>Ga0257126_1001337_pt1 | contig 17927 bp, 16 predicted proteins | sample SI060_120mmetaG_FD_190151 | JGI IMG/M metagenome (GOLD analysis project Ga0257126, IMG submission 190151) | Marine microbial communities from Saanich Inlet, British Columbia, Canada - SI060_120m | ecosystem: Environmental > Aquatic > Marine > Inlet | place: Canada: British Columbia | collected... | reverse complement strand
CCTCTATTACTTTACTGAAGAGGGCACCAATACCAATATCCTAGACTTCACGGTTTCTAATTTCCGTTCAGGCGGCGATTTTGATAATGAAGCATGGGCGGCTTTTGCCCAGGTGACTTACGATGTGACAGAAGACTTTCACGTCACCCTAGGCGGTCGTTACACAGACGAGCAGAAGTCGTTTACCCCAGATCAAATTATTTTCCAAAACTACTATGCCGGTATCAGTCAGCTGGTCCCTGCTGGCAACCCTTTGGCTGCACTGGATGCGCCATTTTTGCAAGCGGGTGGGCGAATTCTCCCGTTGCTAGAAAAAGAAATTGATGTGTCTGAGTTTACGCCTGCGGTGAATTTAGCTTATGACCTTTCAGATGATCTGATGATTTACTTCAATTATTCCGAAGGCTTTAAGTCTGGCGGATTCACTCAGAGAGTTTTTCCACCAGTGGTTGCGCCATTTACCGCGCCCGCTGGCACCGCTGATATAGATTTAATTCCAACGTACGATCCGGAGTTTGTGGACGTCCTTGAAGTTGGATTTAAAGGCACATTTATTGATGGCAAGTTGCGCATTAATGGCGCGCTATTCAGTACCGATTACGAAGAGCTACAGGTGCAGGTGTTTAACAGTGTTGCGCCGGTAACGCGCAACTTAGGTGAAGCATCTATAGAGGGCATAGAGCTTGAGGCATTGGCCTCGCCCGGAGCGGGTTGGTTGATTGAAGGTAGCTTTGCTTATCTGAATGCCGGCTATGACAATATTGATACGAGCATCACGCTAATCAGCCAGTCTTTCGAGTTTGAGCGTGTGCCAGAATTCGCAGCAAGTTTAGGTGTTTCTAAGGAAATTCAGATGGACGCCAGAGGCACATTGGTGGTGCGCGCAGATTGGAGTTACCGCGCTGAAACCTTTAATGACGCCTACAATACACCAATACTTGCCACTGACTCAGTGCAGCTGGTGGATGCTAGCGTGCGTTGGATAAGCGCTGATGAAGATTGGTTGTTGACCTTGTCTGGACGCAACCTAACAGATGATGACTATCTGATAAGTGGCGTGTACGGCACAGCGTTTCAATCCTATGAAGGGTTGTTCGATCGCGGTAGAGAGTGGCGCTTAGAGCTTAGGCGCGACTTTAATTAGGGGTTAGCACCTAATAACAGGTGCGAAGGTTGCGCTGCAAAGCGTAACCGAATTTTTGCTAAAGGAAGAGAAATGGCTAGAGTTAAAATAGCAAAACCAGATCAAGTTGATGACCCGGCGGTACAGGGAATTTTTGATTGGGTGACGCAAATGGAAGGCAGTGTCCCTAACCATTTTTTTGTTGAGCTGAATTTTCCTGAATTCTTTACCGCCAAACTCGGTGCTACTAAAGTGTTGTGGGAAGCCGGTGAATTGGAAATGACTGAAATTCAGCACATAGGCATTTTGGTTTCCCAACGTAATGGTTGCGCTTATTGCACGGCCGCGTTTTGTACTATTCTCAATCACGGATTGGGTGAGTCTGAAGATCTGGTGAGTCAGCTTTTGCAAAAAGGCACTGACAGTGTCAGTAATGCGCGTTTGAAACACATATTGGAATACGCGCTGAAGGTGAACGATGAACCCGCAGCGGTAACCGATGCTGATATAGAGGGTTTACGCAGTGTGGGCCTAACAGACAAAGGTATTGTTCAAGTCACTCATATTGTCAGTGATTTTGGGTCTTACAATCGCCTGAATTTGGCCCTGCAAACTGACTATGATTATCAGGACCTTTGGCAAAATTTGGCTTTTCCTCAAAGCTAGCCATTCTTAGAAATATCTTTTCCGAAAAATTCCTTTCGGAAAAGACCCTCCGCAAAATCCTAACGCTAATTTGTGAACCCTAAAGTGCGCGCGGATAGCATAACCAAGTGCTACTTATGAATACGCATTAGCCCTTCTTGGGTAGTGGACGCCACCAACTCTCCGGCTTGATTATAGATGAGGCCTCTATTGAAGCCTCTGGCTCCACTGGCTGTTGGGCTGTCTTGATCATAAAGTAGCCATTCATCAGCTCTAAAAGGGCGGTGGAACCACATGGCATGGTCCAGGCTGGCCACTTGTACGTTGTCCTGCATGAAACTCACACCGTGTGGGCGAGCAGCGGTGTCTAGCAAAGACCAATCAGACAAATAGGCAAGCACGCACTGGTGTAAGCGCGGGTCGTCAGGCAGCGCCTCGCCACTTTTCATCCAGCAACGCTGAACAGGTTCAGTGGGCTTGGGATTGAGCAGGTCAGTGGGTTCCACATGTTTCATTTGAATGGCTGAGGAGCCAGTAAACGACTCCTGAAATTCTGCCGGCCATGCTTGGGCTTGTTCTCTGCGTACTTCGTCTTCGTCTTTTAAGTCTTCGGGCTTAGGTGTGGTGGGCATTGGAAACTGGTGAGACAAACCCTCTTCAGCAACCTGGAAAGAGATGGACATGGTGAATATAGCTTTGCCTTTTTGTACTGCAACAACACGCCTTGTGGTGAAGCTTCTGCCGTCACGAATACGGTCAACCTTATACAAAATGGGAATGTCTTTATCGCCTGCTCTGAGAAAGTAGCCGTGCAAGCTGTGGGCTTGGCGGTCTTCGTCTACGGTGCGCGAGGCCGCGACTAAGGCTTGGCCGATGACTTGACCGCCGTAAACGCGCTGCCAACCTTCGTTGGGGCTAGTGGCCAGATAGTGATTCAACTCAATTTCTTCGAGATCGAGTGTTTCTATAATTTTATTCAGTGGCTGCATAGGTAATCTAAATAGGGGTCTCAAAAACTGCGAGGCGCGCACAATACGCGGTCTGACTCACTCAGTAAAGTGGCTGTTGAGTAGCGCCGTGATTCTCGAAGACACCGACTAGAGACGAAAGGGATAGGGCTAGATTGGTTTTTGCAGACGCCGCTTGGCGGCTGGTTAGCAACTCATCCTAACGGCTGGCGAGTGCCAGCCGTTAAGTGAGTGGCCCTTTTACGGGCCACGATGGAATGCTAGTACTTGTAGCTGTCGATCTTAAACGGACCTTCTTCGCCAACACCGATGTAGTCGGCTTGGTACTTGGTCAAGCGCGTCATTACGCCGCCGAAGCCAGCAACCATGAGTTCTGCCACTTCTTCGTCTAGTTTCTTAGGCAATACTTCAACACCAATAGGCTGACGCTGATTCACAGGCTGGTCTGACCATGCCTGTTCAAACAGATACATTTGCGCCAGTACTTGGTTGGCAAATGAACCGTCCATGATGCGCGATGGGTGACCCATAGCGTTGCCCAAGTTCACCAAACGACCTTCAGATAACAGGATCAGGTAGTCGCCGCGAGTCTCTGAGCGGTGGATCATGTGAACCTGATCTTTGACCTTGTCCCAAGTCCAGTTTTCACGCATGAAGTTAGTGTCAATTTCGTTGTCAAAGTGACCGATGTTGCAGATAACCGCGCCCGCTTTAACCGTACGCAGAATGGCTTCGTCACACACATTTGCGTTACCTGTGCAGGTTACAACAATGTCAGTGTCTTGCAGTAAACGTAGGTCGATGTCCGCAACTTTGCCGGTGTTCTTGCCGCCAACGTAGGGCGATACAACTTCGTAGCCGTCCATGCAGGCCTGCATTGCACAAATTGGGTCTACCTCGGTAACGCGTACGATCATGCCCTCTTGGCGTAAGCTCTGTGCAGAGCCTTTGCCCACATCACCATAACCGATCACTAAGGCGCGCTTACCGGCCATCAACATGTCTGTGCCACGCTTGATGGCGTCATTCAGACTGTGGCGGCAACCATACTTGTTGTCGTTTTTAGATTTGGTGACAGAGTCATTCACATTGATCGCAGGCACTTTGAGTTCGCCGTCGCGCATCATTTCGTAAAGGCGGTGTACGCCAGTAGTGGTTTCTTCGCTGATGCCATGAATCTTGTCGAGCATTGCGGGGTATTCTTTGTGAATGATCACAGTGAGGTCGCCGCCGTCGTCCAACAACATGTTGGCATCCCATGGGGTGCCATCTTTAAGAATGGTTTGTTCGATGCACCACTCGTACTCTTCTTCGGTTTCGCCTTTCCATGCAAATACTGGAATGCCTGCTGCTGCCATTGCGGCTGCTGCGTGGTCTTGGGTTGAGAAGATGTTGCATGATGACCAGCGTACTTCTGCACCAAGGTCGACCAATGTTTCTATAAGTACCGCTGTTTGAATGGTCATATGGATGCAGCCAATGATCTTAGCGCCTGCTAAGGGTTGGCTTGCCGAATAGCGCTCACGCAAAGCCATAAGTGCTGGCATTTCTGCTTCGGCTAATGTGATTTCTTTACGACCGAACTCGGCCAAAGCCATATCGGCTACTTTGTAATCTGTCATTATTATTTCCTTAAGATAGGGAGGGTTGGGTTGTTACGGGTTCGAAACTGGGTATTTGCACGCGGAAGCCATTGCGCTGGGCAAGGTACTGTTGGGCTTTTACTTGCAAGCCGTTCTTGGCAGCGTGCGCCTGCAAAATATCTGGCGCGAAGCCAAGCCAAAGGTCGCCACAGAGGGTTTTGGCGCGCTCTTGGGTGTGCGGGCACAACTCTGCCAGCACGAGCAATCCGTTAGGTCGTAAGAGTTTGCTCACTTGTTTGAAGAATGCATCTGGTGAGGGCATGTGGTGCAACACCATGGCTGCAACAATGATGTCATACCCTTCACTGCTGGGAAGTTGATAAAAGTCTTTCTTTTGTAGACTAATATTTTGCCTAGCAGCATTGGGCCTTTGCGCTAGCTGGGCTAACCCAACATTGAGCATAGATTGACTGCTGTCTATACCGATAGCGTGATCAAACTGCGGCGCTAACGCGGCAAGCAGCGTGCAATCGCCCGGGCCAATTTCTAGCAAAGTGCTGGCTTGGCGTTTGGCGGGTTTATTTAGCGCTTGGCTGGCAGATGCGTTGTGCTCGGCGATTGTCTCTACAACGTAGGGAATGAAGACTTCTGAAGGACAAATGAGTTCACTTTGGTGATCTAAAACGTCTGCATTGTTGTGGAAAAAAGAGGCGCTCTGATGCGCTCTTTCTGCGTAAATTTCATCCACTTTGTTAAGCGCCACAGTGGGCAGCGGTGTTTGATCAAGCGCTTGAAATAACGATGCAGGCAGTGACTGGGCAGGGAAACCGGCGCGCTGGTAGAACACACTGGTACCTTCGCGCCGAGCGCTAGCCAAACCGGCCTGCTTAAGAATTTTCAGGTGGTGGCTCAATGCGGGCTGCGCAACATTGAAGATTTTGCTCAGCTCCATGACGCCAAACGAGTCTCTGGCTAAAGCACGTAAAATATTTGCCCTCAGGTCGTCACCGATGGCTTTTGCCATAGCCACAATGTCCAATTCAGCGGATTCTGAAGCAGTGTGGTTGGCTTGAGTCAGTGGCGAGATATTAGATTGCAAAAAAGCGTTTCTCTGCTGAATATTGTATAAAAAATCTTTTAGCCAACGCCTGCGACGTTGTGCGGGGCGCATGCTACCAAGGTTTTTTTAAATATCAAAATATTTTGATATTTGTTTTTGCTGTTCCTGTGCGAAACTAACCTAGGCTTGCAAGGGTTAGTGCGACTGGCCAGTTGTCGAATGTTGGCCGATAAGGAAATTAGATTGTGGTTGGGTGATGCCTCTTTTGGGCAAATTTGTGGGTCCTTTTTGTTGGTCCTTTTTGTTGGTCCTTTTTGTTGGTCCTTTTTGTTGGTCCTTTCCGTTGGTCGTACGGTTTGGTCGTAAGAGAAGAGGTTGATGTTTAAAATTTTAATGAGTAGACGTAAATGAGTTCCACTTTGGTAAATGCGGCGGTTGGCCCTAGCGCTGTGGCCCCAAGCCCCGTGAGTAAACTGCCAGATGTAGGCACAACTATTTTTACCACCATGAGCGCGTTGGCTCAGACTCATGGGGCCATCAACTTGTCCCAGGGGTTTCCAGACTTTGATGGGCCTCCTGAATTACTTGAGCGGGTAAATTATTATCTGACCCACGGCTTTAACCAATACCCGCCCATGATGGGTGTCGCACCGTTAAGGCAGGCTATCGCGCAAAAGGTAGAAGATTTGTATGCCTTGAAATGCGACCCAGACAGCGAAATTACTGTCACCGCTGGGGCCACCGAAGCGCTTTTCTGTGCAATTGCCAGTGTCGTCCACGCGGGAGACGAGGTCATAGTCTTTGATCCAGCTTATGACAGCTACGACCCAGTAATTCGGTTGCAGGGTGGGGTGGCGGTGCATATTCCACTCACAGGACCCGCTTTTGGCGTGGACTGGCAGCGGGTGAAAGATGCGATTAATGAGCGGACACGGTTGATCATTATTAACACGCCGCATAATCCCACGGGGTCTGTTTGGTCGGAAGACGACATTCACCAATTGCGTGAATTGGTCAGCGATACAAATATTTACCTGATTGGCGATGAAGTTTATGAGCACATGGTGTTTGACCAGCAAGGGCATACGAGTTTGTGTCGCTATGATGATTTGTACGCGCGCAGCTTTGTTATTTCTTCATTTGGTAAAACCTATCATGTCACTGGTTGGAAGGTTGGGTATTGCGTGGCGCCCGAACAGTTGACCACGGAATTTCGGCGGCTACACCAGTACGTGACGTTTACCGTAAACACGCCGGTGCAGCATGGGCTGGCTGATTTTCTTCAAGCTCAGCCTGAACACCATTTGCAGTTGCCAGATTTTTATCAGGCTAAGCGTGATCTTTTCTGTGAGTTGCTAGCACCTTCTCAGTTCAAAATTAGGCCTGCGGCGGGTACTTACTTTCAGTTATTAGACTACTCCCAGATCACCGATGAGCCAGACCATGTGTTGGCTGAACGTTGGACCAAAGAGCTGGGGATAGCGTCCATTCCTATATCCGTTTTTTATCAGGACGCTGAGCATTGCGCGCACAAGGCGTTACGCTTTTGTTTTGCCAAGGACGATGCAACGTTAAGACAAGCGGCTGAAATTTTATGCAAACTTTAACTCTGACATTACTGCAAACCGCAACGCACTGGCACGACCCCGCGCGCAATAGGGCACATTTTGAAACGTTGTTAGACCAAGTGCCGTCAGCCTCGCAACTGGTGGTGCTGCCGGAAATGTTCAGCACAGGTTTTACTATGGATTCTGCAACAGTGGCGGAAACTATGGGTGGCGCAACCGTGAACTGGATGCTTGAGCAAGCTCAGCAAAGGCAAAAAGTACTGTGCGGTAGTTTGGTGATAAAGGAGCAAGGTCAATTTTTTAACCGAATGTTGTGGGTGCAGCCCAATGGCGAGATGCAAATTTATGACAAGGGTCATTTGTTTCGCATGGCTGGAGAAGACGAGCACTACAGTGAGGGCACTAGGCGGGTTGTGGTGGATTTTCAAGGTTGGCGGATTTGCCTTTCTGTTTGTTATGACCTGCGTTTTCCGGTCTGGCTGCGTAACGACCAAAAATACGATTTACTGTTGTGTGTGGCGAATTGGCCTGAAGCTCGGCGCGATATTTGGCAGACACTTCTGCGCGCAAGGGCCGTGGAAAACCAAGCTTTTTGTGCGGGGGTAAATATTATTGGCACTGACGGCGCGGGCGTTGTTTATGGCGGCGGCAGCGCGGTATATCATGGCGACGGTAAAGTACTTGTTGATCCGGAAGAGCATTTGTCTAAGCAAAGGATCATTACTCAGACTTTAGATTTGGCAGAGCTTGATACAATGCGCAGTAGTTTTCCTGTGGCACTTGATGCTGACGCATTCGCCCTCAAGTGACATTAGGTATGGCTTCGATGAAGGACGTTTGATCTCGACGATTCGTCGCAACCCAGAACTTAACGACAAATTACCTATTGCCAGTTTTACAAATTTTTGGTTGGAGCAGAAATATAATGAATAACCCCATTTCCCAGCGCTTGCTAGCGGTCGCTTTGCTGCTTTCTGGCAGTTTGCTTGTGAGCGGTTGCAGTGACGGTGGTGGCGCCAGTGTTGGACAAAGTGGTCCAAGCCACCCCGGCAAGGCCGTATACAACGATTACTGTTATTCGTGCCACAACCCTGGCATTAATGGCGCACCAAGGATTGGTGATGTAGATGAATGGCGGCCTCGCATTGCTAAAGGCAAAGCGCTGTTACTTGCGTCTACTGTTAACGGCTTGGCACCCGGTATGCCCGCGAAAGGGTTATGTTACAGCTGCACCGATGAGGAACTTTCCCAAGCGGTAGACTATATGATCGAACAGGCACAGCCGCTTCCTGTGCAATAAATTGTTTCGCTATTAGGAAAAGTTTTATATGAATCTTCGAGACTTACGTTACTTGGTGGCAGTGGCTGAGCACCGGCACTTTGGCCGTGCGGCGGAAGCGTGTTTTGTCAGCCAGCCGACGCTGTCCACCCAGCTGAAGAAGTTGGAAGAAACCTTGGGGGTTATGCTTATTGAGCGCACTAACCGCCGCGTGATGTTGTCGCCGGAAGGTGAGCAAATTGTTGCCCAAGCGCAGCGTATCTTGTCCGAAGTTAATACCTTGTTGGCGCTTTCCGAGCAGCTACAAGACCCTCTGGGGGGCGAGCTACGCGTGGGGATCATTCCAACCATCGCCCCTTACTTGTTGCCGCAGATTCTGGGGCCTATACGAGAGGCATTTCCAAATTTGCAGCTACAACTGACTGAAGGCCAGACCTCACACATTACCCGGTTGCTGAAGAGAGGTGACCTAGACGCCATTTTGTTGGCTATTCCGATCCCAGATTTGCACGATGAAAATATAGAGGAATTTGAACTTTACGCAGAGCCGTTCTATTTGGCGGTGGGTGAGCATCACGCTAAGGCAGAATGTCAGACGGTGACACCTGAAGATCTGGAGGGCGAGTCGGTATTGCTTTTGGAAGATGGGCATTGCCTGCGCGACCAGGCTTTGGCTGTTTGTCATGCACACCGTGGCGTTGAAAGTAAAAGTTACAGTGCCACTAGTCTCGAGACATTGAGGCAATTGGTTGGGGCGGGAATGGGTGTAACCTTAATGCCAGAGTTTGCTGTGCCACTGGTTGATAGAGCCGATGAAGGTAAGCGCGCTGTCGGTGTGGGCAGTAATGTGCGTTACATTCCGTTTAGCGAAGACGATGTGCCTTATCGAACGTTGGGGCTTTGTTGGCGTAGTACATCGACGCGGGCAGAGTTGCTGGCAGATTTGGCAAAAGTGTTGCGGACAAGTTTGCATTGAGTTTTTGCGCTGGCGGATATGCTGGGCGTTTAGTGCTTTTGCGGCGGCGGGCTTGATAGGCGGCGGGACAAAGAGGGGGTCTTAGTCCCGCTACCATTTCTGAGATTAGTCAGAGTTTAGGTGAGGTCGGCTAACAGAGTGTCTCTGGTTACGCCTTCGATCTTCACAGTGCAAGGAATGCTCTGGTGGTCGATGCCCATGGTTAACGGCTTCCCGCTTTTCAGGTCGGCTACGTTCTCAGCACTGAGTTCAAAGCGCGTAAAGTGTACTGCTGCGGCTTTTTCATCTCTAGTACGGTCCATGTCCTCGTTAGCGATTGCATAGATTTTGTCGCCGCCATCAACTTGCACCCATACAGTGAGCTCAATACCGCCCATGGTTGCTAACGCCACTTTACGTTCTTCGGCGTCACCATATTCGATCATGAAGGTGGCTTTCCAATTGCTGCCATCTGGAATGAGCGGGTTATAAGAGGCTAACTCTTCTTCAATTTCCGCCGCTTCAAAAATACGCTCAACGCGGAGCATTTCTTGAATTTGATAACGCATGGTGAGTTCGTCTTCAAAATACAGCGTGGCATTAGGCCCTAAAGCCACATTGCGGTTTTTCTTGTAAGCGATAACATCTTGACGAAAAGTTTCACGTTTTTGCGCGTATTCTTCTAGGGACCAAAGGTCTTCACGGGTCAATTTCATTTTCTTTCCTCGGTGCGCCGGAGACTCTTTCCGCCGCTGGTAATGATAAAGGTTGAGTTTGAGGCCGAATGGTTAGATGCCGTAGGCTTGGCGAACCATACTTACCGGGTGCTTGGCCTCGCCATTTTCAACACCTTCCGCAATCAGCCGGCCAGCCATGGGGCAGTCAGAGCCAAATTCATCAGGTTCGCTGTCAATAACACGCTTAACCACTGGTTTGGCGATCTTTTTCGCCTTGTCATAGGTTTCCGCCTTTACGGCATAAGTACCGTCGTGGCCGGAGCAGCGCTCAATAGCGTTAACTTCTGTGTCTGGTATTAGCTTCAAGAAATCTCTTGTCTTCATACCAAAGTTTTGTACCCGCTGATGGCAAGCCACGTGGTAAGCAACCTTACCTAACGGCTTCGCAAACTCGGTCTTAATAAGCCCTGCTTTGTGTCTGAGCATCAAATATTCGAATGGGTCGAAAAAGTGCGCTTTAACATTTGCCACGTCGGCTTGGTCCGGGAACATTAAGGGCAATTCTTGCTTGTACATCAAGACGCATGAAGGAATGGGCGCGATGATGTCGTAGCCTTCCTCTATGGCTTGTTGGAAAACGGGGATGTTCGCATCCTTCATCTTCTCTACTTTCTTCAGGTCGCCCAGTTCCAGTTTGGGCATGCCACAACATTTGGCATCTTGTAAAACTTTTACCGGTACGCCGTTGTGATTGAGCACGGCGATTAAATCTTCAACCATTTGCGGTTCGTTGTGATCACCGTAGCAGGTCACGAAAATGGCGACTTTGCCGGTTGTTTTTTCGGTTGCAGTCACTTCGGCGTGATCGCCAATATAGCCTTCTAACGATTCAGTTAAAGGTTTGGGTATGAATTTGGGCAGTGGCGCATCTTGGTGAATCCCAAATAGTGCTTGGCCCGCCTTGCGCAGTGGTTTTGAATTGGCGGCAGCGTTAGCCATCTGTGCTATGCCCGGTGTAGATATGGCATCAAAAATAGGGTCGGTAGACGTAATGATACGGTCCCGCCATTTAGTATCTTTGTTGGCAAAATTCTGTGCTTTAGCGCGCAACATTAAATGTGGGAAGTCTAATGCCCATTCGTGAGGGGGCAGATAAGGGCATTTTGTTTCAGCGCATAGGTCGCAAAGAAAGCATTGATCAACAACCTTGTTGTAGTCGGCTTTGTCCACGCCATCGACCTCTAAGGTCTCTGATTCGTCGACCAAATCAAAAAGAGTTGGGAATGAATCGCAAAGGCTTACGCAGCGTCTGCAGCCATGACAGATATCAAAAACGCGTTCCATTTCCTTGTGCAAAGAATCTTTGTCATAGAATTCAGGATTTTGCCAATCTAGTGGTTGGCGATCTGGGGCTTCTAAACTACCTTCACGTGTACTCATTGAAATTCTCTATTCTCATCATTTACGGGGTCTATGCTGTTTTACCGGCATAAAAAAGGGGCTCGATTAAGCCCCTTTTCGAACATTCGGCGACTGTTGCCGAGTTCTAAACTAGCTTCTGACTAGTCCATCGCATCCAAAGCTTTTTGGAATCTGTTGGCGTGTGAGCGCTCAGCTTTCGCTAGAGTCTCAAACCAATCAGCGATTTCGTCAAAACCTTCGTCGCGTGCTGTCTTAGCCATGCCAGGGTACATGTCTGTGTACTCGTGGGTTTCGCCAGCAACAGCTGCTTTGAGGTTGTCAGAAGTAGTACCAATGGGTAAGCCAGTAGCTGGATCGCCAACTGCTTCCATGTACTCAAGGTGTCCGTGGGCGTGCCCAGTTTCGCCTTCTGCAGTTGAGCGGAATACTGTTGCGACGTCATTTTCGCCTTCAACATCAGCTTTTGCTGCGAAGTAGAGGTAACGACGATTTGCTTGAGATTCCCCAGCAAAGGCGTCCTTAAGGTTTTGCAAAGTATTGCTGTCCTTTAGTTCCATGATTGCATGAACTCCGTCTTAGTTGTGTAAGTATCAAGCCTATGGCTTGGCGACTGAGGACCAGTATAGAAGTCTAACGCTACATTTCTATTTGAAACTTTAGATGACTGTAATAGGTTCTACCTATCAATGATCAATTCTTAGTTACTTTCCTCAATGATAATGATTCCTATTTCGGCCTTTTATGTCACCCCTTTCTGCTGCGAAAGAGGCGCTGGCTCCTAGTCAGTCCATCTGTACAATGCCCAGCAGAATTGGCCTCTTTCCAGAGGCCAGCTAACTGAGTAAATGTTATGGATCGGGCAGTGGTGACCACAGAATTGAAAAAGCTGACCGGTTTAGCCGTGCCGCTTGTGGTCACGCAATTGGCTCAAATGGGGCTGGGGGTTCTGGATACAATTATGGCAGGGCGGGTGAGCTCCGTTGAATTGGCGGGCGTTGCGCTTGGTGGCGTTATGTTTTGGCCGATCCTGATGTTAATTGCCGGTGTTGTCATGGCGGTTACGCCCACGGTTTCTCAATTGCACGGCGGTGGTCGGGTGCGAGAGGCCGGTGCCGTCGTACGTCAGGCGCTGTGGATAGCGTTTTTTTGCGGTGTTGCCATGATGACCCTGCTGCATAATTTGGAACCCATGTATCACTTTGTTGGTGTTGATCCCTTAGCCATTCCCATAACTATGGCTTATGTGAAAGCGGTGAGTTGGGGCGTTTTGCCGGTGCTGGGTTACTTTGTGCTGCGCTATCTGTGTGAGGGTACGTCCTGGACCACCCCTGCAATGCTCATTGCCGGATCTGCCTTTTTGCTCAAAATTCCGCTGAATTATTGGTTTATTCATGGCGGGCTGGGTTTGCCCGCTATGGGGGGCGAGGGCTGTGGTTGGGCGACCTCTGTTGTGATGGCCTTTGAATTTGTTGCCATTATTTGTGTTGTGCAGTTTTCTAGAGTGAAAGTAACCAACGTATTTGCCGAGTTTTCCTGGCCGGATGCTGTCGAGATTAAGCGTTTGGTTCGGCTGGGCCTGCCCATTGGTCTCTCAACCTTTGCGGAGTTCAGTATATTTTCTGCCGTTACCCTATTAATCGGCCGCCTAGGTGTTGAAACCGTGGCGGCTAACCAGATTGTCAATAACGTCTCTGGCCTAGTCTTTATGATTCCGTTGGGGTTGGGTATGGCGACTTCAATCCGCGTGGGCTACAACGTTGGCGCTGGCGATTATGTTGCAGCGCGCCGTAGCGGTTTGGTGGCAGTGGGCGCGGGGTTTATATTCGCAGTGTTTGCGGTGTCTACCTTGTTGCTGGGTGGGGAGTTTATTGTCAGCTTATATTCTACAGAGGCCTCAGTGGTGGAACTCGCGACAGGGTTAATAGTCATTGTTGCGTTTTTTCAGTTATCCGATGACCTACAAGTCATCGGTATGGGCGCTCTGAGAGGCTACAAGGACACAAGAGCACCCTTCTTAGTAGCCCTAATATGTTACTGGGTAGTAGGGTTTCCTGTTGCTTGGATTCTAGGGTTCGGTTATTTCGAAACTTTAGATTTAGGGGTGTACGGTTACTGGATTGGCATGGCCACGGGTTTAACCTGCGCCGCAATCCTTCTGCTCTATCGATTTAATAAAGTGTCTCGGCGTGAGATAGCGGCGCATACGCCGCAGCCTTTACAGCAGGCTGGCTGATGGAACTCTGGATTGGCTTAACAATTGCCGGCGCTTTTTTACAGAATTTGCGCTCGTTGTTGCAGAAGCGCCTAACCGGTGAACTCTCAGTTAACGGCGCCGCTTATGTGCGTTTTGTGTATGCCATTCCTTTTGCATGGATTTATGTCGCCTACATTTGGGAAGGCCGTGTTCCTGATCTAAATTTTGCGTTTTTGGCTTACGTAATTGTTGGCGCAATTATGCAGATCATCGCTACTTCGGCGTTGGTGGCTGCTGTAAGCGGTTCACATTTCGCTGTGGGCACTGCCTTGAGTAAGACAGAGGCTGTTCAAGCAGCGCTTTTGGGCTTAATCATCTTAGGTGATGCGGTATCAAGCCTAGCGTTAACGGGTATTGCCTTGAGCTTGGTGGGCGTGTTCTTTTTATCTGGGAGTATTCGCACCAAGGACTTTTTACAGGGCGATGCCAGCGTTTGGTACGGTGTGTTGGCGGGTACTGCGTTCGCGCTTTGTTCGGTGTGTTTTCGCGGTGCAAGTTTGGCCTTAAGTATTGATGCTGATGCTGGCGCGCAGATGAATGGCCCGCCAATATTGGGTCTGGCTGAGCGAGCGGGTTTTACGCTGGCCGTAACGCTCACCCTGCAAACGCTGTTGATGGGTATTTATCTCTCTATAAGAGAACCCAACCAGATGGCCAAGGTTGTGCGTAGTTGGCCTGTTGCGGTTTGGGTGGGACTGATTGGGAGTGTTAGTTCTATATGTTGGTTTACGGCAATGACTTTGCAGAATGCGGCGATTGTTAGGGCGCTAGGTCAGGTGGAGTTGCTGTTTACGCTCATTACATCGGTTTTCTTTTTACGTGAGCGCATTAGAATGCGCGAGATGGTTGGCATGTTTTTACTGGTGTTGGGCATTTTATTGCTGATTTGAGCCGCTCTACAAATAGGGGTCGCCCAATGTACTTTTAACAAAAGGTGCTTTTAGCAACTAACTCAATGGAGGGAAGTTATGGAAGAGGTTTTAGTCAACAAATTTACTACTCAAGCTGGCGGGGTGTGGGCCGAGGTGGTTTTGAATCGACCCGAGCGCAAAAATGCGATTACAGGACCACTTGGCGTTGGCCTCGCGGAACGCGTTAACGCCCTAAATGCAGACGATGAAGTGCAGGCGATTATGCTTCGTGGTGAAGGCGGGGCTTTTTGCTCAGGTTTAGATCTTGGCGCATTTAACGCCACACCTGAGCCGGAGTGGCTGGCAGACTTCCAAACAATTTGGCGTGGTGCTCATAAAGCGTTGTTTCAATGTGATAAGCCAATTGTTGGTGCTATGCAGAGATACGCTATAAATGGCGGCGCTGCGTTGGCGGTAGCCTGCGACTATTTGGTGGTGGGCGAGCAGTCCTTTGTTCAAGTGGGCGAAGTGCAAATTGGTATGGCGGCGCCTTACAATCTTGCATGGTTGAATTTGCGTTATAGCGAGGCCGTAATAGCAGAGGTGGTCCTTTTAGGTGACCGGCTAAATGGTGCGGATATGCTTCGTTTGGGCCTTGCTAACCAAAGCGTTGATGATGATCAAGTTCTGCAAACTGCCACTGCGATATGCGAGCGCTTTGCAGACTTCCCTAGCGGTGCGCCTGCAAAAATTAAGCAGGGTATGCGCGCGCGTTTAGGCCAGACAGCTGACGAATGGTTTGACCTGCACACCGCGGCAACAGCGGGCACGCGTGTGAAGCCGCAGTCGATGAAATAGCGCAGCAGGTTTTAGCTTAATGCATAGTGTGGTCTGAATATTCTGGGCGAGTATTGACTTTAAACGACAGGCTTCAAACGCCTGACTTTAAGAGGATGCGCAAAAGCGGTTCTATCGGTTATGCACTACGTCAACAGAACCTAGTGCACCAGAGCCGTTAGGTATGGCGGCTGCATCACATTGTTCGTCCAGATGATTGCATAACCAGATTTGCAAATCCTGCCACATCGATGAGATCTCTAGTTTTGCGGGGATCTTATCTGCGGAGGGTAGTTCTAAAGTGACCGTTGGTATTTTTAAATCAACCCCGGTGTAGTTCCCCAAAGAGCCGGGGAAAACGCCCAGCCTAATTGCGGTTAATGCACCTAACTTCGTTGGTCCCTCCGGTGGGCCGTCGAAATCCACTCGTCCATACGGTGCATGCAGAGAGATGATCGCGTCAGGATTGAAATCTTTGATCTGTTGGACAATCCATTTGACTTCGGGCTCACTGGCGGGACTGTCGCCGGGGAAGCGTCTGGGGTCACTATTATACTTGCTGCGCCATTTTGAGGTGGCTTGTTCATACCAATCTTGGGTTAAAAAATTTCGGTTTAAATCCACGTTATTGGCATTTTGTCTTTGTGGTTTGTTTCTGAGTAAACCGTCTGGGTTAGCGCTGGGTAGAAAGCGCCAATCAAATATGGAGTGACCGTTCTCTTGGATCATTGCCATCCACTTGAATACCACTGAGGTTGAAGAGTATTCGTCACCGTGAATGCCGCCTATGATCAATACCCTCTTGCGGGGAGCGTTTGCTGGGTTGGCGTTGATGAAATCTTGATGAACAAGAGGCCTTCGCAATACTGAAAGTGCATTGGCTGAAAATCGCAGATTGAGGCATTGGTCCAAGCTTAGGCTGAATAATTTGTCACTAAGTTGCTTGCACAGGCTAGCTATTTCCGTTCTTTGAAAACGATTAATCTTAGTGGCAGGAGTGCCAAGATCACTAACGCGGTGTTTGTCGAGCAGTTCTTTGTTTGGCAATTGTTTATTGGGTAGCTCTGCGCCGGGTTCTTTGATCTGCTTTGGGGCGAATTTTTCTGTGCTCTGAGACTCATTATCTATAACGCGTAACTGAGGCTGCGCGATGCTCCCGCCTGTATTTATTTGTCGTAAATCAGGGAGTTCGCTTTGTTGATGTTCTAATTTTTTCAGCTCTTGGGGTTTTTCTGAAGAGGGGGTTGGCCGTTCAAAGATAGAGCAGCCAGTGATAAGAAACAGGCCAACCAAACCTCCAATGTAGTGCTTCCTCATTCATCGCCTTCGAATACTATTTTCCAGCGATGGCGGCTGTCCTTTTTCCACAGCATGATTTTGCGGCCTTCCCATTCATAGTTGCTGCTCGCATAGGTTTGTTGAAAACTCACCCACATCAGATCTTCTTCTTCGGGGTAGTTGAGAATTTCAAAGTCTGAAAGTTGAATATTTATGAAAGACTTAAAAGCGTTGATCCTTCCTTTATAGGCGTCCCAATCCGAATAATTGCGACGGCCGTTGGAAAAGCTTTTGTCATAAAAATCCATATAAGATTCGTGGTCAAGGCTGACCCATGCATTGGACCAGTTTTGTATTCTACGAACTAAATCGACTTTTTCGTTTTCATAATTTGCGTAGTCGAAGTTGTCGCTGATTACGACAGTTGTTTCCTTTGATCGAAGATAATCGCCCAAGGTCTCAAGGCTTTCGTTGTCCATGACAATGCAGCCTTTTGTATCCAAATACGGTGCGCTGGATTTTTCGCTGGGTCGCCCGTGAATCCAAATTCCATCACCAGTGCGGTCAAGGATTTTGTCGTAATGGTTGGGGTAATTTAGCGTGAAAGCACCATTTCCGTAACGTTTTGGTAGATCCTTGCGCGGAATAAATTTTTTGATTCTATAGATGCCTACTGGTGTCTTTTTGTCACCAGATTTTGTCTTTCCAGAGCCGTTTTTACCTATAGAGACATTGGTAGTGAATAGCGTGTCGCGTTTTCCGTCTACTAGCCTCCCAAACACCTTGAGCTCTCCCTTAGCAACATTAACCCAGACGACCGGGAGTTTTTTGATATCTGTGGTTTTGCTCTCGGATTGGCTTGCAGTAAGTAAAGGCACGCCTTGTTTGGTCGTTGTTTCTAATGCGGTTGCTAGGCTGGTTTTACCTATAAAGAGAATGCCGGCGGTCAATATTAAAAGAGTTTTAAGTTGTACCATTCTACAAGCCTCGGCCAAGGGGGTGACTAGTTTTTGAATCAGTTGTTACCGGAGGTAGACACATATTTACTCGCCAATTTTTAAGATCGCTAGGTGTAATCGCCCTAGGCGAAAGTATTTAATTTGTTAGCGCTCAGTTTAAGATAGGACCCAGTCCATTGGAGAGGTCAGTGGTCCCAATAAAGGTACCGTTCAGTGGATGGGGCAGTTCGTTCTTTTCAAAATGCGTTGTATTCGTTGCTTGTTGCAAATCATCTGCTCGCTGCAAAGGAGGAATGTAATGCCGTCATTCAAGTCCATTAATGTCGCCAGTCGCCACAGTTTTTCAAAAACATCAGTAAATCAAGTTCGTTTGGTTCGGGGTATTGGTCTTGAGGGCGATGTGCATAGCGGAGTTACCGTTCAGCATCGATCTAGAGTAAAAGCCGACCCAGCACAACCCAACTTGCG
>Ga0257126_1001336_pt1 | contig 17927 bp, 23 predicted proteins | sample SI060_120mmetaG_FD_190151 | JGI IMG/M metagenome (GOLD analysis project Ga0257126, IMG submission 190151) | Marine microbial communities from Saanich Inlet, British Columbia, Canada - SI060_120m | ecosystem: Environmental > Aquatic > Marine > Inlet | place: Canada: British Columbia | collected... | reverse complement strand
TCTTTTAGGGAATTATTTTCAGTATATTCAAGTTTATCCCAACAGTTAAACTCGAATGGACCAACTTTATTTATTGATGCTTCAATTGGATCTGCTGATATAAAAGTATTATCAGCCATATTTACGAACCAAGAAGAATAATTTTCAATAACATCTTTATTAGTATATGTATTATTTTTAACATACTTTAATAATTCCATAGCAATAAAACCAACAATAGTACTTGTTGTTGTTAATACGGCAGGAATAATTTTACCAGCAATTCCTTTTGTAGTATATTCATCTGAAACGGGGATGCCATAATTTAATGCTCTACAATTAGAAGCATATGTTATCCACATTACATGATAATTAGTATCATCATCTTTTTCAAAGTCTTGTGGAGTAACATCGTGAATTTCAATAGATGTATCAAAATTAATTTCAATCTCATCATTTTCTTGTTTTTGTTCCTTCAGTTCTTGATCATTTTTAGCAATATTCATATCCTTAGGTGCGAAAGAATTTTTAATCTTATAACTATCAATATAATTTGAAACATCTTCAATTGTAAATTTATCAGTAATATTATTACAATTAGTTAAAATCTTAGTTGTAGAAAATACAAATTTTAATATATTGGGATCACTTGATTTAAGTATCAGAGGCTTTGGACACCTTTTTCCATTTGACCAAAATAATTTATCATCAATCATATGATTTTTAGGAAAACAATGAAGTAACTGAAGGATAGTATGATTAAATTCTTCTAAAAATAATTCAATTGCCCAATTACAACAATCTTGCCAAGTTTTTGATATATGAGTTAATAGATAATCATTTAGATCTTTGATAGCTTGGTTTTTATCAATCAGAGGAAGACTATCTAAAAACATCTTATTTTCCTTATAAGCATTAATATTTTTTGGAGCACGATTAAAGTTTTCAAAGTTATCTCTTGCCCAATGAATAGTATGATGAATTTGATTTGGAAAGTTTTTAATAGTACAAACAGGATATTCTTTTTCTTGATTAGGATCACTACTATTACTATATGTTTCAGTTAAGAATGGAATAACAGGTTGTGTGTTACCTTTCATCCCCATAGTACCACTTTCAAATAATGGTAAACAATGATTTAGACATTGGTTATCAACATATTTTCTAGCCTCGATATTATCGAGAGCATTTATAACAATATCTTTACCATCAAATAATTTTCTTACAAAATCTTCATTAGTATCGCATACTTTTTGTTCGTATGCATTAATATTCATATTTGGATAAACTTTTTGAATCTTATTCTTAGCAGTATTACTTTTTGATTTCTTTACATCTGAATTATTAAAAAGAAATTGTCTACTAAGATTAGAAGTTTCAATATGATCTGGATCAGTAACTTCTAAAGTTCCAGTAGTACATGCACCCATTTGTGCTAAATTTTTAAGCCATTCGCAACCGAGAGCACCGCAACCTACCATTAGAACATTTAGTTTTTTAATTTCTTTTTCTAGAACTTCACCATAGTATTTAGAAAATGTTGTACCAGATGTTCCAATATTTTTATTAGGCAAGAAATCAAAATCACTGTAGGTGTACCATTGTGAAATAGGTGTATACTTATTTGTAATTGATTTAATAACTTCATTTGAAGCAATACCAGCCAAAATAGAATTAACCGGTGCTAGTTCAAGTCCTGACATCATTTTAATATCATTATATCTTTTGTAATCATTGCTAGTCTCCAAAATACTATCAATAATTTGGTTTGATGTATCTGGATCAAAACCAATGATATTCTTACTTTCTAGTTGATCTTCTAAAGACTTATGATGAAATGTTACTGGTGTTCTTAAATATACAAGAGTACCATTTTTGAATGTAAAAGATCTAATAGGAAAAGCATGAAATTCATAACTTACGATTGTAAACTGATTTTTACTTACACTATTAACTTTCCATTCTGATTCCAAAAATTCAGTATCTGTTCCATCGATATTTGTAAAAGTAATTTTATCTCCTACTTGAAGATAATGATTTGTACAATATACAATACCTTTATTTGAAATGTTTTCAATCTGTAAGTTTTCATAAGTATTTCCATCTATATCTAATACAACATGTTCCATCATATCAACAAAAACAAAACCACATACACCTCTAGAATGACAATAGATAGTTTTACATTTTGAATTTCTAAAAACTCTATTAATATTTGTTGCTTCATCTAATTTTGTGTTTAAAAGTACAATTGTAGAGTTTAGTTTGATTGTTAAATCTAGAATATGACACGAGTGGTCATAAATGTGTGTAGTTGGATTCAAATTAGTTACATATGATTTAAGAGTTTTTGCTCGTGGTTTATCAATATCATTTTCATTGAAATAATAACTATATTCAATATCTTGTTTACTAATATTATCATTATCAATTAGATGAATTACATTTACACCACTTAAAACTAAATTTCTTACTAATTCTGTTCCCAGTCCACCGTTGAGACCAACAACATATACACAGCTAGAAGCAATCTTATTAGAAGCTTCTTTGCCAAAAGTTCTTATCTGTCTATCAAATCGTGAAAGATCCATTATAATATTTTTCAAGAAAATATAATCTTTATTCAATTTTTATCTTCATAATATAAAGGAGGTGAATATATATGTATAGATACACTATCATCTATCGCTTTAATAGAATGAAATGTATCATGTGAAGCAAATGTATTATTATTATCTTTTAGTTGTGATTCAAAAATTCTTAAATATGGTTGATAAACTTTTTTTTTCTCTAATAATTCTCCCTTTAATACTTTAAGATGACAACCATTTTTAGGGTGATCATGATAATCAATAAAATGTCCTTTATTCCAAACAATAAGATAAATCTCGTAATATTTATTTCTAAAAATTAGTTGTCTATTAAATTTATTAAAATTTATATTATAAAAACTAAGATCAAAATTATAATGCTTAATATCAAAGCTTTTAAATATATGATTATTATAAAAATTTTTATTTAAATTTGAAATTAATTTAGATATACACATATTAATAAAATATTTATATTTTTTTAAATATGATTTTAATTTAAAGTTTTTTTAAATATAATATTATAATCATGGATAGTAATAATGTAAAAGAAGAAAGTGAGGTTACTCAAAAAAAATTAGAGGATCTCTCAAAGGATGATATTTACGATATCATATGGAATGCTGTAAATAAAGCATCTAAACAAGGAGTTTATAATATTGATGAATCATATACAATTAAAATTGTTTTTGATAGATTACGATCATTAAAATAATTGAATATTTAATTTTCTAAAACTTTATTTTATTAATGAATCTTTGGACTAGATTGATTAATAATAATACTATGAGATACGGGATTCCTATCAAGTATATTAATGCTTATAAAAAGATAGGAAAAATTTATATTAAACAAAATTATAAAGTATTGAATAAAAATGAAAATGTTGGATATATGATAATAGATAATTCAAAAAAAAATTTTGATGTAAAACATAAAGGAATAGTAGAAAGAGTTAATAATGATTTACTCTGTAGTGTAAAAGAAGTAAATTCACCATATTTTAATGTATTCGAAGATATTTTATGGTTATTTGATTTAAATCTAAGAAATGAAATAACTTAAAACTGATTTATACTCCTCTTCATTATATCTTAAATGTTGTACATGTCTACTATTCTCAAAAATTAATTGTGTAATATCTAAATTTTTTTTATTTTCAATTAAATTGTTAATATCTTTATGTAATACAATTTTATCATTTAAATCATTAATTAATAAATATTTAAATTTATTATCAAATATAATATCATTATAGTCATCATCGTCATCATCGTGTGTTAAATTTTTTAATTGATCTTTTAAAAAGTATTTTTTTTCTATATCCCAAAAATAATCAATAGAATTAGAAATTAAAAATTTTTTATTATTATTAAATTCATAATAATTTATAATATAATTACTAACACAATCAGCTGTTGGGAACATCGGTCCACTGTCATAAATTATTTTTTCAGAATAAACATTAATTTTTTTTAAATTATAATAATATAAAGAACCACCTGAAAAACAATGTATCACATCAAATTTTTTATCTAATTTATTTTGGTTGTTTTTTCTTATATCTAACCATCCAGAATTGCTCATTATTTGTGAGATAGGATATGTAACAGTTTTTACATTTTGAAATCCTAGATTTTTGTATAATTTTACATACTTATCCATATGTAGTTTATTTGCGTTAAACCAACCCAACAGTAAAACACTCATTTATCTATACTTAAAAAAAATTTTTTTTTTATATATTTTTTGGAAATTTAATTTTTAAAATTTCTTTTGCGGTTTTTCTTTTTTTATAATCCCAATCAATAAAATGAGATAAATAATCTTTTAATTCTTTTGAATTATTATAATAATATTCTGTTTTAAAATTATATTTATTTAAATTAACTAATTTTATAAATCTTGATGTTAATTTTAAATATGAGTGTGGTTCACCTAATGCTCTACAATGATTAATAAATAATTTATTATTATCCATTTTATAGTTTTTAGTTTGGTTAATTTTGAATAATGGAGATTTATATATTAATTCAAAAATTATACAACCTAAAGACCAAATGTCAACACTACAAGATAATTTATCTCCTAAATATATTTCAGGAGCTCGATAATATAAAGTTACAATATTTTCAGATTCTTTTTGATAATTTTTTATAAAATCAGAAGAACCTAAATCAGAAATAACTACTTTATCTACTTTATCATTTTTTATACTAACTAATATATTTTCCGGTTTTAAATCCGCATGTATTATATCAAATCTTTCTAGGTGTTTCAATCCTTTAAGCATAGAATAAATTATATATTCTATTTCATTGTAATATTCATAATTTTTAATTACTTGATATAAATCACAATCATATCTATCTAAAACAATCGTATGGTAGTTATCAATAATAAAGTTATCTAAAATGTTTATAATATATTTTGAATCTTTTAATTTTTTTAAAAACTCTATTTCTCTTTCAGCACATTTTACATATTCAATTGGTTTTTTATAAATTTTTAATACTTTATCTTGTTTATCTATTTCTGATGTCGCCAAAAATACATCAGAATATACTCCTTTACCTAATTTTTTAATAATTTCATAATTTCCAAAATGATCATCTGAAATATTAATTCTATTATGATCCATTAATAAATATTATATTAATTTTCTTTATGTAAATAAATTCAATAATAATAAAAATATAATAACAAAAAGAATAGAAAAAATTAAAGTTTGTTTTAAATCCTTTGTTAATACATAATTTAATATAAATGACACACAAAATGCTAACATTGTATCAAACTTTTTTAGATCATTTAAAAATTCTTTGAAAAAAGTCTCTATCATATATATATATATATATATATATATATATATATATATATTTACAAATATAATTAATGATTTACATATCTTCTTTGATAATTTATATATTTTATCTTATATTTTAAATACTTTTCGAAACTCTTGTAATTTTTAGTATTTGATTTTTTACATACTAGTAATTTTTCTTCATCATTTATTAAATCTATTATTTCGTATTTTTCAAGTTTTGGAATTATTTCGAATAATTGTTTTTTGGTATGAATATTAATAAACAAATATCCATTATCATTAAGACTTTTGTAAATATCATTATAATTCAATACAACTTTACCATATTTACTATCAAAAATATCATCAAATATAATATCATATTTTGTATTTGGATTTTTAACATATTTATTAGCATCATTATGAATATAATTTAATTTATTAGAAGGGTTTTTAATAAGACTTTTAAAAATTCTAAATAAATTATGATCATAATCTACACTATCAATTTGTTTTACATTTTTATCTTGACTTAATTTTAATGGCATTCCTCCTATCCCAAAACCTAAAATTAATACTGTTCCTCTATTAATATTATTTTTTTGTATATATTTAAAAAAATTAATAACATAAGAATAAACATTATTAAAATTATTAATATTAAAAGTAGTAAGTTCACCGTAATTAACTGTATCATATAATGTTAAATTGTTATTTTTCTTCTCCACTTTTATGTATCCAAGATCAATTAATGGATTATTCTTATTCAATATAAAAGGAATTAATTGTGGAAAATTAATATAATTATTATTCATATTAATACAAATTAGATTAAAATTCTAAAAGAAAAAATGAAACATCAGAAATGTCTTGTATACGGGGTTATGGTAAAGTTAAAAATGATGGCTTCTGTAAATGGATCGAGGTTCATCAATTTAACTCTGAGTATTTAAAATAATTTAGAAAGACTTTCCTTAGAAAGACTTTCCTTTATTATGTAGAAAGTAATATCCTGGGTCAGCGTGCATTTGAGTCATAAAGTGTTCTACTTGGTCTGGTGACTTTAGTGTCCACCTCCCAAGATTATCCTTTGGTATGTCTGACTTTGTAGAAAATCTGATCACACTGCTAAGTTTTGTTATAATAACACGAATCCTGTTAATGTCCATTAATTATTTATCTGTTATATGTTTAAATTTTTTCAATTTTTTATTATATTCTTAGTTTAATATATATGGAGTCATCAAAAGATAAGTATTTAAAGTATAAAAAAAATAACAAAACTAACATATTCAATAAGAGGTTTAGAAAGATCAAAAAAACAAGATGAGCTACTATTGGGATTGTTATGATAATTAAAACAAATTTATCTAAAAATAATTTACTATTTAAATATATATCGCTAATAAATTATTTATTTATATTTAAAAAAAATAAATAATTTAATTATAATGTACAGAAAAACTACAATTGATCCAACTGATAATATAAAAAAAGATCAAGATTCAAAAAAAAAATCTTTGAATGAAATTAAAAATAATGATAATGGTATTGAAAAATATAATGAAATTAAATGGTTAACTGGTTGTTAATAAAATAAATATTTCAAAAAATAATTTTCTTACGATTTAAATTATTTTCGTCATCCATTTTATTTTCTAGTACTTTGATTGTATTTAATAATTCTTCTATATTATATTTAAAATGTCTTTAGATATATGATGTTTTCAAAAATAAAACAATATTTTTATGACACAATTGAATTTATGGGATTTGTATATATGTTAGGATATATACATCCTAATGATATAACAAAACAATATTATTCTAAATGAAAGTTAATATCAAAATCTATCTCTTCCTTAATAAATTTTTTTAATTCATTCGCAATCTCATCTATATTAACAACATTATTTAAATTTCTTATACATACACAATCAAAAATAATAAGATCTACTTGATAATTTTTATTTTTCAAATATTCTTCAATTTTATAAGTTATTAATTTTTCAAAATAATTCATCAAAAATTTTTTTTTTTCACCTATATCTATAAATTCATTTCTATCTAAATTATTTCTAAAATACTCATATTCAAATAATTTATCAAATGATAACTCAATAATGTTAAATACATTTTTTCTAAAATTAAGATATATATCAGGTAAATCATCCTTTAATAATTTTTTATTTAATGATCCATAAAAAATAACTTTAGTGTCTCTTAATTCTATTTTATATTTATTTTTAATAAAATCAAAAATATTTTCTATCATATTTAAATATTCATCATAAGACATATTAAAATTTTTTAAATTAAAAATCTTATCTAAATTATAAAAAATTGTACAATAACATTTACTAATATCCAATGAAACATAAATATTTTTATTAAAAATTTTGTTTGTTATATATTTTCTTATTTCTTTTTTTATATAGGCTATACTTTCATAATTAATATTTCTCCTTTTTGTAAAATCAACATAATCATATTCTAATATATTTTCACAAATATTATTTATACATTTATTATCCCTTTTTAATTTTGAATATAAATTTAGTAATCTATTTTTAAAACTATATTTATAATTTGAAAATTTTTTAGAATTAATTATGTTTTCTAGTTTTTTTATATTTATTAATTCTGTTTTTTTAGTTTGCTTTATCTCTAATTTAACTTTATCAACATTTTTAAAATTTTCTTTTTTAAAAATATGTGAAAATAGAATAATTAAAATTAAAAATAAAATTAAATAAAAAATGTTTTTCATTTATCTATTATAATATAGATTTTTAAAATTATTTAATATTTTAATTTATATAATGACTAAAACTATAATTTATTCTTGTGTATTTTTTAATATAAAATATATAGATTTAATAAATTTGTTATTAAAAAGTTATAAACTTTTTGGGAATCCTTCAGATGATATTGATTATTTAGTAATATGTAATACTACTTTTCAAGAAAAAATCAAAGCAATATTTGATAATTTGAATATAAGTGGAAAAATATGGTGTATAGACCTAAAAACTAAATTTGAAGCTTGTTATTCAAGGCTTAAAATATTTGATTATCCCGATATTAATTTATACAATAAAATATTATATTTAGATTGTGATATTCTAGTAACTAATTCAATAAATAAAATATTAGATTTCCAATTAGAAGATAAATTATATGCTCTAAAAGAAGGAAATACAAACCATGAATTTTGGGGTAGTAAATTTTTTGATAATAATCCATATTGTTCAGCATTCACATCAGGTATATTATTATTCAACAATAATATCATAATAAAAGATTTATTCTCACAAATATTGTTACATATTCATAATCATCTTACTAGTAGGTTACCTATAACAGGATGTTTAGATCAACCATTTATTGTTTATCACGCAATTAAAAATAATTTATATGATAACCAAAAATTAATAAATCTAGTTATTAACAATCCAAATAATTTTAATGGAGAAACTATTAGTCATTTTCCAGGAAAACCTGGTGTTTATAAAATTAAAATTGTGAAAATGACTAATTTTATGAATATTATGTTTAATATTAATAAAAATAGATTAACAGATGAAAAACAAGGAAAATACAGTGAAAGAATTTCTAATAGAAAGTATAGTTTTATTACTGAACCTGTTGATGAATGGTTAGCTACAACAAATAAAGTATTATTTTACAAAAAATATAAAAAAAAATTAAAAAAATTAAAAAAATTAAAAAAAGAAAAAAAATTAACACCCAAAAGAAGACAAAAAATTCAAACAAATTTAATATCTTTAACTAATAAATTAAAAAATTATAAATGGAATAACTCTACTATAAAATTTTTAAAAGATGGTAATATAAACGCATTTGGGAAAGGTAAATATAGTTTTATTGATAAATATTTAGTTAAATGCTATTTTGATGGTAGGGAACATCTATTGAAATTTAATGATGATTATTCACGATTTATTTCTGTTAGCAAAGATGATTTTGAAGTAGTTAAAGGTATAAATATTCCCCCAATACTAAATGTTGTCCAAGGTGGGAAGGATGGTTTTGGACATCAGATTGAGGGTTTAATTCGTTTGGTATCTTTACATATGAATAACAAAATATTCTACAATTATGATTTTAGGAAAAATTATTCTTTTGAACATAGTAATTTTAGTAGAGAGATATTAGTAAAATATATTGAAAACAGTCTTCAATTATTGAAAAATAATTATCAACCATTTACAAAAGTACCTATTGAACAAGATATAACTCTATTAGATGGTGTAGGATGTGGACGTACTTTACCAGAATATTTTGAAGATAATAAAGAATTAGGTGTAAACTTAGAAAAACTCAGAAGAATTTTTGTTACTGAAAACGTAGATTTACCCAAACCTATTTATGATATAAATAATCATAACATATGTATACATATAAGACTTGGGGATGCTGTTACTACAAAAAGAAAACTTGACAAAAATATTATTAAAACAATAGATATTTTAAAATTAAAGTATCCAAATTCTTTTATACATGTTTTTTCCGATGAACCAGAAAAGATTAATTACACAAAAGATGAAAAGATTATATTGTATGATAAAAATATAGATGTTTTAATGATATTTAGTTGTTTTATACATAGTGATATATTAGTTATTTCTTATTCATCCTTAAGTATTGCTTCTCACTTATTAGGTAAAAAATCACAAATAGTTTATATTCCAGATATAGCTGGTCCTACTTTTCAGTATAGAGTTTTAAGAAAATGTATAAAAATCAGTTCTTTATTTTAGAATAGAAATATAGAGTGGCATCATCTGTATAATGTATACAAAAAGTGACAAGGAATTTTATTTTAAAGATAGGAATACTAATCTTAATTTTTGTATTTATTATTAGTAAAGTAAATTTTCACTTTTAAATATTTTATCATAATTATTATCGTGAAATCGTTTACCTATTTTAGTATGCGGATTCCAAATAATTTCTAAAAACCATCTTTGTATTTTAGTAGCAGCATCATTTAATTCTTTTTCTACTGGTTCTCTAGAAAAAGATGTTTTACTAAAGATTAATTCAAACTCCCATTTAAATTTTCCATAATAATTTTTAGTTATTATATCAAGTGTAATATTTGGATTTATCGATAATCCACAATCATTCCATTTTATTTGTGGATTACTTTTAACTATATCCCAGGTAATATTTGGATTCTGTGATAATTTAAACATATCCCATCCTATACTTGGGTTTTTTATCACATCGTCTATAGTAATAGCTGGGTTACTTGATAAAAGCATTGGTTTAATTGGTATGAAAGTATGTTTTTTTAAAAACTCAATAGTTATATTTGGATTACCATTTACATATTCCCAATCCCATGGTAAATCCATATTATTTTCAATAATATCCAAAGTAATAAACTCTCTTTTTGAGATCATTCTCCAATCCCATTTATAATCTAAATTATTTTTTACAATTTCCCAAGTAATATTTTTACTAAGTGATACATATATACTATCCCAGTTTACTTGAGGATTATTTTTAATAATATCAAACGGAAAATTATCTACAAAACAACCAATTGAATACCAAGTCCATTTTTTATCCATGTTATTACTAATAAATTCCCAAGTAATATTTGGATTTTTATGTAAATAACCCCAATCCCAAGGATACGATGGATTTTCATCAATAATTTTAGGAGTTATGTTAGGATTCATTGAAACAGAATGCGGGACCCAATTTATATGTGGATTACTTTGAATAATATCCCAAGTAACTGATTTCTTTTTTGAAATGTATTCCCACTTCCATTTTATAATTGAATCCAAATTTTTTTCAACTATCTCCCATGTAATATTTGGATTGTTTGATATCGCCCCGTGTGCTGCTTCTCCATAACATTTAATTAAACTGGGTATGCTCTGTATCCATTTCCAATATTGGTCGCTTAATTTTTTATCACATAATTCTGCGTATTGTTCCATTAATATTATTTATTAAATATAAATAATATCAATAATCAATTTTTATAAAGTAAACATTGCTGGAGTCATAAGACCTGTTGCTTGTACATTACATTATTTGTATTTTTTAATTCAGATATATCTTTATTCATCTGTACCATAATTCTAAGCATTTTTGATAAAATATAATTTAATTGTATTCCATTAGAATGTAGAATACTAGATGAAAAAAACCCCTTACCTGGTTGACCAGGTAAATGTAAATTTTCTAAATTATTAGTAGTAATACGACAACCTTCTGATGACCGTTTAAAACGATTACCAATCATTTTATTTAAAACACCTAAATTATATTCTATATCATTTTTTTCTTGTTCTATTTTCTTTTCTAATTCTTGTTGTTCAAGTAATTTAATTTGTTCTTTTAATTGTTGAATTTGTTCCATTAATATTATTACTCAATACTCAATAATATCAATAATCAATATTTTAATATATATATATTAATATAATCCTTTCTTATACATTTTTAATGTTTTTTCTCTACTTTCCTTGTAATCAATCATTGGTTTTACATAATCTATTTCTTTTAACCCGTCGGACATTTAAAATGTCATACAAATACAAAAAAATAATATATATATATATATATATATAAATGAAAGTATTTATTTTTTTTGAAAATCATTACAAAGGTTTATCAACTCTATTGAAGGATGATACATATACCCAAAAGATAATGGGTGAGATTACTTGGTTTATGTCTTTAATGAAACATCTACAAAATAAAAAAAATGTAAAAGTCATACACTGTTCAGACAAAACTAGTTTTTTAATTTCATTAATAATATACAAAATATTTGACCCCTATTTAATAATGGATTTTATAACAATTCCAGAAACAATTAACTTTATAGATCTGAATAAAACATATTGTATGTGTTACTGGGGAAGGGATGAAAATCGTATCAAACAATTAGGAAATCAAAATGGAAAATTCATATCATTAAACAATGTTTTAACCCCATTTAATTATTATAATCAAAATTCTTATTTGGGGTATAATTTAGATATATTGTGCGGTCAAATAAACAATAGAAAATATAATGAAGAATATGGAATTTTATGGGGAAAAGATATTGAATGTATAAATATAAAACTTGTTACTCAATTATGTAAAATGGGAATTCACTTTTATTCTACATCTAAAACAAAATTAGATATAGATGGTGTCATAAATTTAGGTATTAAACCTAAAAAAGAATGGTACTTATTACTGGATAATTGTAAATTTATATTAGGCAGTGGAAATCCACCATCAGGCCCAACTATTTTAGAGGCATTATATTACAAAACACCTTTATTTTGCCCTTCAGGTCAAGTTCCAAAGTCCTGTCATGGAAGTAAAAACATATATTTTATTAATAATATGAATGCAGATCAAATTTATCATAAAATCATTTCTGTTGAATTCAAAGATGATAAAATAACAAAATCATTAATTAATTCCAATGATTACAATTCAAGAGTTTCTAAAATATTTAACCTGTGATAAACACTACTTTTATTAATACAACCCTTTCTTATACATTTTTAATGTTTTTTCTCTACTTTCCTTGTAATCAATCATTGGTTTTACATAATCTATTTCTTTTAAATCATACTCTGTATAAAATTTTTCCCACTGATGTAAATGTTTGTTTTCTACATCCTTAAGATTTGGTAACCAGTGTTTAATATATTCACATTTTGGATCAAACTTTTCTGATTGTGTCCAAGGATTAAAAATTCTAAAATAAGGCATACTATCAGCACCTGATCCCGATACCCATTGCCAGTTACCATTATTAACAAGAACATCATAATCCAATAATTTTTGAGCAAAATATTTTTCACCTGCTTCCCAGTTAATTTGTAAATTTTTAACTAGAAAACTAGCAACAATTAATCTACCTCTATTGTGCATATATCCTGTGTTATTTATTTGTTTCATACAAGCATCTACAACTGGATATCCAGTATTACCATCTTTCCATTTTTGTAGTCGACTAGCATTGTAATCCCATTTAATATTATCGTATTTTGGTTTTAAACTTTTTCCAAATCTATCAATAAAACCATTACCGAGATGATAATAAAAGTCTCTCCAAATTAATTGTCTTATTAGTGGATCTTTTTTACCAAACTTTTTTTTCATCTTATGATAGCATTCTCTAATAGATACACAACCAAATTTTAAATATCCAGATAATTGTGTGGTTTCAATACTTAATGTATTTCTAGTATCATCATACTTTTTAAATTTATCAAGATTCTTTAAAATTTTAAGTCCTTCTTTTCTACCCCCATCAATATTAATATTATCATTATGTTTATAATATTTATTCATTTCTGACATATTAATTGAATATTTAAAATTTGCCTTTTTAATCATTCCATTATCCAAGTTAATCCTTTTAGGTTCTTCTACTTTAATTGATAAACATGTGTTATAAAAAGGAGTAAACTTTTGATATATTTTTTTACCACCAGTCAAAACAGTTCCTGGTTTAAATAAACAAATATCATCAAAATATTTAAATTCAATTCCTAAATCTTTAGCAAGTTTTACAATATCTTTTTCTCTTTTAATAGCATACTTTGTATAATCAGTATTAGTATATATGCTATCAATTTTATATTTTTTAATCATTTCTTTTAAAACCTTAACATAATCACCATAACAAAAAGTCATATCTATTTTTTTTGCTAAATATTTTAAACTTGTAATCATAAATTGAACAGCATTATCTGATTTATAATCATTATTTTTAATTTGTTCTGGAGTAAATATAAAAATAGGGTAAACAGTATCACTATTTTTAATACATTCGATTAATCCAGTATTATCTGTAATTCGAAAATCTCTTCGGAATATAAATATAGATTTCATTTATATATATATATTATAATTATTTTTCAAATATTTATTTCATGAGTAATATTATTATTATCATTATCTTGATTAATTAAATTTTTATATTCTAAATATTTAAATAAAACTAGATACATGCTTAGTATCAAAATTGTTATATTAGATATCAAAATAGGTGTTAAATCTAGAATTACAGCATAGGGTATCATAACACAACAACCGCAAATACCTAAACTTAGAAAAATTAGAGATATATCTTTTGAACTTTTAGTTTTTGTAGTTTGTATTACTTGTGGTAAAAATAATATCGTAAAAATAACTGCTGATGCATATCCTAAGGTATCAACAGTTATTTGTTCATTTTCAGTTAATCCATTACAATTTGTATTATTCATTTAATTTTATAGTAATTTGTCTTTAAAATATTATAAAAATTGATTAATATATTTTAAATAATATATAAATTTAATGCCAAAATATTTTATAATGGATAAAAACTTTAAACCTAATAACATTGCAGTTATAGGAGATAATTCTATTTCAAAAGTAATTTTTTCAAATACAGGTATGGTAAATGATTTTAATAGTCAAATTATTGACTATATATATAATGATGATGGCATTGGACAAGATGCTGAAGAATGGTTTAGAGCAGGAGATATAATTGGTGTTTGTTATCATATTATAAGATGGCGAAGATGTACAGCCTATTTAGTAATTCAATTTTCTGATAGAGGAACAAGATATTTATGTTATTTTTCTGATGAAATTAAACATCATGCTCAATGTTTTGGTACAAGTATGGAAGAGATAGATAAAAATCAAGTATTTAAATATATGGAAGAAAATTTAAAAAAGTTTCTTGAAAGTAATAAAATAATGAAAGTATTTTTAAATAGTCAAAGATTAATTCTACTAGATGACTTTGATAATTATAAAGACTTATTTGGTATTTAAGATAATGTTAAGAAATTATATTGACCTTTCATGTAGTCAAGCATTGGATTTAGAACAAAAACTTAATTTATCAAAACATAGTCGTAAATGGATTCAACTAGGTAATGTATTGTATGCTTGGAGATTATATCCTGATTATTTTGAGATAAAGTTCAGTAAAGGTTATGATGTAAGTTTAGAACAATTTGAATGGGTAATAAACAATATAAAAGAAAATAATAATAAAAAACATTTTAAATTATTTGTTTATTATTAAATCAATACCTTTTTCGTTTATTTTTTAATTTGTAAAAATCACTTGCTGATCTTTTCCTACTATTTAATTGCTGATTTTTAATTTCTTCAATTTCACGATCTACTTCATCATTCCAATATTCATCTTCAGAGTCTAAATTATATTCTTCGTCGTCTGAAGGTATTTCTTCAACAATTTCTAATATGTGAAAAACATCTTTCAAATGTTTTAGTTTTTTATATGGTTCCCAACTTGGTTTGACATAACCTTCCCATTTTACTTTAAACATATTTACACCATTAACAAGTTTATGATCATAAATATATTGAACATTATATTCTCTAGTATTATCAATCACAGTATGATATCCTTTTTCTTCAGCAATATTTTTTAGAAACATTATTACCTCCTTATCATATAAGTAATTTTCTTTAGAATTAGTGGATCTTGTTGAACCTGTTTGATATTCTCTGCTAAGATTACGTTTATCTTTTAATTTATTATGACAAAATTGTTCAACCTTCCTTGCTGATTCTGACTCAGTATCAAAAGCATACACCATTTTCCCATCAGGAAATTGATTTGGTTGTTGGAGCTCTTTTTCTCGTCTTTCTAAATTATCTGTATATCCTAGTTTAAGTTGATCTTCATCTGTTTCACAATTATGATGTTCATAAAGATATACATATTCGTGGTTTGTAAAATCTGAATCTTGAATAGATGACATATAAAAATTAATAATATAGAATTATTATTAATCAATTTTTTATAATTTTTTTAGTGTTGGAAAATGATATCTAAATTTCCATAATTTCTTTTTGTTTCTTTTAAGAAATCTATTATATAAATCATCCCATTTTTCAATCCATTCTTTATCTTTTGTATTTTTGTAACTACTCATTTTTAATATATAGTTACTACTTGTAGCATATGGTTTTCTCATAGTTTTACCACCTGTAACAAAGAAAACCATATCTAATACATTTTGATGCATAACCCATTCATAACTATCAATACTAAATTCCATAAACCATTTAAATCCTTCTCTTGGATGAATACCAGAAAGATTCATATAGTTACCAACATACATTAGTCTACCAATATGATGCATATAAGCAGTATCAAACCCAGAAACAATTAGATCATCAATTGGAGGGACACCTAGTTTACCAGTATACCATGCTTTAGTTAATTTTTTTCTATTACCAAAATAATTTCCATTAAAGTCTTCATAAATATAAGTGTATCTTTGATATTCTCTCCAAAACAATTGTCTAAGATAACCTTCAAAACTATTTATTGGAATCTTACTTTTTACTTTTTTAATTTCATCAATAATATCAGATGGATTAATTAATCCGATATTAATACTACTACTAAGTATAGAATGAAACATAAATGCTTCGTCTTTCTTCACAAAATCTTGATAAGGTCCAAAATTTTTAAATCTCTTTTTAATAAAGTCTCGTAACCATTTTTTAGCTGTGCTATGTGTAACTGGATAGATAAAATTATCTGTATTTCCGTAATTTTTTGGAAAATGTTTGTTAACCCAAGTAATAGCAGATTTGATATATTTTTGATCAGCATTATTATTTGGTAATTTTGGTATCTCAATATTATCTTTATATTGTTGTCTATTCATTTTATCTTTTGATTTTAGAGTTGGGTATAAATCTAATTCTTTTTTAGACCACATGTAAAAATTAGTAAAAAGATATTTATCTGTCTTTTCTCTGTATTTTTCAATTAATTCTTGACATAATAAAAAGTTAGGGGTGTCTAAAATTTCATATTTTCCTTTTAGATCTAATTTATCTACAGGATCAAAAAGTCCATATTCTTTTTCATCAAACTTTTCATCAAAATCAATATATTTTACATCAAAATCATTTTTCTTTAGGTAATCATAATAATATTTCATACTAGCACGATGTAATATTAATTTTTTTTTATTAAACTTATATTTTTTAAAATATTGTGGATGTTCATAAAGAAAATATTCATAATCTTTACACAAATGTGATTTATCAAATAATTGGTGAGGTAATATTAAAAATTTCATTGTATTATTTATATTTATATTATAATTTTAAAATAATTAATTAAATAAACTTGTACTCATTACCCATGAAATCAATAAACTTCCCATCAGTTCCCATAAAATTTAAAAACTCATCTTCCAAATGAATTCAATGAAATGGTAAATGATAAAGAAAAAAAGAAGAAGTTTTTAATTAATCATATTAATATTTTACTTGAGAGTTCTCTATTAGAAGATAATATTTATTTTGAGAGGAATGAAATTCATTTAAAAATTATATTATAACAGAAATCTACAAGTATGGGTAATACTTAAACAAATATCATATTTAATATTAAATATGACACATATACAATTAGATGGATCATTTAACACAAGAGACTTGGGGGGATATCATAATAAAGATAATTTAAGTGTTAAAAGAGGATTATTATATCG
>Ga0257126_1001327_pt1 | contig 17970 bp, 17 predicted proteins | sample SI060_120mmetaG_FD_190151 | JGI IMG/M metagenome (GOLD analysis project Ga0257126, IMG submission 190151) | Marine microbial communities from Saanich Inlet, British Columbia, Canada - SI060_120m | ecosystem: Environmental > Aquatic > Marine > Inlet | place: Canada: British Columbia | collected... | reverse complement strand
GCCTTTATTTCCTAGCTTTTCCCAGTTGTCATAGTCATGCCTATCTCCTCGAATATAAAGAAGTCCATTAAGTGCGCTTGATCCTCCAAGAACTTTTCCTCTTGGCCAGTCAATCCTTCTATTATTTAATCCTTTATCTTTTTCAAGTTGGTACATCCAGTCAAATTTTGGATTATTCATGGTTCTGAAATAGCCAACTGGTACGTGGAGCCAGAGATTATTATCTTTTCGACCGGCCTCAATTAACAAGACGCTATTATTTGGATTAGCTGAAAGTCTATTCGCTAGAAGGCAACCAGCAGATCCTGCTCCAACGATAATGTAATCGTATTTCTCGTGCATATATATTTCTTAGTAAATTATTTTATTGATTGAGAATAATCTAGATGGAATTACTTAAAATTTAAATGATGTAAATTATATTTTAATTATAAGTAACCTTTGGTGAATCTATTTATTTTTTTAACTAAATTATATATATTATTTGAATGGTTAGTTATCAGAGAGGGAGCTATGATTTTTAGAATTTTGTGTTCAAAGCTATCTAGTTTATTTATATTATCATTACATCAAATAATTTATTTAAAAAAACTAATAAAATGCAGAAATTATGCAAATTAAGTTAATTTAAAACATTTCTAATCTTCATATCAGTGTAGTATGTGGCTGTCGACTGGTGGTTTTTGTGTTGTTTCAATAATTTATTTTTTTATAAATAGATTGAAACATATATATCAATTGATGTATACTCTTACATTAGTTAGAATCATAAGCTGATGAATTTTATTCATCTTCATTGTGTTTTTATCTTTTTGTTTTTTTATGTTTTAAAAATTAGGAGATTTTATGTTTAAAAATATAGTTGGTTTATTGACAGTTGCTGTTGTTGCGTTTAGTTCAAGCGCTATGGCTGGAAATGTCCATTTAAAAGTACAATCTGTATTAAACTCTACTGGTAGTGAAGTTGGCTATGTAAGAGATTTTGCAGAAGACGTCGCTGCATTGACAGATGGCAGAGTAACAATTGAAGTTCTTCCGGGTGGTTCTGTTGTTCCTAACTCAGATCTTATTGACGCAGTTGACGCAGGATTAATTGATGGCGGATTTGCTTGGACTCACTACTGGTCAGGTAAGCACCCTGCAGCAATGCTGTTTGGTTCTCCAATTGCTGGAGCAGGCCTTGGTATTGATAATATTGCTTGGCTTTCTTGGTTCCATAGTGCTGGCGGTAAAGAGCTCTATGATCGGTTATGGGATGAAATGGACTTGAACGTTCATGGCTTAATCCTTCAACCAGTTGGTCCAGAAGCACTAGGCTGGTTCAAAGAGCCAATCAACAGTATGGATGACTTCCGTAAACTTAGATTCCGTGCACCTCCAGGAATCCCAGGTCAAACCTATAAGGATATTGGTGTCGCAGCTGTAGCTATGGGCGGTGGTGATATTCTTCCAGCACTTGAGAAAGGCGTAATTGACGCAGCAGAGTGGTGCTGCCCAGAGCCTGACAGAGACTTTGGTTTCCAGAAGGTTCTTAAGTACTACTACTTACAAGGACTTCACCAGAACGTTGTGAATGCTGATATGTATATCAATGGTGACAGATGGAATGAAATTTCTGCACGTGACCAACGCGCTATACATGTTGCTGCAAGAGCATCAAGACTTGACTCAATGTCTAACCGTATCTATGCAAACGGTATTGCAATGGCAGACTTGCTAGAACAAGGCGTTCAGCTAATGGATACACCTGATGACTACTTCGTAGAGTTTATGGCTGCTGCTAATGCAACTCTTCAAAAGAATGCTGACGAGAATGCATTTTTTGCTGAAGTTTGGGCATCACAGAGAGATTTTGCTGAAAAAGCAGTACCTTTCTGGTCAGGAGCTCAAGCGTCTAACGCTAAGTTAGGCCTTGCGTTTGCTAAGACTTTGAAGTAAAGATTCAACTGTAAGACTTGTAAACTAAGTTGCCAATAGTGAAAACTGTTGGCAACTTTTTTTTATCATAATATGATTTTTCTAACTTCAGGTTCTCCTTTTCCTGAAGTTAGAAAAGCCATATTAATAGAAAGGTTTAAATTTTTATAACTCTTGAGTTTTGTTACAATAGCGTTATCTTTGTAGATTAAAAATAGGTGCACTTTATGTCAGAAGAAGAAGATATTGGTCAATTAGACATTACCGATGAAATGATCGCTGAAGGCAGATCATATACAGGGGTTATGCCGGATGATATGCCAAAAATGATGGCTAAAACCATACTTGGAATTGATCTCTTTAGTCTCAGAGTAGGTCAGTTAGCATGCTGGTTGACAGTTCCAGTATTCACTGCCATGTTTATTGAGGTTGTGGGAAGGCACTTCTTTGGCTCTCCAACAATGTGGGCATACGATATTAGCAGAATGGGCGCAGGCGCCATGTTTATGCTGGGTGCTGGTTATGCTCTATCCAAAGGCGTTCATATACGTGCAGACTTTATGTATCGAGATTGGTCAGTTAAGACTCAAGCGATGATAGATTTAACACTCTATTTATTATTTTATTTTCCTGGAATTATAGGTGCAGCATGGGCGTGCTATAAGTATGCCTATAAGTCATGGTCGATAATGGAAAGAGGTATGGATACTGCGTGGATGCCTTACATGTATCCAATTAAGTTCGCATTATTTATAGGATTTATTTTCCTTTTAATTCAAGGCATTTCAGAGGTGCTTAAGTGCGTGTATGCAGTCAAAAATAGGAGATGGCCATGAGTCCAGAAGTACTAGGCATTGTACTAATATTAACAATGCTATTTGCCATATTCATTGGCTTTCCAATCTCATTTACGCTAATTTTCTTAGGAGTCTTCTTCGGCTACTTAGGATTTGGCGATCTTGTTTTTTATTTAATGACCTTCCAGTTTTCTGGGAGTATGCTTGAGCAAACCCTCGCAGCAATACCATTGTTCACCTTTATGGGTATTCTCATGGAGAAGGCCAACCTCATGGAGAGATTATTTACATCTGTTCAGATGGCTCTTGCCAGAACCAAAGGATCTTTATTTGTTGCTGTTCTTTTTGTTGCAACAATCTTTGGAGCTGCAACCGGTATTGTAGGTGCGTCGGTCACCATCCTCGGAATTATGTCTGCTAAGACAATGAATAGATCGGGATATGATGTCCGTTTAGCAGCAGGAACTATTACTGCTGGTGGTACCCTTGGTATATTAATTCCGCCAAGTATTATGCTTGTTGTTATGGGTCCAATACTGAACGTTCCAGTAACAGATTTATTTGCAGCAGCAATTATGCCTGGCCTTATGTTGGCTGTACTGTATACCGGTTACACGCTTATTAGGTGTCATTTAAATCCTAACTTAGGTCCTGTCGTTCCAGAGGATTTGATCCCAGATTCCATGAGAGAGGTTTGGATAGAATTCTTTAAGGGACTGATTCCACCAGTACTTTTAGTGGGCTCATCTCTAGGAAGTATATTGGCTGGTTTGGCAACGCCAACTGAAGGTGCTGCGATGGGTGCTGTTGGTGCAATATTCTTAACTTTGGCTTATCGAAAGCTAACTTTTGAATCTTTCAAGAGTGCACTTCTAAAGACTTTAGAGATCACAACTTTAATTATGGTTTTGGTTTGTGCTTCTAACTTCTTTGGCTCAGTATTTTCAAGACTGGGTACGCCAACAATGATCACTGAGTATCTGATGCTACTTGATCTTCCACCAACTGCAATCCTGCTAATCATTATGGCCTTTATTTTTTTATTGGCCTGGCCATTAGAGTGGGTTCCAATTGTGCTAATCATTATTCCAATTGTCTTACCTCTTATTGAACAACTAGGGTTTAACCTAACCTGGTTTGGAATACTTGTTGCTGTTAATCTTCAGACAGCGTGGCTGTCCCCACCTGTAGCACTATCCGCCTACTTTCTCAAGGGCGTGGTCCCAGAATGGGATCTAGGAGATATCTATAAAGGGATGATGCAATTTATGGCGATTCAGGTCGTTGGATTAACGCTAATAATTATCTTCCCTCAAATCGTACTTTGGCTTCCTACATATTTGTACGGGTAATAAATTAAGTTAGGTTTTAGAGCTTGATTGACTTCATCAGTTGAAGCCAAAAGGGAGGCTAAATTGCTTCTCCGAAGGTGCTGTTTTGAGAGTGAATATACTCGATGTCACTCGTATGAACATAAGAGGTTCTTAGCTCGATTGTTTCATTATGATAAGTCTGACCAATTCGATTGATTTTAAGTATTGGTTCATGCAGTGGAATATTTAATAGTTTTGCGATCTTTTCATCTGCGGTGATTGCTTTTAATTTTTCAGAGCAGTTAGTAATAAAGATGTTATATTTGTTTTGATAGAGGTTGTAAATTGTATTGGATCTATTTTTAAAAATATCTTCTGTTAGTCCAGGGAATTTATTCTGATCAATAACAATTCGATCTACAATGTAAAACTTCTTGTTAAGGCCGATTTTATTTAAAATCTGAAATACAGGGCTTCTAGGTGAAATACCCAATTCAGCTGCCTCATCTTTGGTTGCTTTTTTAGTATCAAAAGAGATGAATTCTACAGTTGGGATTTGTTTTTCGTCACTTCCATTTAAAGCAAAGTGAAAGTACTCAAAAAGAAAGCTACTATTGTCATGCTGAAAAACAAAAGTTCCTAGTCCTTGTTTGCGAATCAAAAATCCTTCTTTCTCTAAAACCCCTACCGCTTTTCGAATGGTTCCGATGGAGACATTAAAAAGTTCAACCAGAGTTTTTTCGTTAGGGATTAGTTGACCAGGTCGAAGCACATCTCTATAGAGACAATTAAAAAGTTCATTTCTGATTTGAAGCCAAAGTGGAGTCGTACTGTCTCTGTCGATGTTAAATTTCAGATCAGTAATACTCATAATATTAAATAATAATTAAAAAGAAGGTTTTAGGATAACTTTGGCTGAAGCCATTGTACCATTGTGTAAACTTTGGAACGCTAAATTAGTTTCTGATAAAGGCATCTCTTCAATCCAAGATAGATCTCCAAAGTCACCGTTTTCAATTGACTTCAATGCAGATCTAAAGTCTTCCATGTTGTAGGTGTAGCAACCAACCAGTTTAATCTCTTGAAGGGTGATCTTTCTAATATCGATATTGCTACTCCAGCTGAGAAGTCCGACATTAACTACCACACCTCCTACCCTGACAGAAGAAATAGCTAGTTCATTTGTTTTCTCACTGCCTACACAATCAATCACGACATCATATGAGTCTTCCTTAACTGACTCGGTTATTGGATTAACAGGGTTAACGCCAACATGTTCTTTAACGCAAGAATGACGAGCCTCATTGGTTTCAAGGACAGTCATATTGACATTGTGTGATTTAAGTAAAAGCGCTGCTAAAAGACCAATAGCACCGGCACCAACAACAAGCACATTACAATCACTAATCGGTTTAAAGGAACTCTCTATGGCAAGGTTAACAGCATGGACCACAGTAGCTGCTGGCTCAGTGAGTGCCACGTGGTTTGAATTCATAGAGTTGGGAGCATGGACGAGGCATTGATTCGGTATCGTCATGTATTGAGCAAAAGCGCCTTGTCTGCTCATCCCTATCATATCTCTATCGCTGCATAAGTTATCCCTACCTTGGAGGCAGTATTCACATTTTCCGCATGTAATCAGTGGGTTTCCGGTTACCTTTTGGCCCTTATCCGCCCCCTCAACAATCTCACCACAAAACTCATGACCTAGAATTAATCCTGGATTTCTTCTTGGGTCTTTTCCATGAAACGCATGCATATCGGAGCCACAAATACCAACTGATTCAATACGCAGCAAAACATCATCGTCCCGATCAATCTGGGTTGAGCGGTAATCATTTATAAAAGTCATTTCGTTGGGTGCGGTATACACCACTGCTTCCATTTTATCAATCATGCTGCTGAAAATCCTCCATCAAGAAATATAGTTTGACCTGTGACATACGAGTTAGCATCGCTACATAAAAAGACGCTAATTCCAAATATATCCTTTTCTTCGCCGTTACGACCCATCATAGTTTTGTCAGCTAAAGTTTTTAATTTACCCGGATCTTGGAATAATGATTCTGTTAAGTTAGTTCTAAAAAATCCAGGAGCAATGGCATTCACTAGCACGCCATCTTTAGAGTAAGCTTGCGCTAAAGCTCGCGTCAATTGCATGACTCCGCCTTTACTTGCGCCATATGGAATGCTGTTATCAAAAGCCCTAAGAGACTGAAGTGAGGCGATATTAATAATTCTTCCCCAGTTATTTTTTCTCATTGAGTCTGCAACAAGTTGACTTAAATAGAAGGGCGCAGTTAAGTTAATATCGATTGTTTTTTGCCATTCATCAAGCGTGAGATTTTCAGCTGAAGTTCTCAGATTAATTCCTGCAGCGTTCACTAGAATGTCAATTTGATTGGACTCTTGATGAATCAGGGAGACAACGTTTTCAAGGGCTTCACTTGAAGTGACATCCACTTGAATGAATCGTCCCTCAGAGCCCTGATCATTGAGCTCTTTGAGCGTTTCATCTGCATTATCTCGGCTACTAGCAATCCAGACAAATGCGCCTGCTTTTGCAAGCGCAAGTGCCATCATTTTTCCTAATCCGCTAGTACCACCAGTTATCAGAGCAACTTTATTCTCAAGAGAAAAGTCTGATAAGCTCATGGTTTACTCTAATACTGGAGCGCCAAGATCAAAAGACTCTTCAGGGAAGTATTTGCTAAGTCTGACATCAGAGGCTCTCGCATGTCCTTCCATTCCTTCCAGTCTTGAAATTCTAGATGATGCCTGAGCAACCTGACGTGTTGATTCGCGATCCATGCGTTGCCAAGTTAATACTTTCAAGAATTTGTGAGCTGAAAGTCCACCTGAGTATCGACCTGCTGCCTTTGTTGGTAGAATGTGGTTAGGACCTGAAGCTTTATCACCAAAGGTAACTGTTGTCTCTTCTCCTAAGAATAGAGAGCCGTAGCAAGTCAAATTTTCTAGCCACCAATCAAGGCCCTTGCATTGAACTTCGAGATGCTCTGCAGCATACTCATCAGAAATCTTAACCACTTCCTCATTAGAGTCACAAAGAATCACTTCTCCGTAATCTCTCCAGGCACAGAAAGCTGCATCTTGAGCTGTAGGAGGAAGTTTTTCAATGTACTCTGGTACGAGATTCATTACTTTTTCAGCCAACTCTTTTGAAGTTGTGAAAAGCCAACCAGGGGACTCATGACCATGCTCCATTTGACCAACTAGGTCAATAGCAACAACGTCTGCATCCGCGTCTTCATCAGCAATGACTGCAACTTCTGAAGGTCCTGCAAAAACATCGATTCCAACTTCGCCAAATAGAGTTCTCTTGGCTTCAGCTACAAACTTGTTTCCAGGTCCAACAATAATGTCCGCTTTCTTTCCAGTAAACAAACCATATGCCATACTCGCAATCGCCTGAACTCCACCAAGGGTCATCACATGATCTGCTCCAGCAGTCTTCATTGCATAGAGTACATAGGGATGAATACTCTTGCCTTTGTATGGCGTAGAGCAAGCGATAATACATGGAACCCCGGCAGCTTTTGCAGTCGCAATACTCATGTATGCAGAAGCAATATGAGCATACCTTCCAGTCGGAACATAGCAGCCTGCTACGTTTACTGGAAGTAATCTTTGGCCAGCTTCAACGCCGTTATTCTTGGTGTGGAACTCTTCAATTGAGTCACGCTGAGCTTTTGCAAACGTGTAAACCTGCTGACATGCAAAATCAATATCATCCTTGACGTCTTGTGGGACATCCCCTGTAATTTCATCAATTTCAGCAGCGGATAGTAAAATATCACCTGTCCACGAATCTAATTTTTCAGCATAGTCTCTGACAGCTTGCTCACCATTTTTATCTATGTTAGCGAGCATGTCATGGACAACTTTTTGTGCTTCTAGCATATTTGATTCTGCCGACTTGTCAGCTTTTTTTAAGTATTTCATGTAATTTATTTATCCAATTAAATTTAATTTATGCGCTTTCGTACAGGCGCGTTAATACAAACTCTTGATGGCCCAGTATTTCTGCAGCAGTCATTCTTCCATTTGATGTGTGGATGAGAGACTCAAGAAGCATATCACCAGCCTGATCAAGATTGATGTCACGCTTTAGTAAAGCAGTTACATCAACATCGACATGCTCTGACATTGTTCTGACTGTCCTTGGGTTTGCACAAACCTTAATGACTGGAAGTATTGGATTACCAATAATGTTTCCTTGCCCAGTAGGGAATAAGTGAGCAACATATCCAGAGGCTGCACATAGGGTAACCATTTCTGCAGCTGCAGAAGAAGAGTCCATAAACCATAAGCCTTTACTGGTAGGCATTTCTGCCTTATCTAAAACACCATCAACGACACACTTCTTACCAATTTTTTGAATGTTTCCAAGCGCCTTCTCTTCGATCGTTGTAAGGCCTCCTTCAATATTGCCTTTGGTCGGCTGTGAATCAGACAAGTCATCTGTTTTAAAACGCTCAATCATATCCTGGTAACGATTAAACATGAACATGAACTGATCAGCAACAGCGTCATTTGCACATCTTGCTTTAACTAGATGTTCACCACCTGTAATCTCAGATGTTTCACCAAAAAGTAAGGTGCTATCTTTTTCATAAAGCTTATCAAACGCATTACCAACTGTTGGATTTGATCCAAAGCCTGAAGTTGTGTCTGACTCACCACACTTAGTTGAAACCCATAGCTCACTGATATCACATTCTTCTCTTTGAAGGCCTGAAGCATAATGAACCATGTCATAAGCTGCTTTTGAGGCATCTGCAATTGTTTGAATGTCGCCTTTCTTTTCAATAGAGAAGCCTTGAACTGGTTTACCAGTAGCAGCAATTCCATCAACAATTTTTTGAGTCCAGCCCGGCTCAATACCTATGACAACAACTGCAGCAACATTTGGGTTTGCACCGGTTCCAATCATCGTTCTGAAATGAAGGTCAAGGTCTTCACCAAACTGGAGTCTTCCATACGGGTGAGGAAGAGCAATCGTTCCCTTAATATTGTTGCTAACAGCTTCACATGCAGCATTTGAAATATCGTCAACAGGAAGGATAACTACATAGTTTCGAATTCCAACTCTATTATTGTCGCGTCTATAACCGTAGATTTTTTGATCTAAATTTATCATTACCACCTCTTTGTTTTAACGTTATGTACATGTAGATGATCGCCAACTGCAATCTTTGAAATAGTTCTGCCAATATCTACACCATATTTGATGACTGTATCATCTTCATTAAGATCTTTAATTGCTAGCTTATGCCCAATAGGAATGTCTTGATTGATCTTGATATCGATTAAGACATCTTGATCCATTATCCATCCTGATAGAGTGTCGTTTGCTTTAAGTCCTTCAACTGTAACAACGCCGACGGAATCGTCTTCGTCATGAACTATAAATTGAATCATACCTACTCCTTCTACAAAAATTAAAAAAATCTATGACTAAATTTTATCAATAAAATTTAATGAGAAGTATATTATATCATATATATGAATTTTATTTTATCTAGATATTGAAAAAACTATAAATTATCGATATACAACAAGATATCCTAGATAATAGAAATATAATTATTTAATAAAAATTTTATGAATAGAGGTTAATAATGAAAAATATTTTCTTAGTTATTTTATTTAGCTGGATTCCTTTATCAGCTTTATCAGAGGTAGGTGATCTCTATTACTGTGAAATGACACAAGCAGTTGAAATAAAAGAGGGTAAGCTTATTAATTATATTCCTCAGAAATTTAAATTTAGAATTGTCAAAAGTGATTTAATTGAGTTTGGTCAAGAAGCTCATTACTTTAGTGGCCTTGAGCTAAAGGTGCTCGAATTTTCATCCAATGGAGAGCAGTTTTATGGAGAAAATTTTGAATATTCTCATGGAAGCTTTTATTTTGCCGATGTTTTTAGGTGGCCATCAGAGGATATTGATAAGCTTTCTGCAACGATGCTCAGTGCACAGTGCTCAGTGGTTGATGATTATTCGGTATAGTCAATAGCTGAAAGAATAATTAAAGAGTTTAGTTCTTTTACAAAGGAGTTGTTCCATTTATAATGATACAAATTCTTGTGCTCGCTTCAATCGTCTTTTATCCAGAATGGTATGGCACTTTTAAATACTAAACTCATGCATTATGCTTTCTAGAGTTGCCAAGACAAATCGATTAATTCGCTTATTTGGCTTTACCAAGGTGCCAATGATTTGGTATTGTCGCCCTAAGGTTATTGAGCATACAGATGAAAAGATAGAAATTAAAATTCCACTTAGAAGGAGAACAAAGAATCATTTAGGAAGTATGTATTTTGGCGTTTTAGCGGTTGGTGCAGACATTACAGGTGGATTTCTTGCTATGGATCCAATCCAAGAAAGTGGCCGTAAAATTGCCTTAATATTTAAAGACTTTAAGGCTGATTTTCTTAAAAGACCTGAGGGTGATGTTCATTTTATGTGTAATGATGGAGCAGCAATTAAAGAGTTGGTTGATAAAACTGCCAATTCAACTGAAAGGTTTAACTATAAATTAAATATTGACGCTGTAGTTCCCTCAATTTCCTCTGAGGTTGTTGCAAAGTTTGAGCTTACACTCTCTTTAAAAGATAAGACTTAGTACAGTCATGAATAAGAACTTTCTAGATAACGAATCTCAACTGCTTAAACTAGAGCATAGCATTATATGGAGTACTAAATATAAACTGAGTCTAATAATCCTCATTTTTTGTATGTTATTTGTTTTCATTATTCAGCCGAATTTAATGAAATTTTTGTTACTTTCATCGCCCATGTTGTGGGAATGCATGTAGTCTTAATTTACAATATAAAAATTTAATAAAATTCTTATTTCTCATGTGGCTTATCTGTAATAATTCACTTTTGAAACTATAGGTTAAAAAATGGTTTATATTGATTTAGCTCCTACAGAGTTTATTAGTGAGTCATTGAATCGAAGTGAGGGATCTCTCACAAATACTGGCGCCTTGTTGGTTAATACAGGTAATCGTTCTGGAAGAAGTCCGAATGACCGCTTTATTGTTGATGAATCTTCAACAACTAAGTCCATTGAATGGGGTGATGTAAATAGACCTTTTTCTGAAGAAAATTTCAATATTTTATGGGCTAAAGTCGAAAAATATCTATCAACAAAAGATTCATTTAGGTCTCATCTTCATGTGGGCGCTCATTCTGAACATTATCTTCCAGTCGAGGTCAATACTGAGACAGCTTGGCAAGGCTTGTTTGGGCGAAATATGTTCATTAAGCCTGAAACGTTTAATCCAAAGCATAAAGATCCTTGGACTATCCTAAATGTTGCATCTTATGTTTGTAATCCGAGGTCTGAAGGCACAAACTCCGATGGCGTGGTTATTATTAATTTTTCTCAAAAGAAGGTTTTACTTGCTGGAATGAGATATGCAGGTGAGATGAAAAAGGCAATGTTTTCAGTTCAAAACTTTTTACTTCCTGAAAAGGATGTTTTGCCTATGCATTGTTCTGCAAATGTTGGAGAAAATGGAGATACAGCTTTATTTTTTGGTCTTTCAGGTACTGGAAAAACAACCCTTTCAGCTGATCCTGAGCGTTACTTAATTGGCGACGATGAGCATGGGTGGTCGAAAGGTTCAGTGTTTAATATCGAAGGTGGTTGTTACGCTAAAACAATTAACCTTTCCCAAAAGAATGAACCTATTATCTGGGATGCTATCCATCACGGCGCCATTGTTGAAAATGTAAAAGTGGATCACAATGGTTTAGCTGACTATGACGATACTACTATTTCTGAAAATGGCCGTTGTTCATATCCACTGGAGCATGTCAAAAAACGCGTTAAAGAAAATGCAGCTGGGGAGCCAAAGGTTGTTATTTTCTTAACTTGTGATGTATCTGGAGTTCTCCCGCCTATCTCTATTCTAAGTAAGGAGGCTGCAGCTTATCATTTCCTTTCTGGTTATACGGCGAGAGTTGGTTCAACAGAATTAGGCGCAGAAGCTGGAATAAATCCAGCCTTTTCGTCTTGCTTTGGAGCACCATTCATGCCAAGGTCTCCAGGCAGTTATGCTAACCTACTCATCAAGCGCCTTGCAGAATTCAATACGCAAGTTTACCTCGTTAATACGGGTTGGACTGGTGGATCTGGCGCTCCAGATGGATCAGGATCTAGATTTCCAATACCCGTTACTCGGGCAATAGTTTCAGCATGTCAGAGTGGCGCTTTGCTTGACTCCAAGGTTAGACATCTCGACGACTTAAATTTGGATATTCCATTATCCATTCCTGGTGTTGATAATTCTTACCTTAATCCACGTGACACCTGGGAAGACAAGTCAGACTATGATAAGGAGTCATTAAAGCTCGCCAAACTTTTTGATGAAAATTTTAAAAAGTTTGAGGTTGATAAAGCAATTGTTGAGGCTGGACCACAAATAATTAGTAAATAAAAAAATACTGTATCAGCAAAACTGCTAATGCTATTACAATTGCTAGAATGACGACTGGTGGCAAGTTTTTCATAAAATAATTATAAAGATTATTTCTTTACTTTTTCATAAAAATATCACCTTTTAGCTGAAGTTTTTGTATATTATTTTGTTTGTTAAATCTATTTAAAAGGTCTCAAGAAATAATGAATATAAAAGCATTTTCAAGGCCATTTACTCAGCAAGAATCTATTAGCCAAGAGGCGATTGATGCAGCCGTTGAGGTTCTTAAATCTGGCAGACTTCACCGATACAATACAATCGGCAATGAACTTTCAGAGGTCTCTTTGCTTGAGCAAGAATTTGCAAATTACCAAGGCAGTCAATATTGTCTTGCGTGTGCCTCTGGTGGCTATGCTATGAGTGTTGCACTTAGAGCAGCAGGACTTCAGCCTGGAGAGAGCGTTCTGACAAATACGTTTACTCTTGCGCCTGTACCAGGCTCCATTTCAAATGCTGGTGGAAAGCCAATATTTATTGAGATTACGAAAGACCTTGTTCTAGATTTAGATGATTTATCAAATAAAGCCAATTCAAGTGGATCGCGTTTTTTACTTATATCTCATATGCGTGGCCACCTTGTAGATATGGACAAGTTAATGGAAATCGTCAATGATAATAATTTAATACTCATTGAGGATTGTGCCCATACTATGGGCGCTCAATGGAAAACAGAAAAGAGTGGTAATTTTGGGCTTGCTGGATGCTTTAGTACGCAAACATACAAACACTTAAATTCAGGTGAGGGTGGTCTTTTGACTTCAAATGATGAGGTTTTCATGGCGCGTGCTATTATTTACTCTGGATCCTACATGCTTTATGAGAGACATGGTGCCGCCCCTAAACCAGAAGTGTTTTCTGAAGTAAGACTTCAAACGCCAAACTATTCAGGGCGAATGGATAATCTTAGAGCTGCAATTCTAAGACCTCAAATTAACAATCTTGAAGCTAATATTGATCGCTGGAACGAGCGCTATCGACTTGTTGAGAAAAAGTTAAAGCAAGTCAGAGGTATTGAAATGCCAGAGAGGCTCAAGGAGGAGGGTTACGTAGGAAGTTCAATTCAGTTTAGAATTCCGGGAATTTCTCAGTCTGAAGCCAAAACATTTATTGACAACAATATACAGCTGGGCGTTGAGTTGAAGTGGTTTGGTAATGATGACCCAAATGGATTTACAAGTAATCACAAGAGTTGGAAATATGTCAGCTCTCAACAACTAGAAAAATCAGATGAGATCCTGTCTTGTTTATTCGACTTAAGATTGCCCTTAACGTTTTCTCTTGATGACTGTTCTCATCTGTCAGAGGTCATTATTGAGTGTGCAGATCAGCTTTTAAATCAATAGTTATTGAGCCTTTCATTTAAAAGAGCCATATTGCTTCCAGCAATCCATCCAGAGGTCCAAGCACTTTGAAAATTGAATCCTCCAGTGATTCCATCAATATCCATAACTTCACCAGAAAAAAATAATCCAGAGCAAATCTTACTTTCCATAGTTTTAAGATTGATTTCTTTAAGGTTGACTCCGCCGCATTCTACGAACTCATCTTTAAAACGGCTTTTCCCAAGAATGCCAAGTTCACAGTTAATCAAATTTTCTATAATTTGATTTAATTCATTTTTGCTAATTTCAGACCAATTTTTATCTTTTGAAATAGAGCATTTAACAAGAAGTTGAAGCCAGAATCTTTTGGTCAAGGCTTTTGGATAGGCATTTCCAATTGAAGTTTTAGTATTATTATTTTTTATCTCCTTTAGAAGGCTTTCAGCATCATTATGATTCTCAATACTAAGCCAATTCACAATAATTTTAGCTTTATAGTCTGCATGCATCATTTCACGAGCAGCCCAAGCAGACAGCTTTAAGAGAGCAGGGCCACTCAAGCCCCAGTGAGTTATAAGGAGAGCTCCAGTTTGAATAAAAGGTTTTACGTTTTTAATTTTAAGGGTCAAAGTCGCATTAACAAAAGAGGTGCCAGATAAGTTTTCTAAGACTGGGTCATCAATTTTGAATGTAAAGAGAGATGGAGCAATTTCAGTTACTGAGTGACCAAGTGATTTTGCAAGATCGTAACCTAATGGCTTGCTACCTGTTGCAATTAAAACTGAATCAGCAATGAATGACTCATCCTTATTGATAGATATAGCCATCGTTCCATCCTGGAGTTTTTGTATATCAGTAACTTTCTTTTTATTAAGTAATTTTACTTTGCGCTTATTTGTTTCTTTGATAAAGCAGTCAATAATCGTTTCAGAGCGATCCGTTATTGGAAACATGCGTCCATCGCTTTCGTGCTTGAGATTGACACCTCTATCTTTAAACCACTTGATAGTATCCGTTGCTTGAAATTTTTGAAAAGGAGAGAGAAGCTCTTTCTGTCCACGTGGATAGTTTAGGCTGAAATCTTTGATATCAAAAAGATGATGGGTGACATTGCAGCGACCGCCACCAGAAATTCTAACTTTTTTTAAAAAATTTGTAGTTGTTTCAAAGACACAAATATCTACATCAATATTATTATTTTTTGCAACTTCAGCGCATCGAATAGAAGCAAATACTCCGCTTGCTCCTCCTCCAATGATTGCGATAGCTTTCTTTTTTGATAGGGTCATTATAAGTAATGAAAAATATACTCATCCCAAATAAAATTAATTCAGTACCACCTTACCATGCCAATAATTCCTGCTGTAGCATAAAAAAACTGAAGAAAGAGTATCCCTTTGTGTTGGCCTAAGTATGCCCAATAGCCGATTGATAATGCAGAAACAAGAAGTAAAAGGAAGCCAGCAAACTCAATGCCAATATTCAAGGCTACCATCATGGAATACGCGATTGCTGTAATCACTCCAAACCACTCAAAAACTTTACTTTTCATTGCCATTTCCTTTTGTTAGTGCCTTTAAATAAAGTCAGTTGAAACAGCCAGAACTGCAATCGCAAGCAGGGCAAGAGTTTGCAGAACTAAAAGCGCAATTGATTTTCCGCCTAACTCCATCATTGACTTGAGAGATGTCGTTACGCCAAGACCAGCAATCGCGAATACTAAGGACCACTGGGAGACGCCAGCAAGGAATTCAGAGAGAAATAAAGGTATAAAGCCACTACTGTTTATAACTAAACACATTGCAAATGCAAGCGCAAACCATGGGAACGCTTTAGGACTAATATTGCTGGATTCATCGCCTCTCTTTAAAAGAACGGCTATCACAATAACAATGATAGGCAACATTGAGATTCTAAGTAGCTTAATAAATGTAGCTATATCCCCTGTCTCATTAGATACAGCATAACCGGCACCAACAACTTGAGCTACGTCATGAATAGTAGAGCCGATAAGGATTCCAATTTCAACTTCACTGAACTCAGCCATCGAGAATAGTATAGGATAGACAATCATTGCGATAGTTGATAAGGAAGTGACACAAACAACAACAAACAAGGTATCACGATGCCTATCTTTCCAGTTTGGAAAGACTGAGGCGACAGCTAACGCTGCAGCGGCACCACAAATTGCAACAGCACAGGCGGTTAAAAGTCCAAAAAGATGACGCCTCCCCATTAATCTTGCAATTAACCAACTGATGGCAATGGACGAAAGGACAAGAATTGGAACAAGCAAAAGAGCATTTGTACCGAGTCCTAAAATTTGATCAAGGGTAACTCTAAAACCCAATAACGCCACACCAAAGCGCAAAATCTTTTTACTTGAAAATTCAATACCTGGCGCGCAACGTTCATCACTTGAGAGGAAATTAAAGGCTATACCAATGAGAAGTGCAAATAACATGACGGGTGCTTTATAGTGAAGACTAAGAAAACCAGCCGCCGCTGCAATTGTTCCAACAACAATAAGACCTGGAGAGAGAATGTTAAGTCGATTCTTGAGGTTGAGCATTATTGAGTTCATAGGTGGAGCATTTTAATTAAAAATGCTTTCGTCATAAGATTTAATTGATTGATTTTAGATTGAGTAGGATATGACTTTTTTCTGATTGTTTTGAACAGTTTTTTTTAGTTTAGGGGATGCAGCGATTAGATCTGAATTTGCATAATCTTCATGATTTTTGGTAACTGAATCTAAATCGTATAAGTAATTAACCATAACACCCCAAGAGTCTTCCAATGACATTTCATTATTATTTGCTTCAGTATGGATTTTGTATAGAGAAGCTCCATTGCCAAGATGAAAATGAGCTACCGGATTAAAAGCTTGACCATTTTTACGTTTTACTTGTGTTAGGTAATGATAAGTTAATCTGGCTAAAGCGATTTGACTTGGCTTTCGATTCCCACAGCACTCCTTAATATCTTCGAGTGTATTTTCTGGCAGCCCCTTATCCTCTGATAGGAGAATATTGTTAGCCCATTTTTTTAATCCAGGGACAGGTGAAAGAGTAATAAATTGCTTGATTTGTTTAAACTCTTGTTCTATTTCAGCCACAACTTGTTTAATAAGAAAGCTACCAAATGAAACATTTTTTAACCCCATCTGACAATTAGAAATAGAATAAAAGGTGGCCGTTGTAGCACTTAGAGGATTAATGGGCTCAACATCCCTGTTTAATATTGAATTAATTGAATTGGGAATACCATTCATTAGTGCAACCTCAATAAAAATAAGAGGTTCATTTGGCAAAGCAGGATGGAAGAAAGCATAAAGTCTCTTGTCAGGAGCAGCAACTCTATTTTGTAAATCATCCCAGTCAGAAATATCATGGACAGCTTCATACTCCATAATTTTTTCTAACACTTGGGCGCTTGTAGACCAGTCAATACGCTCAAGTCTTAGAAAGCCTCTGTTAAACCAAGACCTAAATAGATGAAGAAAGTCAGTGTCAAGTGGTTTTAGCTCAGGGGAGTCTTTAATGCTCTTTAAAAGTGACTCTCTTATTTTTAATAATATCTCTGTACCATTTGGCACTTGGTTCAATCTTCTAAGCAGTTCTTGGCTTTTTGGCTCAACTAGTTTCTGTAGATTTCTTAATTGTTTTTCATCATCAAAATTTAATTCTGTAATTGCACTTTTTATTTTTGACTTGTCAACACTAAATTGATTAAGCAATGAATAAAAAAATGATTTTTTTTGCTCCTCAGTAAAGTAGGTAATATTCTCTAATATTGTTTTAGCTAGAGAGAATGAGGTAGTCTCACTATTATTACTTACTAGCTGATGACATAACTTTATTACACCTTCTGGATGGGGAGTTTTTTTGTCTAATCTTCCTATCCCGATACGTTGAATGAATGAATGTAAAAAATTTTGATGTTGGCTCATATAGCTGCTCTTAGTTTAGTAGGTGAAATCTAATAAAAAATCAAAAAACGATTCTACACTAATTTTTTTTCAAATAATGTGACAAAATGTACTAGAACTCTCACACATCAAACGAAATTTGGACTTTAATTTCTACCATATTCCAATCTATTCC
>Ga0257126_1001322_pt1 | contig 17994 bp, 25 predicted proteins | sample SI060_120mmetaG_FD_190151 | JGI IMG/M metagenome (GOLD analysis project Ga0257126, IMG submission 190151) | Marine microbial communities from Saanich Inlet, British Columbia, Canada - SI060_120m | ecosystem: Environmental > Aquatic > Marine > Inlet | place: Canada: British Columbia | collected... | reverse complement strand
TTTGAAACCCTTCAATATTATTATTATTTGATGAAATTAAATAAGAAATATAAATTATACAAATTAGTAAAACTAAGATAATTAGTTTACAATACATTTATTAATATAAATACAGAAATAAAAATATAGTATAAAATAAATTAATCAATAATTTAACTTGATGTTGATGTAGAAGTTGGGTCAGAGCTTACACTAGTAGTTCCATCTGTATATACAATTTCAGCAATATCTGATATATCTTGTTGCAGTTCCTTTCTATCTTCTATTATTTCTTTTAATTCACCAGATTGTTTTGAAACGATACTCTCTAATTTTGTAATATCTTCATCTTTCACTTTTTCGATAAAAGTATCTAAAGTATTCATGCTCAAATAAAGTATAACAATTACAATAAGTAGCAATAAAATTTTTATAATCATTAATTATATATTAGAAATAAAATGAATATGTCTAATAAAATTGTTTATTATTATCAAACATTTGTAGGATTAGATAATTTACTAAAGAATAATTGTAAAACAATAACACATATAAATGTATCATCAATACACTTTGGAAAAAATGAAGATAACAAAAATTATATACATCTTAATAACTATGATCCAAATAAAAAATGTTTTGATAAAATTTGGAGCCAATGTTTAGAAGCTTCAAAATATTGTAAAATATATTTAATGATAGGAGGTGCAGGTGGTGCATATGAATCATTATTTATTGATTTTGAATCTTATTATAAGTTGTTACATGATCTTTTAAAGTCAAAACCATTTATAACTGGAGTAGATTTAGATATAGAAGAAATTGTAAATTTAGAAAACATAAAAATGTTAATGAATAGATTAAAAAAAGATTTTGATTATATAGAAATCTCAATGGCACCTTTAGATTCATCATTATCACAAGATGAACCTGGTATGGGTGGATTTATATACAAAGATTTATATAATAGTGATGAAGGAAAATTAATAAATCATTTTAATGTTCAGAGTTATGGAGATTATAGTGAGGATGTCTTTGAAAGTATTGTTAATAATGGATATCCTCCAGAAAAAATAGTATATGGAATGATTTCATCACAAGATATAAATGAAATAATAAATGTAGTTGGAAAATTATTTCAAAAATATGGTAGAAAATTTGGTGGAATTTTTAATTGGGAATATTTCGATTCTCCTCCAAGTGCTCCTAAAAGTCCCGAAGTTTGGTCTGAAATAATGAGTCATTTGATGAATAAAAATAATCATTAATATAAAACTTTATTTATCATTGATAATATCTAATAATTTCATTTTTACTAACGCGTCTTCTTTAACTTTTCGGAAGAAAAAATTTGGTTTAAGTGTATTAAATCTATTTCCTTTTCTAACAAAAACATTACCATTATCAAAAACTTCTACAACTGTTCCACCTGTTATAAGTTTAAGATTATAGAATATTTTCATATCAAAATATTTTATATAATTACCCTTTTTTAATTCTTCTATTTCTACACATTCATAGCCTTCTAGTTGTTGTTTAGCTTCTTCTTTATTTGTCTTATTTATTTCATAGTGCATAAATTCACTATATATTTTATCAACAACCATATCGCGTATTTCTTCTATTTCTTTTAGAGATTTGTATTCAGTGGGTGTAATATTATCTAAAATCTTTTGGATTTCATTTTCCATGTATTGTTGTTCAAGTTGTTCTTCCAAATTATTCATATTTGTTTAAAATATAATATTATATTGTTTTTAAATTATATGGATAAATTTGATTTATTGAAGGATATTTTTAGTGCCTTAGAAATAAATATTAGTGAAAGAAATGATATAAGCAATCTTATTTTAAAACAAGATACTTTGAAAAGTAAAACATTAATTACTGATTTAAATGAAAAAGTTCCAAATTTAAAATCATACTATAATTCTAGTAAATTGACATGTTTGCATAAAAATAGTTTAGACAAACAGAAATTTCCAGCTGTAAATATGTTGAGACAAATTTTAAAATGTAATAGTTTTAAAATGGAGCCATATGTTATATCTAAAGGTTATGATAAATTTTCCGGAAAAAAATTAGTAGAAAGGTATTATCGTATAAGAGATATAATAATTTTAGAAGAAATAAAAGAAGAAAATGAAGAAATAAAAGAAGAAAATATAGAAATAAAAGAAGAAAATATAGAAATAAATGAAGAAATAAAAGAAGAAAATAGCGAAAAAAAACCAAATATAGAAATTAATGAAGATAACAAAACGATACCAAATGACAATGAAATAGAAGGTTATTGAACAGAAATAAATCTATTAAATATTACTAATTAAATTATAAAATATTTTATGTATATATATGTATAATTTTGTCTTACCATCATTAGTTGCTGCATTAGGTTGGGGGATATCACCATTTTTTGAAAAAATTATAGTAAAAAATACAGATTTTCAAACTTGTTTTGTATTCAAAGGGTTAATAACAGGGTTATTTGGATTAATATTATTTTTATTAAATGCAAAACATTTTTTGAAAATTAGGGAAAAATATGAAGTGATCAAAAATAAAAAAGTATCATTGATCTATTTGTCATTAATTGCTGTAATATTTTCATATATTATTGGTAATGTAGCCTATTTATTTGCTTTAGGTGAAAACAAGAATGCAACTATGTTGGTTCCATTAGTGTCTTATGTAATGCCATTAATATTTATGACACTTATTAGTTATTTTGTTACACATGAAAAAATTAATATAAGAATGATTATTGGAATAATAATAACAATTTTTGGACTAGTATTTACACTACTTAATAAAGAATAAAGAATAATTAAGAATTTTCATTTAAAAATTCTTGATCAGGTTCATCTGATATTTTAACATAACCCGCCTGATAAAGTCGATACAAGTTATTTTTTTCAATCATTTCATCTCTTTTAGAACCTATATCTTTCATAAATACAGAACAATTATTTAAATTTACAGACCATGTTATTTCATTTCTTGGATTTTTCAAAATAAAATATTCTGGCGCTTTATTGCAAATAATAATACCACCACTACGATATTTTCCTTCTGCTGTAATATATTTTATCCAAATTCCAATATCGATGTCTTTAAAATTATCGGGATGAATTTGCACACAGTCATTTAAGCGAGACTTAACTTCATCAATATTTGTATTAATTTGATCTTGTTGTGTAATATTTGGTTTAACATATTTATTATTTGAATCACCGATTTTCATTTACTATTTATTAACAAAATATTTTTAAATTAATTGCTGTAATTTTTCTTTAGTTTCTGAATTTACTACATAAGGAATATAATAATTTGGTTTAATAAATTTATCTAATAGAGCTTGTTTTTCGTATTTATTCAAACCATTTTCGTTAGATATATTGTTAATAATTTTAATATTTTCTTCTTTAATAATTTTGGATATTATTGCTAATGAAGATGGGTTATCATAAGTGTTATGTTTTTTCTGTTTAAATTTGTTATTTTCTACCTTATTTTTTCTTATTTGGGTAAGTGTCGTCATTTTTTTTCTATTTAAAGATTAATATGAATAAAAATATAATGAGTGATGAAGAATTTCAATTTTTTAAAGATAAATTAAAATCTGATGTAAAAGAATATTTAGAAATAGATGATCAAATAAAAGCAATCAATAAGGCCTTAAAAGAGCGCCGCGATAAAAAAAAGCTTTTATCAGAAAGTATTTTAGAGAATATGAAAAAATTTGAAATAGATTTTATGAATACAAAAAATGGAAAATTGACGTATGCCGAAAGTAAACGTAAAGAACCATTAAATAAGAAAAATTTGATAACAGGGTTAAATAATTATTTTAATAATGATGAAAAATCAAAAAGGGTTTCAAAAGTAGTTTTAGAAAGTAGAAAGGATGTAGTTAAAGTAACATTAAGAAGAACAATAAACAAAAAGAATAATACTATAAATATTAACTAATTAAATATTACATGATTGATAAAAAAATATCGTAAATATTTAATGAATAAAATAAAAAAAACAGGTAATATGTCAAATATAGTTTCAAATTCATTGACCACCAAAAAAAATTTTGTCATTTTACCAAATATTTTGTATATTTTATTAGTATCATCAAGTGTTAGTGTAATACTTACAAAACTATTTGGTATAGAAACTGTAAGAAATATTATTGAATTATATATAATAGTGTTAATATTTACAATAGCAATTTTATACAAGTTATTAAAAGATAAAATGACATTAGATAAATTAGAAACTAAATCAATTTTATATTTTCTTGCATTTGTAATATTTATAGGATTTTTCGGTTTATTTCTTAAATTTACATCAATGGAGAAAGAGAGCTTAGAGGGTAAAATATTTGGACTAGTATTTTTGTTATTAGTTTTTGCATTAGTTAATATAATATTTTTTATAATTGGAATGGGATAAAAATAAATAATTTGTTATGATATATTATATGTTATTAATTATAAATTTAGGAATAATACTAACATTGCTTATTATTATTTTATTTAATATTAAAAATACTAAAAGACAAATTATTATTACATTAGGTGTGTTAAGTATATTAATTATATTCAAATTAATTTGCGATAAAATGATAAAAAATAATAAGAGTAATGATGAAGTTAATAATTATTTAGTAGATAACGATAATATGAGTAACAATTCAAACAACAATATGAGTAACAATTCAAACAACAATATGAGTAACAATGTGTCAGAATTGAAGGATAGAACAAATAAATTTGATTTAAAAAATTTAGATCATATAGTTAATGAAATGAAAAGTATTTCAAATTCTTATAATGAAGAAGGAGAAGAAAATATTGATAGAGTGAATGTTAATAAAAACAATTATATATTTACAAAACATAGTGGAAATAAAGACTATCATTATAAAGATTTACATAATGGTATTTTCTGGGAAAGAAAAAATGTGTCTGGAGAAAAAAGCTTACTATTAGATAATATTGATTGTTCAAATGATAATAGTTGTATAATACAACCTACAATTTATAATTTTCATAAAGTTTAATAAACTATAAAGTGTATTATTTAATTTAATTTATTTTAATGAATATTTCAGAAAAATACAATATTTATAAATCTATACAAAATGCAAAATTTGTTTAAAAAACATTCTAAAACTTACTATTTAGAAGCAATGTTTTTTATTAGTTAAATTACCATTGAAGTTCAAATTCAGTTTTTAGCAACATATTAGCTCCTTTATAATTTAAATTTTCACCAGAAAGTGAAAAATCAATTGGATACATAATAGACCAATCTGTATTTTCTTTTAACATACCACATTTAGTAAGTATGTATCCTACAAGAGCACTACACCAAAATTTATTTGTTTTTTGGGGTTGTATATCTTTTCTAAAAAAAGCATAAATCCAATCCATAACATTAATATTATATGGAACATTATAAACTGTTTCGTGTATTTCTTTTAGATTTTCATTAGTAAATTCATTATAGTATTTTGGTTTTCTAACAAAAAACGTGGCTCCTCCATAGTTTTTTTTAAACTCATGTATTTCTGTAAGTTGAACACCTAATTTAATTTTTCTATCTTGTGGGTCAGAAGCCCCTTTAAAACTTGACTCCCATAAATAAACACCTTTTAATGGTTTTTCTATAAATTGTGGGTTTATTACTACAAATGCAATATGTGTATAATTACTATGAGTAGCATACTTTATCATGTCGAAAAAATAATTAAATATGCCATTAGAGCTATCAGTTATTAATAATATATCCCCTGTTTGTAATTGATCAATATTCATTATAATAACTGCTAAATTTATTTTTAATACTTTTTGTCATTAAATTTAAATAAATTAAAATAAATTAAATTAAAATAAAAAATATCTTTATGTAGAATATTTACTAAATTTTTTATAATGCATAAAACAGAAATCATAATCATCTTTTTTGGATTTTTTACATTGAGTGCCTTTATTATTACCTGTTGTAACAATTGCATGACATTTATGTTTATTTATGAATTTATATTTTTTAGATAAATTGTATATTGATTCGAAATCACCTTTGTGTAAAAAACCTTTAATAAGTTCATATTCTTTATGAATATTTCTTAACGGAAATATATATTTTTGTAGTGGTAAATGACTAGTGACTTCTCTGCAATAAGGACAGCGTCTGGTTTTTCTATTATTTACTAAATTAGTTTTAAAAGTAGCTAATATACATTTATGATGAAAAACATGACCACAGTCAAGTTTTATTGGTGTATTTTCATTTATTTCTCCATCACTATTTATAAAGACTAATTTATCGTAGCATATTGGACACTCAACATTTTGATATGAATTATCATTAATATTAATTTCATTTTTATCTTTATTTACATCAAAATGTTGAGTGTCCCCATTAATTTTAGGGACACATTTTTCCATTATATTTATAGAAAATAAAAAAAATATCCTTAAATTATTTAAAAAATATAATACTATTAAAATAGCATCTATGGAACATAAAATACAGAGACCGAAAGATATAATAATTGAAAATTTATTATTAAAAAAAAAAATATGTGTAGGTAGTAATATATATAATTATCCAATTAAATATTTAAACGATTCATTAATAATTCAAACACCAATATTAACTATGCCTTTTGGAAAATACTCTTATGGTTATAATAGTTATATAGATTCTTCGTTTATTAATGATATTGTTGATAAAGATATGGCATGTTTTAAGGATGTTATAACTAAAATAAATAACAAAGTAATAAAATATATTTCAAAATATAATAAGAAACTGAAGTTTATTAACTCTATAAAAAAATCAAATGATGTATATTCTGATAGGATGCGGTTAAATATACAAGAAGATATTTTAGTATTTAATGAAAAAAAAGATTTAGTAAATCAAGAATATTTAAAAGCAAAAGCTTATGTTAAATTTCTTATAACCCCAAATAATATATGGCAAAATGAAGAAAAATATGGGATAACATGGACTATATTACAAGCTAAAGTTTATCCACAAACTATTTTAAATACATATAGTTTTCTTGATGATAAAGAAGATAAACCGTCTAATTCCAATGTTTATAAAAGTCATCCACAATATCAAAAGTATTTTAAGATGATAAGTTGTGGAGTTCCAAAACAAGCGGTTCAGCATAAAATGGTTCTTGAGAATTTAGATCCAAATGTATTAGATGGTAAGTCTATTAGTATTAATAAACCAGAAAAAAAGAAAAAAATAAATAATTTAAATAATTTAAATAATTCTTTGGGAAATATGTTTGCATCAAAATTATCTGGACCTAAAATCAATATAATGAATGAAATTAAATTAGCAAAATTAAAGAAGGCTAATAAAAAAGATAAGATTTTAAAAGAGGTAAAAGAATCAAATTCATATACACCGCCATCACTAACACAAATTTTAGAAATGAAAAAAAATTTAAACAAAATTAAATAAATATATTTTATTATTATAAATGGTTTCAAAAAAAAATAATAGAAAAATAAATAGAAAGATAAGAAAATCGAAGAAATTAAAAGGAGGTTCTTTATCTAGAGCAGCAAGAGCAGCAGCAGCCGCAAATAGAAGAAGAACAGTAGATACAGCAAATAGAAGAAGAACATTAGATACAGCAAATAGAAGAGCAGCAGCCGCAAATAGAAGAAGATTATTAGAAACAGCAGCCAAATACAATGGCATTCACGATTTTCCTACAAAAGCAGAATCAGCAAGATTAAATAATCATATTAATAAACCCGAACAGTTTGGTATGAATTTTGATCCAGAATTATTAACAGGTAAAAGAAATAATAAAACCATTATTGCTAGAGCTAAGAGAAACCAAAGATATAACACAAGCTATATAATGAGAGAAACAGAAAAAAGATTGATGCCTTTTCCTGTAACAAGAGTAGGCGATCATCTTGGTTATCCAATAGAAGGAACAAATTGGTCATATGAAGAAAATCCAGCAGATGGAAATTGTTTGTATTATTCGGTGTTAAGAGCTTTAGAAAGAAGAATATCTCCAAATAAAAAAAACCAATTAAAAGGAGGGGTAATGGGACAAGCGTGTCCAAAAAACGTTTTATACAATAAATATGCAGTTTATATTTTAAAAAAATTAGCGAGAGAACACAGCGAAACAAATAGAGATTTAATGACAGCAGAAGTGCTAAATCCAGCTGGACATTTAGAACGAGTAATGAAAAATGAAATTTATGGAGAACCTATATCAATTCAAGCATTATCTAATTTGCTTAATTGTTGTATATGCGTTTTTATTAGGGAAGGTATCCGAATTACTCCAAATGTTCCACCTCAAGATTCAAATGCTTGGCAGATTTATATTCCAGATAGTGAAGTTGGTATTCCAGATGAATTAGCTGTGCTTGATGAAGGTTTTAATATTCCAATGAGAGGTGGAATTCCAAGTTATATAACTTTAACAGAAAAAATAGATGAACTTCAATATACTGCAAGTCACCCAATAGAATTAGCAACAAATGGGTATCATACTAACCCAATAGGATATAGAAATCGTATAAAAGGAGATAGACTGCGCAATATAGAGTTTGTTGAACGACATTGTAAAGAACCATTATATATTTCAAGTATTGGAAATCCAGCTGGACATTTTGTTGCATTAGAACATTTACATGAAAGAAATAAAAAAAGAGGTTTTGATAGTGGTTATACAACAGAATCTTTACCTAAAGAACATCAAGGAACAAAAACTTTTGCACATATATTAAAAAATATGAAAAAAATTCATAAAGATTTAGATTTTAGAAATGAAATGGATGAAGAAATAAATTCTTATGAGATGTCCATAATACCATCACTTTCACCATCATCTTCACTGTCAAAAGTAGATAATTTACAGTCACACGTAGATACTTTAGTTGGAATGGGGTTTAGTGAAGTTAGTGCAAATACGGTATTAAAAGAAACTGATGGTAATATTAATAAAGCATTAAATATTTTATTAAAATAAGATATTTTTAACTTTAGAATTAAATCTTTTATTAATAATGTAAAATTGATTTAAAAGAATTTTTTTAATATGTATAAAAACTTTTGTTATGCAAAACATACTAAAAACAGGTTCAAACTCTATAATAATTGGAGAGGAATATTATAGAGGACACTATGCAGTAAAAGAAAACAAGTTATTAAAGATTACTAACATAAAGTCTAATCATAATGAATTCAGTTTTTTGAATAAAGTAAAAAAAATTAAAAATTATGAGGATTATTATGTGATTCCCGATGAAGAAAAAAAATTGCTTGAAAAAGGAAGTGTGTTTTTTAATAAATTAAAAAAACTAGTAAAAGATGAAAAAATGTCAATTTTTAATACAAATTTGTATACTATGTATATAGATTTTGCAGGTTTTATAGATGTATTAGATTCTCTTGATTATTTGTCATTAAATGGTGAATCTTATATATGGAAGAATTTTAATTCAATATTAAATTTTTCTAAACAACTAATTTGCAGTCTAAAATATTTGCATGATAATAAGTTATGTCATTTAGATATAAAACCAGAAAATATTATGATAAGTATAAAAAATAATATGATTATATTCAAGATTATTGATTTCGGGTTTTGTTCAGAGGAACCATTTGAGGATTTTGTCGGATATTATAAAGGCACACCTGGTTATTATCCTTCTGATCTAGTTTCTATAAAATATATTAAACCAGGATTACCAAAAATTATTGCAGATGATATGAAACTTGTAGATGGCAACAGAAAGATGTATATAAATAGAACACTAGTTTATAAGATAGATAGTTATTGTTTGGGTAGAGTAATAAATTATATCTATTATCACTTTTTAGATAATTATAATTCCATATGTTGCTTTAATTTTAATTATGAACAACAACAGAAAATAGAACAAATTATAAATCTTTTGCTTGAAAAATCATCATGTAAAAGAATAACAATAACAGAATTATATAATATGAATCTAATTTAAGGAGAAGCTCTTCTTACCGATTCTTCATGATCACCTGAAGAATCATATTTAGAGAAATGATTCTGTAAAATATCTAATTTGTCTTTTGATGATGCCATAGTATCAATTAACTTATCAATTTCTTCTAAATGTTGGGGGTGTTCCCCGATACCAACCGAATTATGAAAATAAACAAGTATAGAAGATTTTGCACTTAATAATTCACTTTTAAATTTATGTTCCAACGATTTATACATTGTTGTTGAAATTTGTTTAGATGCCATTTTATATCTTAAATACAAAAATATTTTTTAAGTAATTTTCTATTATAACTAATTAGTTATATCTAATTATATCTAATTATATTTACTTTGTAAAGTATACAATACGATATTTGTTATCATTATCTTTTATTGCTACACAGCCATCTTTTGAGCTAAAATTTTCGAAAATACTATTAAGTTTTTGTTTTCCATATGCAATTATTAGTTTTTTATATTGATTGTATTCAGATTCACTAAAATCATTATTATTTTTAATATTATAAAAGTAGGAAAATAGAAGCATTTTTTCCATACATTCTGCAGTTTCATTATCTATTACATCCATAAGAATAATACGCGTTCTAGATGTAATATCGTGTTTATTAATCTTTTTGGAGTATGCCAATCTATTTACCTTGCAAAAAAGTAGGGCTTGTCTTGCAGTAAATCCAGTTCCTAAGTAACGCTTATACATAATAAATATGTTTATGTTTGAAACATAAAATGATTATCAATTTTTTTTTAATTAAAGAAAAATTTTAATAATATTAGGAACGGTGAGATTTTCTTTTATAATTTCGTTTTCTTGATTTTTTATTATTTATTGTTCTACGTTTTTTTTTTCTTAATTTTGTATTTCTTTTTCTACGTCTTCTTTGTTTTATTTTTAATTTTCCTATTTTTGATTCTGGCTTAAATATTGGATTTGCCTTATAGGAAAGTTCTGGGACACAAGTAAAAGACGTGGCTTTTTTTTGAGTAATATTAAAAAAATAGCATAATCTCTAGATTTATTTAAAAAAGAAGTATCTAATACTGAGATTGATTTATCATTACCATACTTAATTATTTCATACTGATTAAAAAATTCTTCCTCTTTTACAAGATTATCAAAAAACCCTTCAATTATTTTTTTTTCCGGTATTAGGCGTATCGACTTCTTGAAAACCTAACACAAGAAAATCTGGATAATTATCTTCTACTTTTACATCTCCAACTTCATTTTTTTTATATATCTTTAATTTTTTTTGAAACATCCACAAATTTCTCAGTTTTAAAATTATTTTGGATATTCCAAGAAAATATTCCTAATTTAGGTTCTGACATTATATAATATATAAATAAAAAAATATTAATTTAGATTAATATTTTTTTATTTAAACATTGAATACATTTGTTCTTTTGAAACTATTACTATATTTAGTTCTTTTGCTTTTGAAATTTTGACACTTTTTTTTTCGATATCATCTACAACAAGATAATTTGTTTTCTTAGTAATTGCTGGTTGTATAATACCATTATATTGCAAAACCTTATCCATTAGTGCTTTATCCCTCTTTCCAGTAAATACAATATTTTTATTTGAAATATTCGGATTTTCACATTTTTCCTCCTTTTTAGGTATTTCATATTTTATATATTTGTGATCTTCTAAGAATTTTTTGAAATGAGGTAAATTTTCTAAAAATTTGCTTGCACTTTGATGATTAAAACTTGGAACATTTACAAGCTTGTCATATGTCATTTCTTCTTCTAAAAAATTAGGATATTTTTCTATTATTTTTTCAAATTTTTTAACACCAAACCCATATTTAAATTCACACGAACCATGCATTAGTAATGGCAAATAAATATGTTTAGATATAACACCTTGTATATTATCAAAAATTTTTTTAGATAGTGTTTCTTTGAATCCTTCAAGTTCAAGTAGATTATCTACATTCAATTTTAAAAATTTATCAATACTATCATAACCTGAATCATATATTTTTGTAATATTACCGATTCCAATATTTGTAATATTAATAGTTTTTAAAAAGAACATAATTCTTTTTATAGTTTGAGCATCATCTTCTTTAATAATCAATAAATTTACTTTATTATCATCCCATTTATATCCTTTATCAGGCATAAGAGGGTAATGTGATGGACTTATAATTTCTTCAAGTTTGGGTATAATCTCACCGCTTAAAATTACTCTAATTTTGGATCCTTTATTTAAACAATTATTAAATATATATTTTGCAGTTTTTCCCGAGCAATATTCGACATTTGAACCACTTAGCTTTACCTTTTCAAAATGTATTCTTGGAATAATAAGACCATGTTTAGATATATTCCATTCAATATCTTTAATTGTAGTTATACATCCATAATTGTTTGATTTGAATGCAACACTATATTTTGGATTACCATCTTTATTAATTTTGTTTTTTTTAAGATTAGTTAGAATTATACCATCAATATTATACATATAATTATCTCTTAGATAATTGAGTTTTTTGAGAAGGAAGTTTGATTTAATACTATCCCATAATGTAATTGTTTGATAATCAACCTTTTCATTAAGAACAGTTTTAAATCCAAATTTTTCGGTTAGTTCTAATTTGCTTTCTAGATTTTGCGTGTTGTCATATAACTCAAATACGACAAAGTCTAAGTATTTGATTTTATTTTTGTCTACTTCTTTATTGCTAGTTAAACTATTTACCATATTTCTAGGAGATGAATATTCACTATCAAATTTTTGAAAGTTAGTTTTTGAAACAATAAGTTCACCTCTTACATTAATATTTATATCCAATTTAGGCAAATTCAAGTATTCAATCAAGTGATTTAATTTTTTCCCTTGTAATCCATTGCCTCTTGAATAAAGATTAATTTTACCATTAAGATATTCTACTAATGCAGAAGAACCATCTAATTTAGGTGTAATCAAATAGTTTTCATTGTTATTTTTCCCCAACCAGTTATTCAATTCTTTTAGAGTTTTAATCTTGTTTTGACTTCCCATAAAAACTGGAAGTTTAATTTTATTTTCGGTAACATCTGAACCAATTTTACTAAAGAAGTTATGGGTTGGGTATTTACTTTTGAAAGTATTATATATTATATCATAGATTGTATCACTAATAATTTGTTTATTAGAATTATAATAATTAAAAGATGCTAAATCCAAAAAATCACAAATATTTGAAGAGTCTTCTTCATTAACATATAATTTTGGATTTTGATTAATGTATTCCAAATTATGCATTTTATAATAAAAATAAAAAGTGTTTAAGTATTTCAATTTTATTAATAATTAATCATCTTAAATACATATACTATTTTGTTATAATTATAAATCTATTATTAAAATGTGCTTTATAATCTTCTATTCGAACGTTTTGTATATTATGAACTATATCATTATAAAGCTCATTACCATCATACATATAATAATATCTATTAAGAACTGTGTCTGATGTTTTTTTTTTGTTATATTTTTTTTGTAGTGTCCATTTCACAAAATTATCTCCCTTTTGATAATTACCATGGGCCTCCCAAACACTTATTAGAATTTTTCCATGTTTTTTGGTAACTCTTATCAATTCTTTAATTGCTTGAATTTGATGATTCTTGTTTTTAATATGATGTAATACAGCAATACAAATTGTATAATCAAAAGTATTATTTCTAAATGGTAGAGTTTTAATATTAATTTGAATACCTTCATGATGATTTACTTTTATAATTTCAAGAAAATTTTGACAGAAATCACCACCTAAAAATATACAATCATTTCTATACATATTTTTTCCATTTCCACAACCAGCGTCTAATACGTAACTATTTTTCTCAAATTTATCAACAAAATGTTGGACATCAATCCATACACTTTTTCGTGTTACATCAAAGTGTGGATATATTATATCATATATTTTTTTTACATTTTCTATTTCAAATGAAGTCATGATAATTTCGTTAATGCATACAAAATTTATAAATCAATTTTAAATAAACTATATTTCATTTAAATAAATATATTTGATTTAAAGATATAAATAAGGTAGTATATACTATGAGTGACTATAGTTTTTTGAAAACAGGATTTTCTAATTTAGTAGAACAAGTAAAAATTACAGATAAGGATAGAGAAGATATAGAAATAATGTTGGGACTTTTCACAAGTAATGCATTAATTAATGCATCAAAATACGTTCAATACTGTGGAAGAAATGCTGTAACAAAAACAGATATTTTGTATGGACTCCAATATGAAGTATTTGAGTTTTTACATAGAAGTGATTTAAATGAAGGATTAATTGAGATAAGAGAAGATTATAAGAAGTTAAGATTAGAAGAATATGAAATGGATGATGAAGCTGATGAAGAATCTGATGGTGATTATGATAATATTGATGAAAATGAATTAAATTTGGAAAATACTGAATTAGGAGAAATGATAATTCCCGACCAGGAAGTTGAAGATTTTCAACGAATTAATGGAGATAATATTAATGATGAAAATAGGGATTTTGTGGGTAAATTTCATAATTATAATGATACTTGGTCAACATGGCAACCACAATCAGATTTAGAAGTTATTCTAAAGAATGCAATTGATAAAATTAATTAATTGAGCAATGAAATGGTAAAATAAATTTATAATTAATATTTATATGAAATTAACAAGAAATGATCATATATTATATTTGATATTAATATTAATATTGTTTATCTCGGTATTTATAAAGGTATTGTGTATGTATGTATATAAATGTGAAGAGCCAGATATAATAAATAAATATTACGAATAAATTTATTTTATTTTAGAATATTAATGAAAAAAACAAATAAAAATAATAAATCTAAAGCTAAAAATTCAAAAAGTAAAAAATGCAAGAATGGCACAAAATTAACAAAAATAAAAGGGAAAATGTTTTGTGTAGGTAAATGTCCTCATAGCGGTGGTCCAATATTATATGATCCTAATGCGGATGATTTGTTTTGTCCTTGGCATAATTCAAGATTTAGTTTAAAGGGAAAATATAAATCGGGTCCAGCAGCTGGTCAAAATTTAAAAATTTCTTAATAGATTATATATGAAAATTATTTTATTTTTTTTAGTTTTACTTTTACTTTTAGTTTTTACTAATAATAAAAAAGAATTTTTTACAGAAAAAATAGTAGGTGATATATCTTTTGAAGATTATATTGTTGATGATGAGAAAATGGCTAAATTTTATTCTGATAAATTATTAGAGCCTAGAAAAATGAATTATACTTTAGGTGAAGAAGGGAAAGGTGTTGAAGAAGAAATAAATACTCTTAGTTTTAAACCAGAAAATATTAAAAATATTTTAGGGGAAAATGCTATTAAAAAAGTTGGTGGTAAAGAAATGACAAATATTGAAGCAGTAGTTCCAGTTCTTTTTTATGGGTCACAGCAAAATTTTAAAAAAATTAATAATATATTGGTAGATATGGAGAAATTAAAAGCTGAAATTATTGAATTAAAAAAATAATGATTATTTTTAAATTTTTGTAAACATGTATTTAAAATAAAAAGGTGTATCAAGAATAAGGAGTTTAGCATAATCTAGAAAAAAAAAAAAAAGCAGGTTCTTCTATAAATACATTTTCAAGTTTAATAAGTTATATACTAAGATGTATTTCTAATAAAATCGGTGGAAAAAATTACCATGGTGTATAAATTATAAAACTGGTAGAAAGAAAGTTATAATAGAATGACTAGAAAACAAAAAAGATTAAATAAAAAACATATCCAGATTATAATATAATAAAATTGCAGCTAGAAAGAAGTCTTAGAGTAAAAAAACTAGGAAATACTGGATGGAATAATACTCATTTTTACCGATTTTTAATAAAATATTAAATTTTATTTATATAGCTTACGCTTAATATTACAAACTAACGTTTATTTATCTAATCATTTTTATTTTGTATATATTTTTTTATATTATATTATAATAATGATAGTTTTATTGATTATACTAATATTTGTTGTTTTATTTTATATTTTGCATATTTCATCAAAAGAAAAGGAATCTTTTCAAAGCAATAAAAAGACAGATGATATTACATTAACATATACATTAAATAATAAAATTGATGGACCAATTGCTTATATAAAGAATATTTCTACATTTAGTAATGGGTTTTATGAGCAAATTAATCATGATAATCCAGATTTAGAAGACTGTAAAAATGATGAAGAATGTGGATTAAATGGAGTTTGTTTAAGTAGAGGTGGTGTAAATAGATGCAATAAGATAATAAATAAAGAAGCATTTAGATTTATACCAAATAAAAAAAGTCATATTGTTATACCAAATATAAATCCAAATAACTTAAATTTAAATTTTATAGTAATGGCTAATAATGTTAATATTACATCTCCATTAATCTCAACATCAAACAATTCATGGGGCTTAGGGATTGAAGATAAGAAATTTGTAGTATATATGGTTAAAGATAACAATTTAAAAAAATATTTTTCCCAGAATGAATTAAAGAATAATAAGATATATGAAGTTATTCTGAGAGCATATAACGACACACTAAATATTTCATTAGATAAAAGAATTATTACAGTTCCGATTGATAAGCGTGTATGTGTAAATGATAATGATTGTGAAAAAGATGGATTTTGTGAAAGATCATCTACGGGAAGTAATTATTGTTCATACAATCGTATTCAAATTGATTTAGGAAGAAATAAAGATGCATATTTTGATGGATTTATTGGGGATATATATTTAAATTTTGATAAGAATGAAGACAAAGTAATATCTTGTGAATTTAATTCTAAAGATTTTAAAAATAGAAGAATATGCCAAGAAGAATGTTTAAGACAAGATACTTGCGATAAAGCTTCTTGCGAAAGAATGTGTTCAAACGTTCAAAAATGTGAATTTGAACCAACAGGAAGACATAGTGAAGATTGTATACAACTTTGTAAAATGAATGATGATTGTAATAATAAACATTGTAATGATAAATGTAGAAATTGTGGCAAGTCTTGTCCATGGAATAATTTAGATTCAAGTGATAAATATGACTCCGATTATTATGATAAAAAAGGCAGACCATCACCACCTAGAGTTAGTATAATGAATATTTCATCTGATGGTAAAAAAGCTTTGTTAAGATGGAAGGTTCCATTTGAAGGTATGGGAAAAATCGAAGGATATATTTCTTATTTATATAAAACATTTAATAAGAGTGAAGGTGTTAAGATAAATAATATACCAGCAAGATGTTCTGATTTCTGCGAATATGTGTTAGATGGTTTGAACCCTACAGAGACTTATACATTAGGTATAAAAGGATATAATTATTTAGGTCTTGGAAAAATGTCAAATTTATTGACATTTAAACCAGATAAGAAATCAATTAATCAAGATTTTTCAGTAGTTCCTAATATTGACGAGTCAATTATTGGAGAATTTAATTATTGTAATGTTGATGAAGAATAAAATATTAATTATTATTAATGAATACAAAAAAATTTATTATTTTTTTAGTTTTATTTTTAGTTTTAGTTATGATTGTAAAACTGTTTACAATTAAAAATAATATAGAAAAATTTATAGACACAGACGGGGTTCCAACAACATCTGGTGGTCCAACAACATCTGGTGGTCCAACAACATCTGGTGGTCCAACAACATCTGGTGGTCCAACAACATCTGGTGGTCCAACAACATCTGGTGGTCCAACGACATCTGGCGGTCCAACAACATCTGGTGGTCCAACAACATCTGGTGGTCCAACAACATCTGGTGGTCCAACAACATCTGGTGGTCCAACGACAGCTGGTGGTCCAACAACATCTGGTGGTCCAACGACATCTGGTGGTCCAACGACATCTGGTGGTCCAACAACATCTGGTGGTCCAACGACATCTGGTGGTCCAACGACATCTGGTAGTCCAACAACATCTGGTAGTCCAACGACATCTGGTA
>Ga0257126_1001308_pt1 | contig 18110 bp, 11 predicted proteins | sample SI060_120mmetaG_FD_190151 | JGI IMG/M metagenome (GOLD analysis project Ga0257126, IMG submission 190151) | Marine microbial communities from Saanich Inlet, British Columbia, Canada - SI060_120m | ecosystem: Environmental > Aquatic > Marine > Inlet | place: Canada: British Columbia | collected... | reverse complement strand
ATATTTTCTATTATATAATATGCCATTTAAGAAAGGAATAAGCGGAAACCCTATAGGAAGGCCTGTAGGCTCTACAAGTAGCTCTACAAAGCTTTTAAGAGAACAAATAGGCTTAGCTATAGATGGAAATAAACTAAGCGATATGCTTAATCAAATAACTAATCCAACAGAGTACATTAATGCTGTAAGTAAGCTCCTTCCCTATGCTATTGGCAAAAAGAAAGCATATGAAGAAATAGAAGAAATGGAGCCTATTGTTGTTAATATAAATTTCACAGAAACAGAAGAAGAAAACTAGTCAAAACTGTTAAACATACTGTTAAACAGAATTAAAAAACCCTCATAATCTATTGAATTATAAGGGTTTAGCTTTTATTGTTGCGGTCTGGACGGGACTCGAACCCGCGACCCCATGCGTGACAGGCATGTATTCTAACCAGCTGAACTACCAGACCGTTCTTTAAAAGAATTGCAAACTTAAAAGATTTTTTAGGAACTCAAAACATTTTCTGTCTTTTAAGTAAATATGAAGTAATTATTTGATCATATCCTTTGTTAATATCAACTTCAACAAGATCTATTTTATATTGTAAACACTTTAGTCTAAGTATATCTAAAAACTCACTAATTCTTTTTAGATAATCATCTTTATAATGTGAGGGGTTTAATTTAATACTCTCACCACTCTCAACATCAATAAAATTATATGGCTTATTATCAAATTCTAAAAAATGTTCACTAGCGACATCTGAAACATAAAATAAAACGATCTCATGCTTTTTATGTTTTAAATGTTTTATTGCATCAAATATTTTTTCCAAATCATTGTCATTTGAAATCATATCTGTAAACATAAAAACTAATGATCTTTGATTGATCCTTTCTGCAATTTCATGTAAAGCAGAAATTGTTGAAGTTTTCCTATTATTTAATTTTGCATTAATTGAAAGAACATTCTCAAGTTCTTTATATATTAATTGATGATGACGATTAGAAGACTTTGCTAGAATATGTGTTTCAATTTCATCAGAAAATGTACTAATACCAACAGCATCTCTTTGTTTTTTAAATATATTCATTAAAACAGCTGAGGCATATACACTAAATAAAATTTTATTTGGTTTTTCAAATGTAATCTCATTAAAATTTGGATAATACATTGAAGAGGAAGTATCTAAAATTAATTGACATCTCAAGTTAGTTTCTTCCTCAAATCTTTTAACAAATAATTTATCAGATCTTGCAAATAACTTCCAATCTATATGTCTGGTACTTTCTCCTGAGTTATACAATCTATGTTCAGCAAATTCAACAGAAAAACCATGATAGGGACTTTTATGTTTACCTGTTATAAAACCCTCTACAACTTGTCTTGCAAAGAATTCAATATTATTTGAAAGTTTAATTTGATTAATATTATCCATAAAAAAAAGGGCCTAAAGCCCTTTAAAATTTAGTAATTATTACATATGGGCTTGTAATTTTTCTAAAATCTGAGATTTTGGTACAGCACCTACTAATTTGTCAACAACTTCTCCATTTTTAAAAACTAATAATGTAGGTATATTTCTTACTCCATATTTAGTAGGAGTGTCAGAATTACTGTCTACATCAACTTTTCCAATAACTGCTTGACCATCTAGTTCATTATGAAGTTCATCTACTATAGGACCAATTGTTCTACATGACCACACCAAGTAGCCCAGAAATCAACTAAAACTGGTTTATCTGAATCTAATACAACTTCTTGAAAATTTTGATCTGTAATTTCTAATGCCATTTCTTTATTTTTTTGTGTTATACAAATTTATAAATTTATTTTGTCAATTAATAGACAATTTTACTACTTCTAAATTATTTATATCTTTTATAAATTCCTTGTTAATATCAACTTTAATTTTTCGTGAAAGCAAATCAACATCATAATTTTTATTGTTATTAATTACATTTAAAATCAAAGAGTGTTTTCCTTTATTTTTTTCTATTATACTTACAGCTTTTTCGACTATTTCATCTGAAATATTATCTAGCTTTACTCTTAAAACAACATCTCTAATTTCACTATCAATAAGTTCAGACAAAAGACTAATAGAAGATATTTTAAACTCAAGATCATCATTATAAAATTTCTTTTTAACACGTCCACTAAGATGAATTATCCATGAAGGCGTCAAGAAAGATTTAAATTTGATATAGTCATCACCAAAAATAAAAAAACGATAACCTCCATAAAAATCTTCAAGATGAAGAACACCAAACTTTTTACCTTTTTGAGTTTCTCTATGCTCAACATCAACAACAACTCCAGAAAAATGCATTTCTTTATTTTGAACTTTATGCAAGTCAGTAAGCATTGATAAGTTAGAGTGACAGAAGTTATCGATTTCAAATTGATAATCATCTAGAGGATGTCCAGATATATATATACCAACAACTTCTTTTTCTTTTGATAGTAAATCCATTGTTGGCCATTCAGGACAATCAATTATTTCAGGTGGCTTTAATATAGAATCTGAACTTTCTCCAAACATATCAAATTGGTTAGAATTCTTTGAGTCTTGAACTTTATTGCCAAATTTGATCATTTTTTCAACGAAACTTTGCTCTCTATCTTTTTCAAAATATTGAGATCTATTAATTCCAAATGAATCAAAACCTCCTGAATACGCAAGACTTTCTAATGTTCTCTTATTTGCTGACCTTAAATCAACTCTAGAAACAAAGTCTGTAAAATCAGTATAATTACCATTTTCTTTTCTTTCCTCAACAATAGCTTTTACAGCACCTTCACCAACTCCTTTAATAGCTCCTAAACCAAACCTAACCTCACCTTCTTTATTTACAGCAAATTTGTAGAAACTTTCATTAACATCTGGACCTAAGACTTTAACGCCCATTGCCTTACACTCTTCCATATATAGAGAAATATCTTTAATATCTCGCATATGATTTGTAAGAATTGCAGCCATTAACTCAGCCGGATAATGAGCCTTTAGATATGCTGTTTGGTAAGCTATTAATGCATAACATGTTGAATGTGATTTATTAAAAGCATAAGAAGCAAAAGCCTCCCAATCTGTCCAAATTTTTTCAACTACTTTGATATCAAATCCGTTTTCACTACATCCTTCAAAGAATTTGGGTTTTAATTTATCAAGAACAGATTTTATTTTTTTACCCATTCCTTTTCTAAGCATATCAGCATCCCCTTTTGAAAATCCTGCTAACTTCTGCGATAACAACATAACTTGCTCTTGGTAGACTGTAATACCATATGTATTTGAAAGGAAACTCTCCATTTCTGGCAAATCGTATTCTATCTCTTCTTTCCCATGTTTACGTTTTATATAATTAGGGATATATTCCATAGGTCCAGGACGGTAGAGAGCATTCATGGCAATTAAATCATCAAACTTATCTGGCTTTAACTGTTTTAAATGAGCACGCATTCCATCAGATGAAAATTGAAAAATTCCTTTTGTTGTACCATTTTTAAACACCTCATATGTTTGTTCATCATCAAGTGGAATATTATCGATATCAATTAAATCACCATGTAGCTTTTCAATAATTTTTATACAGTCTTTAATTATTGTTAAATTCCTTAATCCTAAAAAATCCATTTTTAACAAGCCAGCATCTTCAACAACACTATTGTCGAATTGTGTAACCATCAAATTAGAGTCCTTTGAGTTTGTAATTGGAATAAGGTCAATTAATGGCTCAGGTGTAATTATTACCCCACAAGCGTGTGTACCTACATTTCTTATGGAACCTTCTAGTTTTATAGCATTGTTGATTGTATTAGCTGGTAAGTCATTTCCTTTAGAAAATTCAATAAGTTTCTTTGCATTAGGATACTGATCTTTCTTTACACTTTTTTTTAACTCTTTTTCAGAAAGGTTAAAAATTTTATATAATGAAGTTAAATCCGGAACTAATTTTGCCATTTTATCTGCCTCAAAAAGAGGTAAGTCTAAAACACGAGCTGTATCTCTAATTGATGATTTAGCTGCCATTGTTCCATAAGTAATAATTTGAGCAACCTTATCGTTACCGTATTTCTCAACTACCCAGTCAATTATTCTTGATCTTCCTTCATCATCAAAATCTATATCAATATCTGGAAGTGAAATTCTTTCTGGGTTTAAGAATCTCTCAAAAAGTAAATCATATTTTATTGGATCAACATTTGTGATTTTAGTGCAATAAGCCACAACAGAACCTGCTGCAGAACCTCTTCCTGGCCCAACTGAAACATTCATTCTTCTAGCTTGGGCAATAAAATCTTGTACAATTAAAAAATATCCTGGAAATCCCGATTTTTCAATCGTCTCTAACTCAAAATCTATCCTTTCTTTTATTTCATCACTAATTTCAATGTATCTTTCATTCGCTCCTTCGTAGGTTAAATGTCTTAAATAAGCATTTTCACCTCTTTTACCATTATCACCTTTATCATCAGGGTGGTGAAATTCATTTGGAATGTCAAATGCAGGTAGCAGAACATCTCTGGATAATGTAAATACTTCAATCTTTTCTATTAATTCTTGAATGTTATCTATTGCATCTGGAATATCAGAAAAAAGCTCATGAATTTCATCTTGATTTTTAAAGTAAAACTCATCGTTTGGAAAACCGTATCTAAAACCTCTTCCTTTACCAATAGGGGTTGATTGTTGCTCTCCATCTTTAACACATAATAAAATATCATGAGAAGAAGCATCATCTTTATCTATGTAATATACATTATTAGATGCAATTATTTTCACATTATATTTTTTAGAGAGATCAAGTAAAATTCTATTAACATGTTGCTCCTCTTCAAGTCCATGTCTGTTAATTTCAACATAAAAATCATCGCCAAAATTTTCTACCCACCATCTAAACTCCTCCTCAGCTTGCTCTTCTCCAACATTCAAAATTAAATTTGTAATACTGCCATATAAACTACCACTTAGAACAATCAAACCTTCTTTGTATTTTAAAATTAAATCTTTATCAACTCGAGGTATGTAATAAAATCCCTCAACATAGCCAATAGAACTGAGTTTTGAAAGATTGTGATATCCTTTTTTATTCTTAGCTAAAAAAGGAATTTGAGCTCCATAATCTTTAAATGATTTGTCTAGATGATTTGCACATACATTAAGTTCACAACCAAGAATAGGTTTTAGTTTTAAAATTTTATCTTTTTTGTAAGACTCGTTAATAGGGTGTTTAAAAACAGCATCGACAAATTTAAATGCACCAAACATATTTGCATGATCTGTTAGGCCAATAGCAGGCATTTTTAACTCTGCAGCTTTATTAACAATTGATTTTACATTAGCTGTAGCTTGTAGTACAGAATACTGAGAATGAACATGTAAATGAGAGAATTTTGAATCAATTATATTTAAAGAAACATTATCTATTCCTTTATCATTGATTTCTAGTTTTTTTTCTTCCTGAATTTCTTGTTCTATTTCTTGATTACTACTATCATAAGGTTGAATATTTAAGCCTATTAATTGTATTGTAGAATCATTGTGGTTCTTAAACTCAATAAACTCTGATTCTGAAAAACCAATCTTATCAGTTGAAATAACTCCTAATCTAACAAGCTCTAGAAAACATCGAGTAGTAGCTTCAACATCAGCAGATGCATTATGAGCTTCTGCAAAAGTTTCATTAAATAATTTTACGTATAACTCTGAGAGATTTGGCCATTTAAACTTACCTCCTCTTCCACCAGGTAATTGACAAAAATTTGTTGATTCTTCTTTCGTATCAATTGAGATTTTATCACTTAATATATTTAACATTTCTGATCTAAGAAATTCACATCCTACAATATTATTATCAAAACTAATATTGTGACCAATAATATATTTTACATTAGATAATGCTTCTTGAAAATGAACTAAAACATCTTTTAAAGGGATACCCTTTTCTAAGGCCATTTTAGTTGAAATACCGTGAATTTTTTCAGAGTTAAATGGAATGGAAAAACCTTCAGGTTTGACTATATAATTTTTAACTTCAACAAGATCACCTTTTAAATCATGAATTTGCCAAGCAATCTGTACCATTCTTGGCCAATTATTAAAATCAGTTAATGGAGCTCGATAATTTTGAGGTAATCCAGTAGTTTCTGTATCAAAGACTAAAAACATCTAAATTCAGGTTAGTTATACTATGTAAATTTAGAAAAATGAATGTGCTTATGTTTTAAAAAAAGAGGATACTTTAAAAGAAGTTAATAACTTTTTGTTCTATAAAAAACCGACGCTTTTCATCCACTCATCATTATAAACTTTAGCTATATATCTTGAACCATGATCATGAAGTAAAACAACAACAACATCCTCGGATGTCAAATTATGTTTTAGCTGATCTAATCCGGCAATTGCACTCCCACAAGAATAACCACAGAACAAACCTTCTTCCTTTGCCAGTCTTCTTGTATAGAGGGCACCATCTTTATCAGTAACCTTTTCAAAATGATCAATTAAATCAAAATCAACATTTTTTGGGATAATATCTTCACCAATTCCCTCGGTAATGTATGAGTAAATTTCAGACTCATCAAACTCACCAGTCTCATGATATTTCTTAAACACTGATCCGTAAGTATCAACTCCCCAAATCTTTATGTCTGGATTCTTTTCTTTTAGATATTTACCAACTCCAGAAATCGTCCCTCCTGTTCCAACTCCAACAATAAAATGAGTTATTTTCCCGTCTGTTTGCTTCCATATTTCTGGACCAGTTGATTCATAATGTGCTAATCTATTTGAAAGGTTTGAATACTGATCAGGATAATAAGAATTATCGATTTCATTGCTTAGCCTTTCTGCAACAGAATAATATGAATCGGGATGATCAGGAGCTACGTTAGTAGGGCATACGTGAACTTTTGCACCCATAGCTTTTAAAATATCAACTTTTTCCTTGGATTGTTTATCAGACATCGTACAAATTAACTTGTAGCCCTTTTTTATACAAGCTAAAGCAAGACCCATACCAGTATTTCCAGAAGTTGCTTCAATAATAGTTCCTCCCTTATTTATTAAACCTTTTGACTCTGCGTCTTCAATCATTTTTAAGGCCATTCTGTCCTTTGTTGAGTGTCCAGGATTGAAACTTTCAACTTTAGCTAATAATAATGCTTCAGTATCAATAATATTATTGATTTTAACAAGGGGGGTATTACCTATTGTATCTACAATACTTTTAAAATATTCCATAAATTTTATTCTTACGCAAAGTTAAAACAACTATTCAAATCTTATGGATTTAGCAGGCGATATTTTCGCAATTAAAACTGTTGGAATAATTAAAACTATATAGCAAATAATAATAGTTCCTAAATTGATTATAAACATTGAAAAAATATCAAACTTAACAGGAACAGAATTCATAAAATATATTGTCTCATCAAGAGATATAAGATGGAATCTTTTTTGAAAAAAAGTAAAAAGAATAACAACTAAATTTGCCCAAAATAATCCATTAAGCAAGATATATATTGAATTGTAAATAAATATTTTTCTAATATTCCAATTAGATAGACCTATTGCCTTTAAAACTCCAATGAATTTACTTTTTTCTAAAATAATAATAAGTAATGAAGTAACCATATTAACACAACCAACTAACAACATTAGTATTAAAATTATTATGACATTAAAATCTTGTAGTCTAAGCCAATCAAAGATTTGAGGATTTAGTTCTTTAGAACTTTGTGCTTTTAAATCGAAATCTATTAATTCATCTATTTCTAATGTATAACTACTTACATTTTCAAAGTCTAAAGTTTTAATTTCGTAACCACCAATTTGGTTATTATTCCAGTTATTAAGCTTTATTAAATGCTTTAAGTCAGCAAAAACTGTAATGTCATCAAACTCAGAAAGAGCTGTTTTGTAAATTCCAGAGACAGTAAATTTCCTCACTCTTGCAGGATTTTGTATAAAATATATTACTAATTCTTCACCTAGTTTTATGTTCAACTTCTTAGAAATACTTTCAGAAATTAAAATATCATCAGTAATATTTTTTGTAGAATCCTTAATATTAGGGACCTCCCCAGAAATCAAATTATTTTTAAAAAATCCCCAATTATAATCATCACTAACACCTTTTAAGACAACACCATGTATTTCATCATCGTTTTTAATAATACCTGCTTTTGTAGCATATTTATTTATATGACTGACAAAATCTAAGCTCTTAATTTCATCATATATCTTTACATTAAAATCTATTGGATCATTTTCAAAAGATTGATTATTATTAAATTTTGTAATTTTAATGTGTGATCCAAAACCAATTACTTTACTACTAATATTATCTTTAAATCCAGAGAGAATGAAAACAGATAGTATCATTACAGCAACAGAGATAGCAATTGCTAAAATTGCAATGCGTATAATAGGGCGAGTATAATTATTATTGTTTTCTTTTGCAGTAAATAATCTTTTTGCAATAAAGATAGACGAATTCATGATGGCTAAAATAAAACAAAATATCTTCATTTTAATATTCTTATGTTCATTTGGACTTAATGCTCAAGAGCTTATTTTAGGAGCTAATAGAATTGAGCATATAATTAGCCTTACTAATGAAAAAAGTATTGCAATAGTTGGAAACCAAACATCTATGGTAAATAACATCCACCTTGTAGATACCTTAATTTCTTTAAATCAAAATATCATAGCAGTATTCTCTCCAGAACATGGCTTTAGAGGCACAGGTGATGCTGGAACAAAAATTGAAAATGAAGTAGATATAAAAACAGGTATTCCAATAATCTCTCTTTACGGGAAAAACAAAAAACCAAAGAAGAAAGACTTAGAAGATGTTGATATAATAGTTTTTGACATTCAAGATGTGGGGGCAAGATTCTACACTTATATTTCTACTCTGCATTACGTTCTTGAAGCTTGTAGTGAAGAAAATATTACAGTTATTGTTTTAGATAGGCCAAACCCTAACGGACACTATGTAGATGGACCTGTTTTAGAAGAAAAATATAAATCATTTGTAGGAATGCATCCGATTCCAACAGTGCATGGAATGACAATTGGAGAATATGCAAAAATGATTAATGGAGAAAAATGGATTGACAAAAAATCTAATTTAACAATTATAGAAATGTTAAATTATGATAGAAATAGAATTTATGAATTACCTGTAAAACCATCTCCTAATTTACCAAACAAAAAATCTATAAACCTATACCCTTCTCTTTGTTTATTTGAGGGAACAAACGTAAGTATTGGTAGAGGAACTGAAAAACCTTTTCAGCATTTTGGATCTCCTTTTTTAAAACATTACAGTTATGCTTTTCAACCAAAAAGTGGTCCTGGAAGTAAATATCCAAAACATGAAAATAAAATTTGCTACGGTAAAGATCTAATAAATACACCTATTTTAAATTCTATTAATTTAGAATGGCTAATAGAAACCTATAATCAAAGTCAAAATAAAGAAGATTTTTTCATAGGTTTTTTTGACAAACTTGCTGGAACAGACAAACTCAGAAAACAGATTATTTCTGGCAAAAGCAGTAAAGAAATTAAAAAAAGTTGGAAAGCTGATCTGAAAGAATTTAAGAATGTTAGAAAGAAATATCTTTTATATAATTAGCTTACTTAAGCTCTTTCTTTAAATTTTCGATAATATTAAAAACTGCAGGACAAACCTCTGTGTTTTTTTGTGTTAGACTAAGCAGTTGTTTTTGTTTTATTCTATCTGTGTGTGGAAACTCTCTACAAGCTTTAGGCCTTACCTCGTAAATAGAACATCTATTATCTTCCAAAAGAAAAGAACAAGGTAATTTCTTTAAAACATAATCATGATCTTCATCAACTCTTAAAAATTTATCAGTAAATAAAGATGGTTTTATTTTTAAAAATCTTGAGATTCTTGAGATATCTTTATCTGTAAATAATGGCCCTGTAGTTGTACAGCAATTTGCACATTTCAAACAATCAGTGCATTTAAATTCATCGTAATGAAGAGAATGAATAGTTTGATCTAATTTCTTTGAATTTATCTTCAGTAAATTTCTAAAGAATTTTTTATTTTCCTTTCTTTTTAATTTAGAGATAGAATGAAAAGAGTCAAGATTCATTATCTAGTTAGTCCAGGATATTTAATTAATCCTTCTTCTAAGCACTTTATTGCTCTTTTAAGAGAATCCTGATTTAAAACATAAGCAATCCTAACTTGATTATTTCCTTCACCCTCAGTAGAGTAAAAACCCGCAGCTGGAGCAACCATTAAAGTTTCATTTTGATAATCAAATTCTTCTAACAACCATTGAGCAAATTTCTCAGCGTTGTCTACAGGTAATTGTGCAATAGCATAGAATGCTCCTTTTGGTTTAGGACAAACAACTCCATCTATTTTATTTAAACCATCAACAAGTAAGTCTCGACGAGCAACATATTCATTTATTACATCTTCAAAATATGATTTAGGAGTTGATAATGCTGCTTCTCCAGCAACCTGACCAAATGTAGGAGGTGAAAGTCTAGCTTGAGCGAACTTTAAAGCGGTATTAATTACTTCTGGATTTTTAGAAACTATACAACCAACTCTTATTCCACACATACTATATCTTTTTGAAGTAGAATCAATTACCACAGCATGTTTTTCTAAACCATCAAGATTCAAAACAGAGTAATGAGAATTGCCATCATAACAAAACTCTCTATAAACTTCATCAGCAAAAAGAAATAAATTATACTTTTTAACTACATCTCTCAACAACTCTAATTCTTCTTGAGAATATAAATAACCTGTGGGATTACCAGGATTACATATTAAGATAGCTTTTGTTTTTGGTGTAATTAGTTTAACAAAATCTTCAATTGGAGGTAATGCAAAGCCATTATCAATTGAGGTAGAAATTGGTTTTACTGTAATGCCTGCAGAAATTGAAAATCCATTATAGTTAGCATAAAAAGGTTCAGGAATAATAATCTCATCACCTGCATCTAAACAACTATTTAGAGCAAATAATAAAGCTTCAGAGCCTCCAGTGGTTACCATTAAATCATTGTAAGAAACATTAATATCAAGAGATTGATAATATGATGCTAATCCCTTTCTATAACTTTCAAATCCAGCAGAATGACTATATTTCACAACATTATCATCAAAGTTTTTTATTGCTTCTAAAGCCACACTAGGTGTTTGAATATCAGGTTGTCCTATATTTAAATGATATACTTTCTTTCCTTTTCTCTTAGCATTTTCAGCAAAAGGAACCAATTTTCTAATTGGTGATTCTGGCATGTTAAAACCCTTATTTGAAATATTTGGCATAATTATTTTTAAAAAAAACACCTCCAAAATTAGGAGGTGAAATAATAGATTTTATTTGTTTAATTTTTATTTTCTTTCTAAAGGAGAACCGTTATTCTTTTTTACTGGCATGGCACCTTCGTCCTTAGCTGGAGCTTTTACTTCACCTTTAATTGTTAAAATAACAGGTCTCTTATCAGCATTCGTTGATAAAGTTATTGTTTTAGTAAACTTTCCAATTCTATTTGTAGCATATTTTACACCTATAGAACCATCTTCTCCTGGCTCCCATGAAGCAGAACCATCAGCTTTTCTCCAAGTTGGCACTGTGCATCCACAACTTCCTTTAGCACTTTTAATAATTAAAGGATCACTTCCTGAGCTTTTAAATTTAAATTCTCTCTGACCATCTGAATTATGCTCAATAACACCATAATCAACAACTTTAGACTCGAATTCAATTCCAGCATCAACTGTATTTTCTTGTACTTTTTTAACACTTACAGGTTTAACATTATTTTCTGCATTTTGTGCGTTCAGAATAAAGCAAAAACTTAAAAAAACAAGAGATAAAATATTTTTTTTCATTACGTTATATAGTTTGATTTAATATTGAAACATTAACGTCAAAACTACTAAATTATTTCCTATTAACAAATTATTTTTTTAGAACAATAATTTTGTAAATTCGCCTCTTTCAATAAAGAAAATAGTTAATGATTATCCCAAAAATATATCAGGCAAATCAAGTCGAAGACAAATGGTATAGTCATTGGTTAAAAAAAGGATATTTTCATTCTGAACCCGACAACAGAAAGCCATATACTATCGTAATACCTCCACCAAATGTTACTGGAGTTTTACATATGGGACATATGCTAAACAATACTCTGCAAGATGTAATGATTAGAAGAGCAAGAATGCAAGGCTTTAATGCTTGCTGGGTTCCTGGTACTGATCATGCTTCAATTGCCACAGAAGCCAAGGTATTGAACAAACTTTCTGAAAAAGGAATAAAAAAAGAAGATATTACTCGATCAGAATTTATGAAACATGCATATCAATGGAAAGATGAACATGGTGGAATAATTCTAGAGCAATTAAAAAAACTTGGGGCTTCATGTGATTGGAATAGAACAAAATTTACCATGGATGAAGATATGAATGAATCCGTGATCGATGTATTCATTGATCTGTTCAACAAAGGATTGATTTATAGAGGTGTTAGGATGGTAAACTGGGATCCAACTGCACAAACTGCCGTTTCTGATGAAGAGGTAATTCATAAAGAAATTGAATCAAAACTTTATTATATTTCCTATGAAATTGAAAATAGTGATGAAAAAATCACTATCGCAACTACAAGACCAGAAACAATTTTAGGTGATACCGCAATATGTGTAAATCCAAATGATTCAAGATTTAAACATTTAAAAAACAAAAAAGCTATTGTTCCACTAATTAATAGAGTTGTTCCTATAATTTTTGATGAATACGTAGATATGGAGTTTGGGACTGGGGCTTTAAAAATTACACCTGCCCATGATATTAATGATTACGAAATTGGCGACAAACATAATCTTGAGACAATTGATATCCTTAACAAGGACGGTACTTTATCTGAAGATGCTACTTTATATATAGGAAAAGATAGATTTGAAGTTAGAAAAGAAATAGCTAAAGATTTAAAAGAAAAAGGATTTTTAATAAAATCTGAAGATTATACAAATAAGGTTGGTTTTTCAGAAAGAACGGATGCTGTAATTGAGCCAAAATTATCAATGCAATGGTTTTGTAAAATGAATGATCTTTCAAAACCTGCTCTTGAGCACGTAATGAGTGATGATATAAAACTTCATCCTCCTAAATTCAAAAATACTTATCGTCATTGGATGGAGAATATAAAAGATTGGTGTGTGTCTCGTCAATTATGGTGGGGACAAAGAATACCTGCTTTCTTTTATGATGGAAATAAATTTGTAGTTGCAAAAAACAAGGATCTAGCTCTTGAGCTTGCTAAGAAAGAAAATCCTAACATTACTATTTCTGATTTGCATCAGGACGAAGATGTTCTTGATACTTGGTTCTCTTCTTGGTTATGGCCAATATCCGTTTTTGATGGAATTAGAAATCCAGAAAATAAAGAAATCCAATACTACTACCCTACTAATGATTTAATTACAGGACCAGATATTTTATTTTTTTGGGTTGCAAGAATGATTATTTCTGGATATGAATATAGAAATAAACCACCTTTTAAGGATGTATATCTAACTGGACTTGTCAGGGATAAACTTGGAAGAAAAATGAGTAAATCATTAGGTAACTCACCAGACCCAATTGAATTAATGAACAAATATGGTGCTGATGGAGTTAGAGTAGGTATGCTCTTATGTGCACCAGCAGGCAATGATCTTCCATTTGACGAATCATTATGTGAACAAGGACGTAACTTTTCAAATAAGATATGGAATGCATTTAGACTTATTAAAGGATGGGAGATTAACGATATTGAGCAGCAACAAGCATCTATTGATGGGATTAAGTGGTTTGAAAATAAATTATATTCTACAATAAAAGAAATAGATATATCATTTTCAAAATATAGAATCTCTGAAGCTTTAATGTTAACATATAAATTAGTTTGGGATGATTTTTGTTCTCAATATCTAGAAATTATTAAGCCGGAGTATAAACAACCAATAGATAAAAAAACATATAATAAAACTATTCTTTTTTTAGAAGATATCCTCAAATTATTACATCCCTTTATGCCATTCCTTTCTGAAGAAATATGGCACTTAATTGATGATAGAGAATCTGACATAATAATTTCTCAATGGCCAGAAGCAAAGAGAATTGATGAGCAATTAGTTAAAGATTTTAATAATACAATGGAAGTTGTAAGTGGAATTAGAAATATTAGAAAAGAAAAAAATATCGCTAAAAAAGAAGAATTAGATTTATTTGTAATTTCAGATAAAAAAACTGAAAATAACTTTGATGCAACCATAAAAAAACTTGGAAAACTATCTTCTATTAATTATATATCAAAAAAAGTTGAACATGCTTTCTCATTTATGGTAAAAGCAAATCAATATTTTGTTCCACTTTCCGATAATTTTGACAAAGGGGCTGAGATAGAGAAACTAAATAAAGATTTAAATTACACAACAGGGTTTTTAAAGATTGTTGAAATTAAATTATCTAACAAAAAATTTGTTGAAAATGCACCTAAAAATTTAGTAGATAATGAAAAGAATAAACTTAAAGATGCTAAAGAAAAAATTAGGATCTTAACTGAGAAAATTAATTCTTTAAGCTAAGATCCTAATTAGTTTTACTCAATTATTAACTTTCTATTGATCTCACCTACATCTGTTTTAATCTTTATTAAGTAAACACCTTTGGCATAAGTTGCAAAATCTAATATTTTGAAATTCTGTGTTTTTGATATTTCGTTTAAAATAAATATCTCTTCACCTAAAACATTCACAATACTAATCTGATTAAAATTGTTATCAGAATTATTAAATTCTATGTTAACAAGACCTGATGATGGATTAGGATAAATAGAAAATCTTGACGATAATTCAGAAATATCAGTGTTACATGAATCAACATATATCATTATGCTATTATCAGCACTACATCCGTTAACATCAACAGTAGTTAAAGTATATAGTTGATCTGTAGTTGGACTAACAGTAATTATCTGTCCACTCATACCATTATCCCAAGAATAGCTCACAAATCCAGTAGAAGCAGTAATTAGAGCATTGTCACCAATACAAATTTTTCCATCAAAAGGATTTGTAGAAATAGAAGGAACAAATGGTTGACTTACAGTTAAATCAGTGTAAACAATACTATCGCAGAAATTTGAGGCATTTAATGTGTCATAATAAATACCTGTAGTTGAATAAGTATTAGAGCCAACAGTTACAGAATTCCCATCACATAATGCAACTACATTTGGAGTTACATTTGCAGATAATTCAATATCATAATAAAAATAATAATATCCTGCAGCATTTGCAGTAGATCCAGTAATTGAAGCTAAAGAACCAAAATTATAAGGATAATTAACATTATCATTACTTCTAAATATTCCAATTTGATTTGGATTATCTAATCCTAATTCATAATCTGTGCCTACAGGCATAGAAAAATTAAGAGTTACTCTTTGAGGACCTGGGATTACATTTTGAGTAGAACTCTCTATTATTATTCCATTATCGTCTCTTAACTCAAAAGTTACTGTCCCAGAATCTTCTACAAATATTAGTGCAGAAACAATTGTAGATGGAACATAACAATCAAATACTAATCTTCTTTCAAAATTAAAATAACCCCCTGGAGATACCACACTGTCTGGGATTCCACCAAAAATTATTGGGTAATTTGCTGAAAGTACGGTTAAGTTTGTGGTAACAGTACTATCGCATCCGTTGGTTGCTGTTAGAACATCAATATATGTTCCAGAGTTTGTATAACTATTGGATCCAACCACAAAAAAGTCTCCAGAGCATATTGTTGTATTATTAGTACTTGACCCTCCAGATATTTGATTAACGATAAGGTTGGTGTAAACAAGACTATCGCATCCAAAGGAAGTTTGGAATGAATCAATATATGTTCCTGTAACACTATAAGTATTATTTCCCAAAGTATATGTTTCACCTAAACAAACTGTTTGATTATTTTGATAAATTACAATTGGGTTTACTGTTAAGTTTGTTAACACTAAACTATCACATCCTGAAACGGATATCATTGTATCTACATACGATCCAGAAGTTGTATAAATACTTGATCCAATTACTACACTATCTCCTTGACAAATTGAGTATTCTGCTGGAGCACTAGATGCTTTCATTTCTATATTGTAAAAGAAATAATAGTAATCGCCAAACTGCTGCGCACTTGATTGAGTTATTGAAGCCAGGTTTCCAAAATCATATGGGAAACTTACTCCAGAGTTATTTCTCCAAAGTCCTTCAAATCCAGAAGCCGCAGAAACACCTAATTCAAAATCTGTTCCAACAGGCATTTCAAAATTTAATGTAACAAAGTTAGCTCCATCATTTAAAGCATAAATTGTATCTTCTAAAGTATTTCCATTATTATCTCTTAACTCAAATTCATAAATTGAATTACCATCTGAATAAACAGTTGCTGAGACAATAGTAGTAGGTGAATATGCATCTAATATAAGATGCTGATCACCAGTATAATAACCACCCCCACCTACAGTATTATCAGCTATTCCACCAAAGATAGAATTAAACTGAGTATATACTGTAACTTCAGTAATTATTAAACTATCACAACCAATTGATGATACTAAAGAATCAACATATATTCCTGCAGAACTATATACATTAGCACCAATAACTACACTATCTCCTACACACAAATCATAGTATAAATAAGTTGGAGTTTGAACAGTAAGGTCCGTAGTTATTATACTATCACATCCAACCGAATTGGTTAAAACATCGGTATAAATTCCAGTTTCAAAATATATACTTGACCCAACATAAACACTATCTCCATCACAAATAGTTGCAGAAATATTTAAGAAAGATGCAGAAACAGGCAATACAAAAAGGTTTGTTGTTACAATACTATCACAACCAAAGAAACTCACTAAAGTATCTGTATATGCTCCTGATAAATTGTATGTATTACCATTAACTGTAATAGACAATCCATTACAAATAGTATCAAAATAACTACTGTAAATTGGAGAATTTGAATGTGAACCTAGATAGTCCCAAGTATTAACATTTAAAACAACCCATTGAGAATTTAAAGGATCAGTTCCAGCTGCGTTTGTCCAGCTAGTATCACCCATCATAACATCACATTTTCTTACTAATGTATGGTCTCTGGTAGCAGCAACTTCACCTGCTACATCCCATCCTTGACCAGGATCACCATTCCAGTCGCCAATCCAATCTAACACTTGGTACAATCCACTATCAGGGTGAGTAGGATTTAAAGGTTCTACCCCATAAATTAAGGCCATTCCATCATCACCATTACTAAGAGCAGTTGATATCATATCTGCTTCATTTTGAATAAAGGCATTTGCATTTGTATGAGCTACTACATAAACATCATTTGGAAGAATTACTGCACCTGGATTAAAATCATGCCAAGTTTCATAAACCCCTACTGTAGTTGGGTTTCCATTAACTCGAGCCCATGCATAATCGAATAAATCAATAGTATCAGAAGTAGGATTAAAAATTTCAAAATACCTATTTGTAGTTCCAGTACTTCCTTCAGCATATTCAGAAATAAATAAATTAGCATTACCATAATTACAAGATCCATCATTTATAATTGCAGTTGAATCATAATTTAAGGCTGATGGGTCTGTACACCCTGAACAACTAGAGTTCCATAGAGTTAATGAGTTTGATAAATCATTTGGCATTACTAAAACTTCTGTAGAGCCTAAAACTAATCCTGTTGTATCTAATACGTACTGTACTAAATTTTGAGTAAAAAGATTAAAAACATAAGCTTGTTGACACACACCACAACTATCCAGCAATGAAGTTCCATATGCTATTCCATTACAATCAGGAAATAAACAAGAACCATCTTCTATATTAGCTGTTGAATCATAATTTAATGCTGTAGCATCCATACATCCAAATACAGGTAATAACACTGCATTTATTACGTGTACTACTCCATTATCTGCTACTATATCTGCAACTGTTACTTGTGCGCCATCAATGTAAACTCCTGATGTATCTATTGTAACTGTTAAGTTTGTTCCTGCTAGAGTG
>Ga0257126_1001288_pt1 | contig 18240 bp, 15 predicted proteins | sample SI060_120mmetaG_FD_190151 | JGI IMG/M metagenome (GOLD analysis project Ga0257126, IMG submission 190151) | Marine microbial communities from Saanich Inlet, British Columbia, Canada - SI060_120m | ecosystem: Environmental > Aquatic > Marine > Inlet | place: Canada: British Columbia | collected... | reverse complement strand
ATGAACATTGATGATGAGTTTCCAAATGATATTTTAATTGAAACATTTAAACCATTGCTGACTAGTTATTTGCATTATAGATATAGTTTTGATACTAGCAAACGACTACCGAATTATAGAGTTATGTCCCGAAAAATGAATCATATTATTAAAAAATGTCCTAGAATTGGTAGAAAATTATTCGTATTCAAAGACAATAAAAAATATATATCCTTTGTTACTCTCAATGGTAATACCGAACCAGTATTATATGTAAAACCTGAACCAAAATATACAATTGTAAACGATGATACATCTGAAGATGAACGTGTCCCAGATGAGAGTAATAACCAGTCATTCGAACTTGACCCTGAGTTTTCAAATCAATTAGATGAACTCATTCACGTAACTGATGTTCAATCAGACAATTTATATGATACTGATGAATATTTTGATTCGGATGATGAGATTGAGGTTAATGAAGACCTTTATGACCCATAACTTATATTTCTTTGCTACTAATAGTGTATTACATATTCTAAGATAATACACTATTTACCATTTACTTTTTTTTACATTTATAGAAGGTCCCTTATTCTTTTTTGATTTACTTGGGTCATATGCTTCATCTTCATCATCAGACCCCAATTTCTTTGACATTTCCCAGAATTCATTCGCACCTAATTTGAAGGGAGGATGGTCTTCGGCTTTATACCAGAAAATTTGGTCATTTAATTTATTGGACTTCGCATTATTATTAATCACCAAACATTCATAATTCTCGGTAGTTTGGTCCATTACACTGCAAAATGATTCTAATGTTGGAAACATACTCGCATAATTTTCCCATATTCTCTTACGATTTGTCAAGTATGGTTCACGTAAAAGGAACACATAATCTATATTTGTTCGTAAATTCGGTGGAATACCCAATGGATACTGCATTGTAATTATTAACATTATCTTCCAATGACGACCATTCATAAATAATAATCTCATCATTTTATCACGGGTCCAGGATTGGTCATATAAACAATCATCTAAAATTACAAAACATCGAGGATCTATTTTTGTTCTTTTATGTAGTTCTATTTCTTTATTTACTTGTTTCAATACTGTTTTTTGACGTCTTAATATATTTTCTATCAGGACTGTATTATATTCCTCGTGAATAAATAACTTTGGAACATGAGCGGCATAAAACCCATTTCCAGCTTCTGTTCCAGACATGACAGTTCCAACAGGTATATCTTGATGATAAAATAGCAAATCTCTTACTAAAAACGACTTTCCTGTATCACGTCTTCCTATCATAACAATTACTGGTCCTTTATTTTCATCCGGTTTAAATGTAATTTCGCGCATATTAAATTTTTTCAATTCTAAACTCATTATTACTGTTACAATACTTTAATATTATATTATTCTAAAGTAATTCAAACGAGATTATAATTCTTGTTACGAAATTATACGTGTATTAGTTTGTATTTAAGCATAAAAATGTATTAAACAGTTATAGTAAATCTTTTATATGAATACAAAAATAATGTGTGATAATAAATTTTCAATTGGATATTATAAAAGTAAACCTATAGACTTATCGTCTTTAGAACAAAATTATATACAATCTCAAGATGATATTGAAAATGACTATAATCCGTTTCAAATAAATAAACTACAGAAATATAATCCTATTTATGATACACTATTTACTCTTTCTAGTAAAAACTATAATACGATCCAACTCAATCATTATAACCATTTTATCAATACTCAATTAGTTGTTGATATGTCAGATAACGAACATAATCAAGATGTATTCTTCAAATATTCACCATTGTTAGACCCGTTACATTACATGGTAGGAAAGTATGAAAAGGATAAAGAATATATTCATAATTTACCTTATCCTACTTGTATTTCTAAAGACGCTTCAGATAATGTAATTTCTAAAATCAGTTCACAACACAACTGTTCGTATGTCGATTCATTTTTCTGTTATCTTAGTAGTATGACACTACAAACACATCACATCTTAAATTGCTTAGATTTTTACGGTTCGTTCTTAGGAATCCAAAATTGTTATAAATACGACGTGTCAGATGACCTTGATTATTTATCTTCATCATCATTTTTTAATGACAATATGAATACTCTCTTTACTCTTGAAAACATAAATGTAGACCAGTATCACGATGACGAATCCAGAAAAAAACGACCTAAATTATGTATATCTAAAACTAATCATAATATTACTGCGGTTTCGCTAACCGAATGTATAGTTGATGTATCTGATATTACCAATGTTTCCATTGATGATTGCATTATTTACGACAGCACTTTTGACATTAGTGAGAACCATCTATCTGGTGATAGCAACAATCAATCCAGTGATGACGATAGTTCAGTCGCATATACCACGGATACTGATGAGAATAATGAAAGCGAATGGGATACAGAATCAGAGAGTTCATATGATTCTAATAGCACGTGTAGTCCAGAGGAAGAACAAAACGCATACATTAAAAATTATCCGGTTCAAATGATATGTCTTGAAAAATGTGATGGCACATTTGACGACCTATTCACTTCAGGTAATGCTACATTAGACAATACCTCTAGTGCGCTTTTTCAAGTAGTTATGTCTCTTATTATATACCAAAAACTATTCTCATTCACGCATAATGACCTACATACTAACAATATTATGTATATTGAAACTGATATACCGTTTCTGTTTTACAAGTATGAGAACATTGTATATAAAGTACCTACTTACGGTAGAATATATAAAATTATTGATTTTGGACGTAGTATATATCGTTTTAATGGCACAACATATTGTTCGGATAGTTTTGGACCTGGTGGAGATGCGGATACTCAATATAATTGTGAACCTTTCTTTAACAATAAAAAACACAGACTAGAACCCAATATGAGCTTTGATTTATGCCGACTTGGCTGTTCTATTTATGATTTTATTATTCCAGAACACTTAGATTATACCGATTACGACGAATTACAAAAAACGATATATAGATGGTGTTTAGACGACAATGATAAAAATGTATTGTATAAAAAAAATGGGGATGAACGTTATCCAGATTTTAAATTATATAAAATGATTGCGCGTACAGTCCATAAACATACCCCACAAGAACAATTACAGTTCCCATTTTTTAATCAATTTATAAGTAAAAACGAACACGCAGACGAACACTTAATTGACATTAATCGTCTTCCAAAATATGTGTAATTCACAAAATAACATACAATTATATATGTATGTATGTTATTTTGTATGGGTATAGTGTAGCTAAAACTATGTATTGTATCAAACAGTTATCTCCGGCTGTGAATACATTGTTCGCACCAACATTCCCTACTATAAAAAAAATAAATATTAATAAAAAATCGGTTCGGTTTTCGAATGATAGTGAGACATATATCATACCACCAAGACCACATAAAATTAAAAGATAATTACAGGTATTTTTCAGAAAATTCATCAGGGGTCATTATCTCAATTCCTAATTCATTTGCCTTTTTTGTTTTAGATGAAATATCATCGTGACTTTTTGTGATTAACGCAAATGTATTTCTTGTTATATTATTCTCTAATTTACCACCATACTTTTCTAATGCGGATATTATGGTGGCGTCTCTGACTTTTGTCATTACTATAGTTTTTCCAGTTAATATGTGATTGGATTGAATAATTGGTTTGGATTGTTGGCTGGATTTGTCACACAATTTATGTGTTAAGTTCGCATCTACTAAAAATGTTTTCATTTTATTCATATTTTCTACTATGCTTTTCGCATTTTCTTCACCAATACCATTAACAGACAGCAGCATTATTTTTAATTCTTCATTTGAAATCAACAGTGTAAATAAATTAGGATACATTTCGAAAATTGGTTCCAATTTTCGTTTTCCAATTCCTCTTCCTAACATATTTGATGCGGCTACGATTTCTACCAATGATGATTCATTCAATCTATCTTTGATTCCATTGTATATTTTGTTTATCATTTTTGATTGGAACCCTTCTATACCTTCATACTCTTCTTTTTTCATATGTATTATTTTTATAATTGAATCATAACCAGCATTCATTAACCTTTTTACATTCCCCGACGATAATCCTTCTACTTTTATACCTACAAAGAAGCTTGTTATGTTCTTTTCTTTTACAGTCACGTCTTCTTCTATATTATCCAATATTATATCTACATTTGTTTCGTTCCAATGATATGGCACGTTTGGCATTTTTGCTACTTCTGCTTCTGTTGTCACTGATTTTATATACGGGATTACATCACCACTTCTTATAATTTCTATTACTGCACCAATACCGATTTTATTACTTTCTATGAATTTTCCATTAAATCCAGTAGCATATTCGATTTTTACACCACCTATATTTATTGGTTCTATTCGCACACGTGGTTTTAAATATCCACTTTTGCTCGCACTCCATATTACATCCACTACTTTGGCTTCCGCTACTTGGTCGGATATTACCATTTTAAACGCAAATGAATGTTCAGGATTTTTTTCCCTACGAGCATATTTTTTATTATCGGATACAATAATACCATCAATTTCATATTCGTAATTTTGTCGCCAATCAATTAATATTTGTGATAATAGTTCGTTGGTTAGCGAAGCCATCTGTAAATTTCTAACAGTATTGAATCCACATTGCTCTAGTAATTTCATTTGTTCTATTGGTCGCAATACTGGTTTTATTACTTCATATGCTACAAAATCCATATCATTTATTTTGTTATCCAACGTTTTACTATTGATTATACCCGACACTAAATTTCTTGAATTCGCAAATTTAGTTTTATATTTTTTTTCGAAGTTCGTTTTTGACATTATAAATTCACCGCGAACTACTATATTTTCTTGTTTTGGTAAATTTAACACTTGAAGTATGTGAGTTATATCTTGACCGATTGTTCCATCTCCACGTGTATATAATTTTTGAGTATTATTTTCAGTTGTATACATTCCACTAACTCCGTCTAATTTGCAAGACAACACGTAATTTCCCGTATATTTTTTCATCCATTTGTCTAGCGCATCTGTATCTGGCTTTATTTTATCCATTGAAGGCATATTATATGGCAAACTTACTTTATTTTTAGTTATTGGGGCGCCGATATTTGTTAACACTGGATTATTAGGGTATTTCTTTTCAAAATATTCCTTTATAATATCAAACTCATTATCCGTCATCAATGGTTTATTATTATAATATGCATTATTCGTTTTTTGTATTAATGTAACATATTTGTCTTCTGATAACTCGTCTAGCACCATTATACCATCTGTTTTAAACTGTTTTATATATTGAGCTACACTCATATTATAGTATATCTACTTAATTTTTACATTATAATTAATCAATTTTAGTTATAGTGTTTTTAGAAACCGGGTTCACCAGTAAATACTTCGGTTGCTGACGGCTTTAAAGTCTTATTTTCTGTTAATATATTGAAAAAATCGCTCATCTTACCGTTGGTAAGAAAAAATACAACTACGGATAGGATACTTGACACCAATACAAAAAGGGATTCGCGTATCACAGTCTTCATTGGCTTCCATTCCTTGCTGATATATTTCATGTCAATCAATTTAGATACAAAGAAGACTCCGGTTATAAATAAAGATAGTATGAATGCTTTTTCCATCACTAATATAATTTTTTGTCATTTTTTTATTTGTAAACAGACGAATATGCCTAAATTATACTAATTCCTCTATTCCATCTAAAATTATATTGTCGTCGTTATTCTGAACTGAATGAGTAGAACCAAGTTCATCAAAGTCGCGTAAGTCTACTTGTTCGGTTGAAATCTGAATGCGTTCGTCGTCTGATTCTTCGTCTAATTGTCGCTGGAAAGCTCTTTCTGTGCTAATTTCTTCCAATCTTTCTAGTGACTTAGGTGCCTCTATTGTTTTCACATTATCAGTCTCATCTAACACGGCGTCCATATCGTTAAACGATAACTTTGTTACTACCGCCTCATTATCTACATTCTGAATCGCAGGCACTACTTCGGGAACGGTCTCATCTATATCCATTATTGATTCGGGTTGTTTCTCTGGAACAATAATATCTTCGGGGACTTTCTCTTCTTCCTCATTCACATCTTCAATTATTACTTCCTCTTCGTGTTCTACACTTTCATCCATATAAGCACGGATAATGGCCTCGGTTGGAATACTTTCACGAATAGAAATCAGAACACATTCTTGGATTATGTTCTCAAGTTCACGATTATTCTTTTGGAGCTGTAGAGGACTTATGTTTTTATCAAACAAATATACGTTTGAATATACCTTACGAGCGACATTGATATATACCTTGTGAATAAAACTATCTAACTTGGGAATTGATATATCTATCTTCTTCTGTTTGTTTCCAACACGAATACACGTTAGCACTTTTAATTGAATGATATGGACACAAGTTATCAAGTCTTCTAAATAATTACAGCCACTACGTTCAATTATGCGTTTTCGTTCATCTTCTATTATTTCATTATTCCATTTGGGAATTCGTGAAAGTAAGTTCTGAAATGTCATTAAATATTTATTTGGTTCGTCGTTATCAACACATAACTTCCACGATTCATTGAATAGAGATCTTACACCCCCTAAAATTAAAGGGGTAAAAATACTAACTAAGCGACTACACCATTCATTTCGGGATTCCTGTAAGTTGGCTAAAACAAAATCGTCCATCTAATTATATTGTGAATACACTTTTTAAGGAGGGGTTTAAACGTAAATACAAATAATCTAATAAGTACAATAGTAACAACTTTTCATTCCTAAACTCTGATTTAATACTATTAAAACATACGGTTACTTCATTCTTTTTCTTATCCGTTAGTTCATCTGTATATTTCACCCATCCTATAAAATCATAACACGATAGACCTTCTTGATAAAAATCATCAGCAAAATTCATTACGTTCATATGATTACTTACATCTACCTTTTTGAAATTTTCATCTATCCATCGATTCGTAGTGGACGTTGGTTCTATCTGTTCTCTTATGAAATGCTGATGTAAATTTTCTATCTTTCTATCTTTCACATACTCAGGAACATACAATTCACAAAAACGAGATAATATAGGATTCAACAACTTATGTTTGTTCTCCACAATTATAAAAAAACGTGTAGTATGACTAAATAATTCTATACAGCGTCTTAGTGCTGATTGGGCGTCTATTGTTAAGAAATCAGCATTAATTAACACTATGGATTTAAAAAACGCACCAGAATCCGACCTTATATTTGTTTTCGCGAAAAACTTTAAATCCTCACGTATAAATTTTATACCTTTACCGTGAGCACAATTTACAATCATTACATTTTGCTTGATTTTGTGTCTGTCGCCATTATAAATCTTCTGAATAAACTTATCTACGATGTAACGCTTTCCAGAACCTGATTCACCGTGAAATATCAGATGCGGAATTTTGTTTGTTTTATAGAAATAATCTAATTTATTGTATATATTTTGGTGATTGTTCTCAATACTATTATTTAAATCTGTCATTGAATTTAATTGTAGAAATGTTTATATATCAGTTTTGGTGTTAATCTTTTTTTACAATACTCAGTTGTTTTGTGAATACATATCTTTCCTGATGCATTGTTCTCCTACCTAAATTACAACCCAGACACGCTATCATTAGATTTCCTTTGTTATGACCTATATTATTGTCTATTCGCTCAAGCGTCCATTGTTTTGGGTCTCGCACATATTCATAGAGAACCTTGACGGGTTCTTGGCAATAATAGCATATATTACCCGATTCTTGTAATAATTCTACAATGTTCTCTATATCTGTAAAATTTTCTTCGGAATAACGGTCTTTTATTGTATCTTGATTACGATAACTACTCAGTTTCTGTCTAAAGCTGTCGTGAATACATCTATACTGTTTTGTATCATTCTCTTTTTCATTTGTTATTTGCATAATATATTTTAACTGTTGAGAACATTGTAATTCTTCCTCAGTAAACTCCCATTTTTTATGGTTTGTTACGACACGCTTTTGACGTTTCTTTGCTTTCTTCTCTTGTTCTCTTATATGTTTTTCTTCTTCTATCTCATCTTTGGTTTTCTTTGGAGTTAAATCTACTGATACAGACTTTGAACTCATTACATAAATGAATACTATATTTTGATTAGAATAGATAAACGATGTATGTATTATTTATGAATATTTTATACATACATATAATATAATCTAATGCAAGGTATAGCAGTATTTCAAGGTAAATTAGAAGGTCACGCTTAATTTGTTTATCTTATTGTTATATAAATAATATAAACACTGTCGCATATACATACATATAAGACATTAAGATGCCGAAAGTTGACATTGATTATTCCAATACTATATTTTACAAGATTTATTGTAAAGATTCAGCTATAGATGACCTATATATAGGACATACTACCAATTTCGTTCAGAGGAAATACGCTCATAAGCAAGGTTGCAAAAATAATAAATCGTCTAATTATAACTGCAAATTATACCAGACTATACGAGATAATATGGGATGGGACAATTGGAATATGGAAATTATTGCTTTTCATAATTGTGATGATTTATACGCAGCTAAAAAACTAGAACAATCCTATTTTGAAGATTATAAAGCTACATTGAATAGTATAGAACCATTACCGAAACCCAAACCAAAATTAATGAAATATACACATCCGAATGAACGCCCTCATTGTGAGGTATGTGACATTTACTTTGGTTCTACCAACTTATTGGAGATACACAACACGACTAACAAGCATCGTCAAAAGGTCATCAATCGGGATGAGTTAACTACAGACGAATCTAAGGATGGAGATGGTTCACCCCGTTCGGGTAAATTTGTGTGTAAAAAATGTAACTTTAAATCTAATAGTAAGAAAGATTATACTCGACATTTACTAACACGTAAACATAAAAACAAAAGAGGAACTATTATTTATCCCTTGTCCTTTGTATGTGATGAATGTCACAAATTATTTCATACTAGGTCTGGTTTATGGAAACATCGTGCTAAATGTAATTGTGTAGCACAAGAACAAACACCAGTAGCTACATTACCAACTCAATTGGATTCATCATTAGTAATAGAATTATTGAAACAGAATCAAGAATTCAAGGAGATGATGATGGACCAACATAAAAGAATGTCAGAACAACAAGATAAAATTATAGAATTATCAAATATTATTGGTGCATATACTACTAATTCTTAATTTAAATAATTTTACGCTAAAAAAGCAAGAAAAAGAATTGAGCACGAAAATTAAAAATGGACATTTATAAAATGTCCAAATTTGATTTGGTCAAGATAGTTTTCTTTTAATACTTTTCAAAAATGGTGTTTGTTATTGAAATGCAGTATTTTTGAAAATATTCGTAAAAATGTTATTAGCATATTTTTTATTAAGTATATTATAGAGTAAAGTATTTAGAACTAAACATCTTCGTATAATATACGAATCAACGAAGATGTTTAGTTCCGATAATTCAGACAGTTATGAATGTAAAAACTGTAACTATATTACCAAGCGAAAAAGTCAATATGATAGACATTTAATAACACGAAAACACCAAATACGAACAAATACGAACAAAATAGTTCCAAATAGTTCTAAGGTATATCAATGTGGTTGTAATAAAATGTTTAAACACGCATCTTCTTTATGGAATCATAAACAGAAATGTAAAGGTGTCGCCCCCGAACAACCACAAGAGACAGTCACAGTTTCCCCTGAGCCAGTAGATTCATCATTAGTAATAGAGTTATTAAAACAGAATCAAGAATTCAAGGAGATGATGATAGAACAGCATAAGAGAATGACAGACCAACAACAGAAGATGGTAGAACAACAAGATACAATTATAGAGTTATCAAAGAACACTGGAAACACAACAATCAACAATACCAACAATACCATGAACAACAAGTTCAATCTGAATGTGTTTTTAAATGAGACGTGTAAGGATGCTGTAAATTTGAATGATTTTATCCAATCTATAGAACTGACAATAGAAGACTTTATCAATACCGGAGAAGTAGGATACGTAAGAGGGATATCCGACATTTTGTTAGAGAGAATTCGTGATATGGAACCTAATTCCCGACCGATTCACTGTACTGATTTGAAACGCGAGACGGTCTATGTAAAAGACTCGGACATCTGGGCGAAGGAAGATGAAAAGAAAACCCATATAAGAAAGGCAGTTCGCATAATAGCAAATAAGAACAAAGCCCAAGTGCATCCATGGATCGCCCAAAATCCTCAATATGACATATTAGACACCCCAGAATGTGACAAATTCTTTGAATATTCAAAAGCATCGTTAGGAGGGTATGGTAAAGAAGAGGATGAGCGATTTGAAAAGAAGATAATCAACAATATCCTGAAAGAAACCGTAATTGATAAGAATATGATAGAGTAATTCGTCAAAAGTGTATAGAAAGAATATGATGTAGTATTACAGATAATACAAATGACGGACAGCGATTTAGAACTATTATATGTTACGAATAGCAGTAGCGAAGATACAGATACAACCTTCACAATATCTAGTAATAGCTCACAATGTGAATCCGATATAGATGAAATATCTGTATCTTCATCTATATCCTGTAAAACTGAAGATACAATGTTGTTGTTTGATTCATTTGAAGAAGAAGAAATCGCCGACATTATTGAAGACATATACGAGCAGTTTGAAGATTGCTATACCAATAATATAATTAAAATGTCATCACCCAAATTCTATAAGGATATGATTAATAGTATAAGTGTGAATTTGTGGATTGAATGGGAAAACATAAACATATGTGACGATGAGGAATTCCAGCAAATAGTCGATTTTGTAGAAGACCAACACGAATCATATCTATCTTATAATAGTCATATTGTATCGCGGTCTGTATCGAATTTTACACCTGAAAATAACGTATCACAAGAAGAATTAACGAATACTATTGAATATATTCAACAACAACCTCAACCCGCACAGCGCACGGAAGAATGGTATGAGTTTCGTAATAGCCTATTATCTGCGAGTAGTTTATGGAAAGCATTAGGGAGTCAAGCCCAAAAGAATAGTTTGATATATGAAAAATGTAAAGCATATGACAGTCCAGTTGAGAGAGTTTCATATGGCACATCAAACGCAATGCATTGGGGTGTTAAATATGAACCAGTAACAACAATGATATATGAGGATTTACATCAAACAAAGATAGGTGAGTTTGGTTGTATACGTCATTCAACATACCCATTTGTAGGGGCTTCACCAGATGGTATTAATATATTACCATCCAGTGTAAAATACGGAACAATGTTAGAAATAAAAAACATCGTAAATCGTGAAATTACTGGCATACCCAAAGAAGAATATTGGATACAAACTCAAATACAGATGGAAACGTGCGACTTAGATAACTGTGACTTTGTCGAAACCCGCATAAAAGAATATGAGAACAAAGATGATTTTTATAATAATTCAACGAACTCAGATTATAGAGGGGTGGTATTGTATTTTATAAATAGTGATTTCAGTGAAAATGATAGTCCGGTATATCATTATATGCCATTGGATATACCATTAACCCCAGACGCAATTACCGAATGGGTGAGTAAAGATACCGAAGAAACTCGTAAGGACAATCTTATACTATTTAATACAATTTATTGGTATTTAGATGAGATATCGTGTGTTTTGATACAGCGTAATAAACTATGGTTTTCAAAAGCGATACATATGATAAAGGAAGTATGGGATATTATTGAAAGAGAAAAAATAGAAGGGTATGAACATCGTTCCCCCAAACGAAGAATACCGAAGACCCCGTCGGTTGATGGCGGTTCAGGAAGCCATCCAATAACGAATATGCCATTATCTAAAAAAGTATGTCTCATTAAATTAGATTCGTAATATTAGTGTAAAACAATATAGATATTTGTATATGAGTAATATATACAAATGTCATCTTCACGTGAACAAGATGATGAAATGCACGTTACAAAGCGTTCAGGTAAGACCGAAATAGTATCGTTTGATAAGATATTGAAGCGTATTAAGACAATCGGACAGGAAACCTATGATATCCCAGTTCCTCCCCTTCAACATAGTTTGAAAATAAATTATACTTCATTGGCTATGAAAGTGATAGACCAACTATATAATAATATTTCTACTGCTAAGATTGACGAACTGTCCGCCGAACAATGTGCGAGCATGGCATCTATTCATCCTGATTATAGTACATTGGCAGGAAGGCTTATTATTGCTAATCATGGTAAGAATACATCGTCAATGTTTGTTGATACATTGAGTAAATTATACATGAATAATGATAAACACGGAAAGCATTCTCCACTAATCACTGATGATATGATGATAACCGCAAGAACATACGAAGATGAGTTAAATCAAATGTGCCATTATACTAGAGATTATTTAATTGACTATTTTGGGTTCAAGACACTTGAACGTGCTTATTTGATGAAAGTAGATGGTGTAATTGTAGAACGACCACAACACATGTGGTTGCGTGTTGCGATGGGTATTCACGGTGATAATATGGAAAAAATTAGAGAAACATATGAATTAATGTCACAGAAGTATTTTACTCACGCAACTCCAACATTGTTTAATGCTGGAACCCCTCATCCTCAATTATCGTCTTGCTATTTAATTGCTATGGAAGATGATAGTATTGAAGGTATCTATAACACACTGAAGGATTGTGCGTTAATTTCAAAATGGGCTGGTGGTATTGGACTACATATACATAATGTGCGTGCTTCTGGAAGTGATATTCGTGGAACAAATGGGTCTTCTAATGGAATTGTTCCCATGTTACGTGTATTTAACCACACCGCAAAATATGTTGATCAAGGAGGCGGAAAGCGTAATGGCAGCTTCGCAATGTATATGGAACCGTGGCATGCAGACATTGAATCATTTTTAGATCTTCGTAAAAATCATGGAGATGAAGACTTAAAGGCACGCGATTTATTTTATGCTATCTGGATGAATGACCTATTAATGGAGCGTATTAAAGCTGGTGGAGAATGGACGCTAATGTGCCCGGATGAATGTCCTGGATTATCAGATGTATACGGGGAGGCATTTAACGCGTTATATACGCACTATGAAAAAGAAGGTAAAGGTAGGAAGACAATGAAAGCTCGTGATTTATGGTTTCAAATTTTAGACGCTCAGATGGAAACTGGAACGCCATATTTGTTATATAAAGATGCGGTAAACCGTAAATGTAATCAGAAAAATCTAGGCACCATTAAATCTTCAAATTTATGTTGCGAAATTACAGAGTATTCAGATGATAATGAAACCGCGGTTTGTAATCTAGCTAGTATTGCGTTACCCGCTTTTATCGTAACAGATGACGACGGTAATGTAACATTTGATTATGTAAAACTACATTCAGTAGCTCGCACTGTAACATATAATTTGAATAAAATCATTGATGTTAATTTTTACCCTACCAAAAAAACCGAACGTAGTAATTTCCGTCACAGACCAATTGGTATTGGGGTTCAAGGTCTAGCTGATGTATTTATATTATTAAATCTACCATTTGCGTCTGATAAGGCAAAAGAAATAAATGTTCGTATTTTCCAAACTATTTATCACGCAGCACTAACCGAATCTTGTCAAATTGCTAAGGTAGATGGACGTTATAGCACATTTGATGGCTCACCTGCAAGTGAAGGTATTTTACAGTTTGATATGTGGGAGGTAGACCCGATGGAAAAGGTAAAGATGTATAATTGGGACAATCTAAAAGAACAAATTCAAACATATGGTCTTCGTAACTCTCTATTAGTTGCTCCTATGCCTACTGCGTCTACATCACAGATTTTAGGATATAATGAATGTATTGAACCAATTACAAGTAACATTTACAGTCGTAGAACTATCGCCGGTGATTTCATGGTAGTTAATAAATATTTAATACAAGATTTAATCAAATTAGACATATGGAATGACAAAATTAAGAACAACATTGTTGCTAACAATGGAAGTATTCAACAAATTGACATTATTCCTGACGATATTAAGGATAAATACAAAACCGTTTGGGAAATTCCTATGCGTAATCTGATTGATATGGCGGCCGATAGAGGTGCGTATGTATGCCAAAGTCAAAGTCTGAATCTATGGTTAGAAGACCCTACGTATAATAACTTAACATCTATGCATTTTTATGGTTGGAATAAAGGATTGAAAACAGGTATTTATTATTTACGCAGACGAGCACGCCATCAAGCACAACAATTTACAATCGAGCCTGAAAAAAATAAAGGCACTACTTTAGGTGAAAATGATGAAGATGAAATATGTGAAATGTGTTCTGCTTAATTATTATGTTGTATTAATATATAATTAAATGGATTTTACACAAAGGAGACCTAGACGTCCTACACAAAAAGCTGCGGAATCTAGCATAAATTTTGATAACATCTTAAACCCTAGCAAGAATGTTACCGAAACTTGCGATATTAATGAAATAAACGCATTACTCGGCACTCTTTCCGGTAAGATTAGAACTAAAATGGAAATGAACGATAGTAATTTACTGGAACAACTGGAATCTAATATGAGTTCACTAGATATTCAAGGTGGGGATAAACGTAAACGCGAGGGTAACGATGAAAACTCGAATCAAACTAAGAAAACAAAAGTTGACAGTGAGATTGAAGGCGCGGCATTAATCATAGCTAATATGGCTAGAAACATGACTGATATGAAAAACGAATCAACTGAACTCAACAATCAAGAACTAGTTATTAAGAACAATAGTGAAACTATTAGCACTATTGCTTCATATGCTGTTAATTTTATAAATAAAACATCTACTACCATAGCCAATTGTACCCAATTAATATTATCCGACACAGTAAAAAACGCATTCATTGATTATACAATTGGACTATCTGCGGTGGAGGACTTAACTAATCCTGCTGTCGTATTTAATAGAATACACACTATAGTTACTACATTAACACCATATGCGGCTCAAGTTGCAGGAACCACTGTTGTTATATCTATGGGTATCGTTCTTAAAAAAGTATTTGCACACTATAGTGTTCAAAGCATAACCGCACTAACCGAGGTGTTAAAACTTGCTGAAACAACTTACGATGAGATTCAAAATATGACACCTGAACAGACAGTAGTTTGGTTGAAAACAAATTACAAGTTATTATCAGAAACAGCATATAAAATAGCCACACCTCTTCCAAAAGATACATTGAAGAGTATGATGGCTGATATTAAACAGAATTTAGCAGAAGGTGAAGAACCAAGAATTGGTGAATTACCCCAATACCAAAAAGGAGCAGGAAAAAAATCAAACAAAAGATACACAAAGAATAAGAAAAACAAAGCAAGAAAAACAAGGAAAAACAAACCCTCCTTGAAAAAGAAAGCCCATAAGAAAAAGTAATTAGTTACTATTTTACATAAAATTCTGTATTATAATTTTTATTTAGAGTTAAGAAGACCACAATCGATGTTATGTCTCATTTTCATATAACACCGCAAACATACCAAGACGTCAACCATCGCATTATGGAGACCATCTACGGTTTCTCCATCAAACAACTTGGCATATAATTCATTCAATCTCGGCCACTTTAAACTGGGTGGTTTTCCTGGAAATTTAGATTCAACCATAATGTTTGTTATGATTGTGCCTTTACGCATAGAGCAATAATGTTCTACACCATTTAATTCTTCATATGTAGAATTAAATATTGTTGTGCATTCTGGATAACTGCGAATAATTGCTTGTCGGTTCCTTTCCAGCTCTATTAGAATCATCTTTTTGTCAAAGTCGATGTTATGCGCTACAATAATATCAGCCGTAATATAGGCTTTGTAGAATTCGGTCAGAGCTTCTATAATTGAAACACCTTTAATACAATCTTTACGTGTAATACCTGTTAATTCCGTAATCTTATCGCTGATTTCAACTTCTTTTTTTACTTTAATATAAGTGTCGTATGTATCTAACAATTCATTCGAAGAAATATCATATAAAGCATAACTCAACTGTAATATATGTGGATAAGCTTCAACTGGGATATGATTTGAATTTGTTTTGTCTTTTTTTGGTAGAAGACCGCTTGTCTCTACGTCAAATACCAAGACGGTCTTCTTACGGATAGGGGCAGATACTGTGAAATTCATTGTTGTAATGTTGATACCATAACAACTAGACATATTTAGTAATCAATTTTCTATACTTTGTAGAGTATATTTATGACAATCCGTGACAATATTTATATTTGCATATTATAAATGTCATCCCGCACAAATAACAGAACAAGAAATAAAAGAGGAAAAAAGAAAGGAAATAAAGGAACAAGAACAAATAAAGGAGGAAATACACAATCAAACACAATTGATGATTATTTACATGATAGTTTATTTCCCATTAGTCATGATGAATATATAACAATTGAATTAGAAATGTGCAAAGAAGATACAGAAAATCCAAAATATAATTATAAAGTATCCAGTATCAAAAAACATACATTTACTAAAGGTGAACCTGATTATAGTGAGTATTCACCATTAAAGCTGGAAACATTACAAAAAGGTATCAATGAGTTTAATTTAAAAGACCCTAATTCTTTTATACGATTGAGGCTTATTTCTGGAACAGATGGACTTAAAATTTATAAATTAGGTAATCAACAGTATGAACAAAATACAAATAATAAAGAAAAGTGTGGATATGGAATGCCAATATATGAAGAACTAATACCAATGGCATATAATGCTGATTCATCTATCAAACCAGATGTATTAGAACCAACCGAAAATGAAGAGGTTATTGAAGAACAACAAGAACAAATTGTTCAACAAGAAACAATCTTACCTGAACGTGGACTTATATCAGAACCTGAGCCAGAACCTGAGTCAGAACCTGAACCTCAACCTGAATCTGAGTCAGAACCTGAATCTGAGTCAGAACCTGAATCTGAGTCAGAACCTGAACCTCAACCTGAATCTGAGTCAGAACCTGAATCTGAGTCAGAACCTCAACCTGAAGCTGAGTCAGAACTTGAACCTGAAGAATCAATTGATGAAACATGGCGTACTATCGCACCAAGCCAAGGACTTTTAAATATGATTGATGACATTAGAAACCAAGTTGAAGAGGTCAAATATGAAGGTGATAAATCAGAAATCAAAACAAATATGGAAATGTTAAAAGGTTTGGTAGATGAATTAAATAATTTATCCAATTTATTGACACCTATATCACCTATACCACCATACTTAGGAAAAAGTAAATGCAATACAGCTTTAAATTATATTAAAGATAACCGTAGTGAAGATGTATATAACGACCATTTATATGATGATTATGAAAAGGTAAGTACAGCATATAATACGTATATTACGTATGAAACTGGCTGGTTAAGTGTAAGTGACAATTTTGAAGAACATAAGCAAAACTTTATCAACGAACTAGAAAATTTTAAAAAGAATTTGGTAAAAAATGTATATTCAACATTTGAATATGGAAATAGCGAATATTGTCAAAATAATACTATTATAAAAAAAGAGCCCACAAATCCAACTAAGTTTTTAAGAAGCAATTCAGTGCCTAATATTCCAATTCCAAAAATAAAGAGTGTGGTTGGCAACCCACCTCAGCAGAATGCTACCAGTTATGTTGATGAGAACTACATTAAACAATTTAAGTCACTCGATGGATTCATTCGGGAAGCAAAACAAAAAAATATGAACCTCGATTCTGCGTTTTCCTTATACAATAAAGGCAAACCACACTCACAACACGAGCGTAAAGATACGTTTAGTTCCCACTGGGGTGGCAAAACCCCCATAAAACGCACAACACGGTCAACAAAACAAAAATCAAATAAAAAAACATTAAAAACCAAGGAACGTAAAAATAAATCTAGAAAATCATTTAGGTAGTTGATATGTAATTTAATCTGTATAAATTATATATTAAGATGAGCGAAAAGACACTCCCCGATTTTTATATTGGAGTAACAAGAGATCCGCCAGCAATTGTTAGTATTGGTAAAACAATTGAGGGTATGCAAGTTATGGATTTTGTATTAAACAGTGAATTAAATGAAGACAAAAAAAGGGCTTTTGAAAAAGCTATTAGTAAGATTGG
>Ga0257126_1001285_pt1 | contig 18263 bp, 16 predicted proteins | sample SI060_120mmetaG_FD_190151 | JGI IMG/M metagenome (GOLD analysis project Ga0257126, IMG submission 190151) | Marine microbial communities from Saanich Inlet, British Columbia, Canada - SI060_120m | ecosystem: Environmental > Aquatic > Marine > Inlet | place: Canada: British Columbia | collected... | reverse complement strand
AATCACTAGGTTCTAATTGTCCTTTTTAAAAAAACTAAAATTGTTTCTATTAACCAAAGAAGAATATAATATTAATTTAAATGATTCTTTCCATTGTTTCATATATTCTTTCCACAAAACTCTATCACCTTGTGTTAAATTTCTCATTCTTATATTAGAGTGAGGTGTTCTATATGTCATTTGTTTTGTTTTTTTATATAATTCATTCCAAGCATTTTTTATTTCCGGTTTAGATAAAAATTTTTCACCTGGATTTAAATCTAAACTATCAATTAATTCATCCTTTTTTTTTTCATGTTGTTCGATTTGTTGTCTAAATGATTTTAAACTTGTCCCATAACGTTCTTGTAATAATTCTTCTAATTTTTTTGAATTATCTTCATAATTTTTAACCCATCCAATTATCTTTTTTTTGTTTAAAATACTATCGAAAAAATAATCTTTACAAACAATAGATCTAGCTTGTAATTCTCCATATTCTCCAGTATATGCTTTCAATAAAAAGACATCTAATAATTTAACAGAATCTAATACAGCATCTTTATAAACACCATAATGCCCATCATAACTATTTGTTTGTATTCGATTTATTTTTTCTGCAAGTCTATGTAAACCCAATGTTGTTGTAAAATCTTCTGGATCTGTATCAATATCTTCAGGATCTACATATCCCACTGTATTTGATTCAGCAAATTTATCAGTTGTTTTTACAAAATCTAATAATATTTGAACGAATTCTACAATATCTATGTTTAATACTTCTTTTAAACGAATACTTTTTTGGTTAACTTGTTGTATTATATCTCGTGGATTTGGGGGATTTAAAATATTTATCAATAAACGAGAATAAACAATAGAAATATCCAACATCAATAAAACGATAACGTCTAAAAAATCTTGAACTTGGCCCATATCCATTCCTCTAAATCTTGATTCAGCCATAAATCCATCTGACATTTCTTCAGCATAAAAATTTAATTCTTCTTTTAATTCATCCCACCACCGATCAGTTTGTTTCAAAGAATCATTTTTTTCTGATACTTTTAAACGAAAATTATCAAAAGTGCTTGTATTCCATCCACCCCTTTGTATTTTCATATATATAATATAATATTATATTATTTTTGTAGATATATTTTAAATAATTTGATATTTAAATCGAGTTATTTAAAATAAAAAAATTTAAATGGTTACATATAATAAAGTTTGTTCTGCTTGCAATGCAGAAAATATGTCAAGAATTCAACAAACTAGAAAACAAGAAGAAATATGTTGCAATAAAATAAAAATGTATTGTTGTTTTTGTCTTTGTTTTATATTTTGTATATATATTATAGTATTTATCATACAATACATTATTTATGACGTTATTTATGCGTTCAATTATAATAAATTACAAGAATCTTCATTTAATGATTCAGGATCTAATTCAAAATTAGATGATATAATTTTATAAATAATATTTCATTGTAAATACTAACCTTTTTACATCTAAAGTTTTCACATATTCTTCTACAGTTTGTTTGTCTATGTATTTTTTTGTTGTTAAATAAATTTTATGAATATCATAAATTAATGGATTTAATTGATATTTTACATCTTTTTTTTCAATTATTTTGTGAATAAATAGATTATGATATGTTGAAAGTAAGTCTTGACACATTAAATTATAAATATCATCATATTTTGTAAATTTTTTTTTATTTTCTGGAAATAATTCTACATACTCTTTTAATTTATTTTGTTGTAAACATTCATTGTATTTATACAACAAATTATCATTGTTTATTGCAATTGTGTTTTTGATTTTTAAATATATTTGATTTATAAAATTATATCTTTTACCATTTTTTTTAATTGTTAATCCTTTAAAATCAACGTTGTCTTTGTTTTTTTCTAATAAATCATTTACAGTTTTTTCAATGTTGTTGCATTGAATTTTTTCAACAATGTTACAATTTATATTTTCAAAATTATAATTCAATGTTAAATTTTCTAAATCACGCTGTTCAATCAAAGTTATTTTATTTTCATTTACATGAGATATATTACGAATATTTGTATGATTCATTACAAAACTATAGCAACATTTTTTATTTAAACTATTACAAAGTTTATCATAATCACAACATTGTTTAAACATATTTAAAATTGACATGTTATTCCATCTATTTTTACCTCCAATATCACTTCTTGTAGAGATAATCCAATTTTCTTTATAAAAAAATAAATTAATCATTGTTCCATCAATTAAATTTTCAACAATAGAATCTGAAAAATCGGTTAAAATTTCATTTTCTGATTTTACAGGTGATAAACAAACTATTTTATTGTTGTTGATGTCAATGATACATCCCTTACAATATTTTTCCCAAGGTTCATCAAAATTTGTTTTACCATATTTATATTTAATTAACAATAAATCGTTGCGTTTTTTTAAAACATATTGTTTATTTTTTAAAATTTCTTGATAATTTTTATTTTCATCAATAAATTTTTTAAGATCCATTTTATATATATATCTTCAATTAATTTTAAGTTATTATAATATTAATATTTATATATATATATATATCAATGGATACATCAAATATTGATTTGGATTTTGATATTTCAATAGAAAAAGTAGAAATACAAACAAGTATATATGATAACAATATAAATATAGATGACGAATTAATTATATTTTTTAAACAAGATGAATTTTATGGTAAAGTAATTGAAATTGATGATATAGATAAAATCATAACATTAGAAGACGAATTAAATAATTTTGTAAAATTAAAAACAGATGATTATTTAAATATTTTATTAATCACAGATGAATATGAAATAATTGATATAGAAAAAGTATTAGAATTAACTGAAAAACAACAAGAACAAGAATTTGATGATATTATTGTTGAAACATTAAAAAATGATATATATCCTGAAATAAAATTAGAAACCGTTGAAAAACAAATAAAAGATTATGAATATACAAAATATCAACAAAAAGAAATATTACTATCAAGTATTATTGATTCATTGGATGTATATGATAATAAAAATATGATTGCAGATTTATCAGATAATTTAGAAGTATTATTATCTATACCTGAAAAAACTGAATTAAATTATTTATCAAAATACAATAAAATTCCATATTGGATTTTACCTGTATCAACTGGTTACAAAAAAGTTTATTCGGAAGGTGGTAGTAGTATTACAGAAAAAACTGTAGAAAAACCAAATATAATATACAATCAATACGTTGAACAAACTAAAAACAAAGTCGCTTTAGAAAAAGCTACAGATTATTTTGATCATTTGCAAAAAACATTTAATTCTGATTCTGAACCTGTTCAATATGTAAAAACATCTGGTTATTGTGATGAATACAATGGTAAATTTTTAATGAATTTTCAAGATTTCAACATAGATTCTAGAAAAACAAGAAATTCAATTGAATTCAATGATAAACAAGGAATAAACAAAACAATTATAAAAGATGATAAAATGTGTTTTGACCGATTTATTTTATTTCCAAAAAAATATTTAAATTTAAATTTCAAATCAGATATAGATGATGAAACACTAACATTAAAACAAAAATTGTATAATTATAAACAAATAAATTTACAAGATTACAAAGAATGTTTAAAAGAAGCTTTGGATAAAGATACTATATTTTGCAATTTAGATGACGATACAATTAATTATGATAAAGACAAAATTATAATATTTAAAACAACTGAAAATTTAAGTAAAAAAGATTTTTTTGATAAAATAAAACAAAAATTTCCATCAATTCCACAAATATTAGACGAATTTAATATTCCAATTTATAATTATTTAGATTTAAATAAATTATTATTTCAATATAATATAAATGATCGTGATTTTTCTGTCGATGATAAAGAATATGTAAACGATTTAATTAAAAAATCTGTAAAAGATGTAAAACAAAAAAAATATAATTTTGAAAAATATATACAACAAAAAAAAATCAAAATAGATAGAAATCCAATACAAGATGCAATAAATATTAAAAATATATTATATCGTGAGACTAATATTATAAAAAAAAATTATTATATGAATAAATTTATAGATAAATATACAAAAACAAAATTAAATTCAAATTGGTTACATAGTATTTACACAGGAGAACCAATTTTATGTAAACATTATAAAACATCTTGTAAAACAACAACCGATAAACATGCGTATACTTCACTTATAGAAAATTGGGCGGGTAATACTATAGATGGAATAGTTTATTGCAAACATTGTAATGAATATTTAGCACCAGAAGATTTTAGTTTATTGGAAGGATTTGATGGAGATAAACCAATTCAAACAAAAGAAGTTATTAAACAAGACGTAATTGATGAATTTTCTGAATTATCATCAATTGAAATAAATGATATTAAATTAATAAAATTATTATCAGTTAACATTGGAATAAACATAAAAGATTCTGATATATTAGATATAATTAAATTATATAAATTATGTAACAATGCTGATTTAGCTGATTCAAGATATCAAAAGGTAAATACAATAAAACAATCATATCCAACATTAATAGATGCAAAACAAAAAGTATCTAATGATAAATTTATAAAATTACAAAATAAAATTAAAAATTATATACATGATTCGAATAAAGTTATATTTTTATATTGTTGTATATTGATTTTAGTTCAAATAAATGTACCTGGATATCAAAATGTATCAGAAGACAAAGAAACATTAAATATCAATGATAAAAACTTTTTAAAATTATTATCAGAATCAGACAAACAATTAATAAATGTTTCTGGAGTTAATTTAATTTTCAATAAAATTAAAGCATTATCTACTAGTATTAAAAACAGTAAATTATGGAAAAATTGTAATATATTTATTAGTGAAGAAAAAAATCCATCTGTATTAAAACCACAAACACAAATACAAAATACAATAATATATATACTTTCTCCATATTTTCCATTGATTATGTCAAAAATTAAAAATTACTATAACACAAATGTAATAGATAAACAAACATATTTAAAAAAATATTGGAATACATATAAACCATTGCCAAATAATAAATTGGTTTCATATATAAACAATTCTTTAAATACACCGGAAATATTAGAAAAAAATAAAAAATATTTTATAAAATTAAATTTAGTAGAGTATGCATTAGAAAATATAAATAAATTAGTAGATATAAATGACGGTGATCCAATTTATAAACAATATTCTATAAAAATATCTGATATAATGAATAACTCTTCTTTTGAGAGATTATATAATTATACTATATATTTACATGGTAATCATGATAATTCTGATTATATTAACAATTTAATAAATAGATTCATTGATACCATTGATGCAAAAAATAAACCAATTATTACTCAAATATTTGAAAAAAATGGATATGACAAATCTATTATGAAATTTAAACACGATTCTATTAAATTTAATCAAATGAAAAAAATATTACTTGAAATTGTTGAATATTATAAACTAAAAAATAAAACAGATATTGAAACAAATGATCATGAAATATTTAATAATATAAAATTACCATTTATAAATACATTACCAAAAAGAATATACAATGATAAATCTGATGATGTATTTAGTAATATGAATTCAGAAGAATTATTAGAAAAATTCAAAAATAAATTTTGCTATGATATTAATAAAAATATTATTAAAAATACAGATAATATCGTTCATTTATTATCTCCAGAATATTCCATTAATAAAATTATCCCTGAATGTTCAAGTGAACTAGATGATAAAAATGTTAAACAATTAATTACAAAATTATATACAATAAATAAATTACAACAAATATATGTATTAGACGTAAGTGTAAAAAAAGAATATTATGTAGATAGAATTTATAATTTTATAAACAAAAATCAAAAATTATTAAAAGATGAAAATTTATTGAATTTATATGATATTTCAAATAACATTATAAATGAATCTGGTGATGATGGTCGTGAGTATGATGAAGTTTATAAAAATATAAAATCAGATACAAAACAAAAGATAAATGATATAATTGAATTTATAGAATCATATGAAAAATTAATACCAACGTTAAAGAAATTAAATACAACTAAAAATATATTTGGCAATAATTACAATGTTATTAAAAATATGTTTTATCCACCTAAACCAGGTGATGATGGATATGATGAAAATAAAATAGAAACAGGTTTAACAAATAATATGATAGAATATTACATTGATTATATTTTTAGATTAACAAGTAGTATATCAAATTACAGAAATACAGATGGATTTTTACCAACCTGGTGGGGTATGTCTGATTATAATCATTTAAATTTTATAGAGTTCTTGGGAAAAAATGATTTGGTTTATCACAATGAAATATTTTTACCCTCAACATTACAAAAAAATTCTTATAAAAAATATTTTACAAAACACCTTTATTTTAAAAATTTATTTGACTATATAAAATCAACAAGTGATGATATATACTTGTTAAAGGGTAAAAAAGATACATTATTTAATAAAGATAGATCAGAAAGACTACAAAAATACGTATTTGTAAATTTATTGAAAAATATAATAGTATACATTGAAAAATTATCTGATCAAAATTCAAAAGAATATCAATCGTTAAATATAATATATAACAGTTCAAATGGATATTCAATAGATGAATGTATTGAATTTTTATCTGATTATTTTATAGAACTATTAATTGATATAATACAAGAATACGTTGATCCTACATGGATTCAAACAATAAATGATAATAAACTACGTGAAAAATTAAGTTTACAAAAAGAAAGAGAAAAATTAGATTTAACAAATAAATTAGATAAAATGGATGCAAATCAAAGATATGTATATGTACAAAAACAAAATATAGGTGCTGTAAATTGGTTTAAAAATGCCGAACAGTCTCATCAAGAATATATTAATAGTGAAGAATTCAAACAAAATACTTTAAAAGAAAGATTAGAATATCTAAAAAATATATACAATCAAAATTCAAATGAAATTGATGTGATGAAAATACAAGGAATAGATGTTGATGTTAATTTACCAGATATACAACAAGCAGAAGAAGGTTATTATAATGAACAAGACATAGATGGTGAAGGAGAATCTGAAGAATATATTGATATGAACGTGGAAGATGAAGATATAATGGGTACTTAATCAAAATTTACATATACTCTTTGTTTTTGTCTTAATAAATTTAAATCTCGAAATTTATAAATATTTTTATCTTTCATTAATTTAAAATCATGTACAAGCAATAAATGTCTTAATATTGTAATACATTTATTGAAATTTATATTTTGATAAATTTTATTTATATTATATTTTCTATATTTTTTTTCTAATAATTGTTTATTTTCAATAAAAAGACGAACAACTTTATCTTTATTTATATAATTTATGTCTATATATAAATTATGATATAATTTATCTATTAAAAAAAATTTTAAAATTATTTCCAAAGTATAATAATCAGGAATAATTTTAAATAATTTATCAGACATTATATTTAATAAAATATAATAATTAAGTTTAAAATACTTAAAATTAAATATTTAATATATATTAATATATAATGGGAGAAGTAAAAGAAGACTATCTTGAAGTAGATGATCCAATTAATGGTCAATCATACGTATGTTTGTCGTTTGTATCTCCAGAAGACATAATGCAAAATCGCGAAGCATTTAATACTGCAAAATTTTTACAATCTGTTTCAAAAGAACAAGATAAAGATTTTAAATATTTTTATAATTTGTATACCGATTTTTGTTATAAATATTCTGATAAATTACAAGGTGATTTTGATAAAGAAAATGATCTGAAAACTAATGTTCGGGGTGTAAAAGTTAGAGGAGTTTATCAAACAGAACAAGAAGCGCGCAGAAGAGCAAAATCTTTACAATCTAGAGATAGTAGTTTCAATGTATTTATTGGTCCAGTTGGATACTGGCTTCCATGGAATCCATGTGCTGATAAGGTTCAAGATGAAGAATTTATGAATGAAGAACTAAACAATATGATAAAGAAATACAAAGAAAATGAAATCAATAAAGATAAATTATATGAAGAAGAAAAAAGAAATAAAGTAAAACAAGCTATGGAAAAAAATAAGCAAATTGAAGAAGAAAATCAAAGAAAAAGAGAAGAACAAGAAGATTCTGAAAAATCCGATAAAAAATCCGATGAAAATACTGAACAACTAGTTGATAGTTTACAAGAACCCGATCCTTGGATGCAACAAAAATCTGTAGAGCAAGTTGTCGATGATGTTGTTCAAGAAATTTCTGGAGACGCACCAGTTGAAGATGCACCTGTTGAATCAGTTGTAGATGCACCTGTTGAATCAGTTGAAGATACACCTGTAGAATCAGTAGAAGATGCACCAGTTGAATCAGTTGAAGATGCACCAGTTGAATCAGTTGAAGATGCACCTGTTGAATCAGTTGAAGATGCACCGATTAAATCGGAGGAAGATTGCTGAATGTAAAAAAATAAATTAAAAATAGATAAAAAAAATCTATGACATTTATTTGTATTTATAAAATGAAATAAATTGAGATTTATTAAAATATGTTTCTTAAAATTTTATAACCAATAGATACATCGGGATCATCTATAATTGCACTTGTTATTTTACCATTTACAAATGTAAATATTTTACCTTCTCTATTATATTTTTTAATTAAATTTGAACAACTATTACAACAATATGCTGTTTTTATTTTTCCATCATTTGAATATCTCCAAATATAAATATGATATTTATTTTTTTTATCATGTGTTTTACAATATTTTAATGCAACTTCTTCTGCATGAAAACTCAACTTTCTTCCATTGCAGCCACAAGGTTTAGAACTTCCAAAATCAACTATTGTTTTTCGTTTGGGGTCGTAAAACGCAATACTTTACTGCAACAGCGTTGGTCGAGCGAGAATAAAGTGAACACATATCAACATTTGTCTTACACTTCAAAGGCAAACCGTCAATTGTCAAGTTCAACATTTTATAATTTAAAAGTTTTCTTTTATCGGTTTTTTATATATATTTTTATTTATCAGTTGTATTTTTCGTTTTTTATTTTAATTATCTTTTTAATTTAATTTCAAATTATTATATTTTAAATCGTTTGTATAAATAAAAAGAAACGATCAATAATACAAATGCAACAATTAAATAAATGTAAATATAAAAATCAGAAACATTATTATAAATATTTTTATAAATCGTTAAAAATTCATTATAACTTAATTCTGGTTTATCGTTTAATTTGTTAACAATGTTATGAATATTTACAAGCCATTTATTTATACTGATATTATCATTTAAAAAATCATCTATAGGGTTATTTCTAATATTATTTGAATAATGTATTGCACATTGTTGACAAGGCAAAACATGTTGTAATGATTCAAAAAAATTTTTATAATTTTGTTTATCCCTATTTGTTGGATTTTGTGGATAATTTAAAGCAATTGAATGTAAAAAAAACCAACCTTTTGGTCCCCATTTATTTGGATCTAAACCCATTATATTAATAATAATATATATATAATATAATAATATGGATTTAAATGATCTAAACAATATAAATCAATTAACAGATTTAAAACAAGAGTATATAAATTATGATAAAATTAAAAATGAATATAATAATTTTTTAAATAAAAAAAATAGTTTTTTTAATTTACTGAATATAATTATTTTAAAAAAAAATCAAAGCATTATAAATCAAAATGACCATTATTCAAAAGACGATGTTTTATATATATTAAATAAAAAAAAATTATACGATTTTAATAATGTTTTAATTGGAACACTAAATAAAAATACAATAAAATTTATAGATGATGAAAAAAAAGCACAACATCTAGAATTAAAAAATATAATAAGCATTCAAAATAGATATTTAGATAATTTAAAAAAAATTAAAAATATTATAAATACAAAACCGATAAATGATCCAGAAAAAAAAGAATATGAAAGTTTACCCGAATATAATGATATAAATTTAAACAGTAAAATATCTGATAAAATTGAATTTAATACAAATATTATAAATAAAAAAGATAGTTGTAAAAAAGAATCGTTTGAATTAAAATCAAGTCAAATTTTTTTAAAAAATTTTATATCTAAAAAATCTAGATATAATAGTTTACTTTTATTTCATGGAACTGGAACGGGTAAAACATGTTCAGGAATAACAATTGCTGAAAATTTTAAAGGTGAATTAAATGATCAAAAAACAATTATATTATGTCCAAAAAATATAATTCAAAATTGGAAAGATACAATATTTGATACTAATAAAAAACAAGATCAATGCACCGGAAACAGATATTATGATAAAGTTATTAATTTAGAAAATATAGAAAATGAAAAAAAAATATTTATCAGAAATAATTATGATATAATGGGATATAGAAAATTCTCTAATTTAATTATAAATAAATTACAATTAGATGTAAACAAAGAAAGTATATCTCAATTTCAAATTGATATTTTAAAAAAAAATTTCGATAATCGTTTAATTATAATTGATGAAGTTCATAATATTCGTGATGAAACTGAAGATAAAGATATAATGAAACTTTTAAAAATAATTGCAAAATATGCACAAAATACAAGATTAATATTATTATCTGCGACACCCATGTTTAATAGTTCTTTTGAAATAATAAATTTATTAAACATAATGTTAATAAATGATAATAGACAAGATGAAATATTAAAAAAACAAGATATTTTTGATGAAAATGGTAAAATATCTGAAAAAGTTGATGAAAATGGAGAATTACCTGAAAATAAATTAAATAGATTATTGAGAGGTTATATATCATATAGTCGTGGTGAAAATTTTGAAACATATCCAATAAGATTATATCCATACAATAAAGTTAAAAAATATAAATTCGATTATAAAAACAATGAAATTGATGAAACAAATAGTGTTAATTTTTTAAAATTATTTCCATCTAAAATGGATAAAACCGTTAATCCAAAAGAAATTACACAAACTAAAGTATATTTAGAAGAAATTGAAAAAATAAAATCAAAACCAAATTTACAAATAGATGATGAAATCAGATTTATGCAAATTTGTAATATAGTTTATCCATTTAAAAAATATTTTACAGGAGATATGGGATTAAAATTATGTACAATATCAACAATAAAAGATAAATCAATAACATATAGATATCAAAAACCTGTTTTAAATAAATTAGGTCCAATATTTGATGAAAAAAATATTGGAAAATATTCAAAAAAAATACTATCAATTGTAAATATTATTAAAAAATCAAATGGGATTGTATTTGTTTATTCACAATATTTAAAAAGTGGTATAATACCATTAGCTTTAGCATTAGAACATGTTGGATATGCTAAATTCAATTCAGAACAATTATTATCTTATGATAAAAAACAAAAACCAATATCATATAATGGTGAAAGTTTATCAACAGAAAATAAAAATACATTTCAAAGAGGAAATTATATAATTTTATCATCAGATGAAAAATTATCAAGCAATATGATAAATGAAATAAATATATCAAAATCTGATCAAAATTCTGAAGGTCAAAAAATTAAAATTATATTAGGAACATCTGTTGCAAGTGAAGGAATAGATTTTAAAAACATAAGAATGATACACATTATGGATCCTTGGCATCATTTAAATCGGTTAGAGCAAATAGTTGGTAGAGGTATTCGTTATTGCTCTCACAACAGTTTACAAAAACAAGATAGAAATGTTATGGTATTTATGCATGTATTAGAATCATATGATCAAGAAACCGAAACAGTTGACATTGAATTATATAAACAAGCAGAGAAAAAAGCAGTAAACATTGGATACATAGAAAATATATTAAAAAAAAATTCAATTGATTGTAACATATTTAATGATAAATCCGAACAAAAAAAACTAAAAATAAAATTACCATATAAAAATCAAAACAACGAAACAGATACTATAGAAATAATAGCAAAAGATGAACCATATTCTAAAATATGCAGTTATTCTGAAAAATGTGAATATCAATGTACAAATAAATCATTTTTAGATGAAAAAAATATGGATACATTAGATGTAAATTTATTTAAACCTGTTATATACAATGTTTGTAAATACATTAAAATATTATATAATGATAAATCTAGTTTCAATTTATCAGAAATAATAGAAAATTTAAGAAAACTTGGATTAGAATGCAACAACAAAGTCGTTTATTTAAGTTTAAAAACAATGATATCGGAAAAAAATCAAAACACATTGATTACAATCAATGATGTAAATGGTTATATTGAACAAATTGGTGATCAATATATTTTCAAACAACAAAAAAAAGATGATAAAACTATACCATTTACTTACAGATACAAAAAACAAGATAAACGTGAAAAATACATATATTATGGACCTATATCTAGAATTTCAAATAAATCTAAAGAAACTTCACCTAAATGTAAAGATGATGATTCGGGTAAAATAGATATAGATATAGATATAGAAGATATAAAAAAATATTTTATAAGAGAAGAAAATTCTGTAAAATTCATAAATGATATTAATATTAAATATTTAAAATTTTTTGTATTAGAAAGACTAACATTAAAACAAAAAGAAACGTATTTAACGTATTTTATTAAAAATTTTGATAAAGTGTTTGAAAAAAACTCTCCAAAAACTGCAAAAAAATCAAATGAACAATCACTAGAAAGACAAAATTTAAATTATATATATGAACATTTTCAAAGAAATTTAATATATAGTGGAGATCAATTTCAAGAATCCACTGATTTTACATATGATAAAACAAATTATAATGATATCAAAAAAAATAAAATACAACCAATTGGTTTTTATTTATTTAATGGAGAATCATTTGTTTATTGGCTTAAAATAAAAGATGAAATAAAACAAATATCAAAAGATTCAGAATTAAATGATAAAATTCAAAGTTGGTTAAATGTATATAAAAAAACAGAAAATTATAAAAATAGATATATAGATAGTATACAAAATAAAAATTGGGGATATATGTATACAAATGCAAAAAAACAATATTTATTTAAATTAGTTGAAGAAAACAATAAAATAAAACCGGGATTTAGAGCAACAGGTCATAAAAATTGCAATGGGCAAGGTACAGGTGATTTATCAAAAGATATTTTGATAAAATTAAACAAAAAAACAGATAAAATTTATATCAACGATGTTATTGATGATAAACTATATTCAAAAAAATCAAAATATAATAGATATGAAAGATGTATGTATTTAGAAATGGTTATGAGACAAGAAAACATGGTTTTTAATTATGATAATATATTGTTTATGAAAATATAATTTGATTTAAAAATATAATAATATATTATATATAAAACATATGATAACATATTTAACAGATCAAATCATTGAATATGATATTCTCGTTGAACCAAAAGATGTTAATTTAAATTTACATAGTAATATATTAAATAAATTAATTTCGAAAACAGAAGGTAAATGTAATGATATTGGTTATATTATAAAAGATAGTGTATCTATTATAAATAAATCAAATGGTAAAATAAAATATATTAATGGAAAAAATATTATTGTATTCAAAATAAATTATAAATGTAATATATTAAAACCAAGTGTTGGTGAAACTATAAAATGTTGTATTGAAAATATAACTGATGCTGGAGTTGTTGCATATGTAAAATTAAAAGACATCGATGAAAGTTTTAAACAAGACAATGATATTCAAGATGCTCCAGTTATTTGTATTATACCTTTAAACAGATTTAAAAATGTAAATGATTTAACCAGAAATCAAAGATTAAATGTTAAAATATCAGCTGTTAGAAATAAATTAAATCAAAATAATATTCAAATCGTTGGTACGCCAGTTTAAAAAAAATAATTTATAATTAAATATAATATGAACAAGTTGGATAAAATTAATTATATTAAAGAAAATATAAATCAAAATAAAATAAAACATGAAATCATCAATAATTTTATAAAAGAAAACAACGTTGATTACATAAAAAATAACAATGGAATATTTATTGTTATAAATAAATTAGATGAAAAAAAATTAAATTTATTATACAATATAATTTTTAAATACAAAGAAAATAAAAAATTAATAAATAAAGATATAACCATTCATGAAAAAAAAATAAAAAAAGAAAAACAAATAATAAATAAACAAATTAAAACGATAAAATCACCATACGTTGATTTAAATATTAATTTTACAAATCAAGAAAAACTACTAATGTTGATGTGTCGTAATTTTTAATTTATTTTTTTATATAAAAAAGAAAATAAAGAATATTCTGAACTTTCATTTTTTTCTGTAATATTTCCATTTTCATCTACATTTAAATCATTTTTGAAATCAATTCCATTTAAATCAATATTTTCTTCAAGTTTTTCATCTTGTTTCTCTGTTTCTTGTTTCTCTGTTTCTTGTTCTGCGTTTAAAATTTCATTTAATGCTTCTAAGTCGTCTTTATAACAAACATAATTATAAAAATTATAATACCATTTATATTTTTTATTAATATCGTCAACTAATTTATAAATAGGAGTTAATGTAAAATTTAAAATATTATTTGTTTTATTTGAAAAATTAAACCAACAATCACTTTTAAAATCATCCAATATTGTTTCAATTTGAACTAAAATATTAAAAATTTTAGATTTTTCATTAACACTAAAATGTAAGTATATATTATCTAATGCGCGATTCATATCTTTTAATAAAAGTAGTTTATCTTTATTATATCTATCACCCAATATAGTAGTTTTTTGAATACTAAAAAATAATTGATGAAAAGTAAAATAAATTATGTGATCAATTTCTCTGATATCTACAATTTTTTCACATTCATCTTCTTCTTTTGAAATTTTTGTTAAATATAATCTATTAAATTTAATATTATTATTTTCTAATTCACATAATAGTTTTAAATTATCAATTGCAATTTTATTTAGTTCAACCATATTATTATATATATAATAATATTATAAATTTAAGTATATTTTTTTTATTGTATATATATATATATTATGGTAAATAAGCGTTTAAAATCGAGTTTAAATAAAATGAAAAAAACAGTTGATAAAAGTGTAGATCATTTAGACACTTTGGTTGGAAATCCTTTAAAATATATTTCTTCCAAAAAATCTTTAAAAAAATCTAAATCTATGAAAAAATCTTTGAAAGGAGGGGGGATGCGCCATAAAACAATGAAACACGGAGGTAAAAAACATGGAAGTAAAAAACATGGGGGTGGAAAATATGGAAGTAAAAAACATCATATGGGTGGAGTTAAAAAAATGAAAACCAAAAAAAAAACTAAAGGAAAAAGCAAATATAATGTATTTATGAAAAAAGAAATACATAAACTAAAAAACATGTCTCAATTCAAAGGTAAAAAACACAGCCTTGTTTTTAAAGCGGCTGCTAAAAATTGGAGCAAAAATAAAAAACATTAATCATTTATTATACTAATTGTTTCATCATCTGAATCAGAATCTTGATCATGAATATCTAAACATTCTAGTACATTTTCTCTATTTTCTTGTATTTGACTTAAACTATATGTTAAATCAATTAACATATGTATTTTTAATTCATGATTAAAAACAAAAAAGTAATTTGATTCTAACATTTTAACATAAACTCTTTTCATATCTTCATAATCATTTACTTCCATATGTCTTTGATTTATAAAATCTATTACATGGTCGTGAAAATTAGCTTCATTTATTAAAATAATATTATTCGGCATATTTATAATATTTATTTACTATTATATATTATGAATTTAACCGAAATACAAAACAAATTAAATTCAATAAAACTAGATTCTATTAATCTAGACAAAAAAATCAATACAATAAATAAAAATGTTAAACAAATAAATTTAAACGATAAATTCAATGATTCTAAAAAAAATTTTTTACAAGGAACATATTTGCAAGATAAACAAAGTATTATTGAATTATATAAATTATTTATTTTTTATGGAATGTTAGAATATTTTTTTGATCATAAATAAACATTATAAAATATATTATATATTATATGATCAAAAAAATATTATTAATTTTAATTATATTAATCATCATTATACTTTTTAACAATGATGATTATTTAAAATTTTCTCCAAAATTAACAAAAACAGATATTATAAATATAAAAAAAGGTCAAAATAAAATGACAAAAATGTTAGAAACATTTGATAAAATATGTATAAAATATAATTTAAAATATTGGTGTTGTGGTGGAACTTTAATTGGAATTTTACATTCAAATAAATGGCTACCCTGGGATGGTGATATCGATATTTGTATGTTATATGATGATTATGAAAAATTAGAAAAAATTATTCAAAAAGAATTACCAAACACAATGTGGTTTCAAAGTAGTAAAACTGATAAATATTTTAAAAGACCTGATAAAAATACAAGTCATTTACCATCAAAAATAAGAGATTTAAATAGTTGTTATTTAAACTGTCAAGATGCTTTGCAATGGCACAATGGACTACAAATTGATATTTCAACTTATAAAAAAAAACAAAATAAATTAATAAGTGATTCTAATGTAAATGATTACATTGATTATGATTACGATTTTATATTTCCTTTAAAAAGGTCAAAATTTGATGGAATTGATGTATATATTCCAAATAAATATAAAGAATATTCTATTAAAAATTGGAAACATTATCCACCAAAATACTCACCAATTAGTAAAAGATATCCACACGAAGGTAAGATACAACCAAATAAAACATGTTATCATCACTATGAATTATATAAAAATTTGTATAATTAATAAATTAATCAATTAAACAAACATTTAAATTTATTTTTTTATTTTTTCTTTTTTCATATTTTTCTCTGTTTCCATTCATATCAATTATATCTATATTGTATTTTTGTTTATTGTAAAATGCCAATCTTTTTTTAGATTGATTTGTAAAAATTGAAAAGTCATCATTCATATCAAATATTAATGGATGAAATTTCCTAGATTCTTTTTTTTGCCTTAATATTCTTCCAACAGATTGAACCACATCTGATTTTGGAGATCCTAAAATAATTGTATTTAATTTTGGAATATCCATTCCTTCAGATGCCATTGAAAATGTTCCTAATATAACTCTTTGTTTTTGTGATTCTCTTAATTGCTCTGGTTTCATTCCTCCAACATAAAATCCAGAATGTATGTTCAAAGATTCAAGTTGTTTATGAATAAAATTTAAATTATTTCTTCTATCACTTAAATATAATATATCTCTTCCAATATCGTAAAATTCTTTTATTTTATTAATGATAATATCAGTTCTAGGTTGATAATCACATATATTGTTTATCATTTTTGGACAACATGGTTTACCCATATATGCAGTTTCAATTTTACAATATTTTTCATCTGTTGAATTATATTTTAATATATCAACTTGAACAAAATCTGTATTAACATCTTTTGACATATATGCAATTGGACCTATATACCATTCAAAAACTTTTCTACATCCATCTTTTCGGTTTGGTGTTGCCGACAATCCAAACATATATTTTGTTTGAACTTTAGACATACATTTATGAAATATTTCTGCACCCAAATGATGACATTCATCAAAAATAGCCAAACCAAAATCATCAAATGTTCCTTCAGGATATTCTTTTTTTGATAAACTTTGAACCATTGATAAAACAATATCTTTTCCTTCAACGTCTACTGTATTTTGTTGAATTTTTCCTATTTTAGCATTTGGTATAAATTCTTTTATTCTATCATACCATTGTGTCATTAAAAAATCTTTATGAACGACAACAATTGTTTTATAATTTAATTGTGATAATGTATATAATGCCAATATTGTTTTACCTCCACCACACTTTAATGATAAAATTGCACCACCAATATCATTTAAACTTTTTATACATTTTTCATAAATAGGTTTTTGTTCATTTCTCAAATCACCTTTAAATTTTACATTAATTTTTTCTCCCGTTAATTCAACTTGATCGGGTATTTTAAATTTTTCTTGTCCATAAAATCTTGGTAAATATAATTTCTTAGGAGATTCTAAATAAACTTTAAATTTTATTTCATTTGCTGTTCCAAAATCATTTCCAACAAATGGTTTAACTGTTAATTCATTTTTTATTTCATTTATTGTATTTGAATTAAAATCTTTTTTTTTAA
>Ga0257126_1001283_pt1 | contig 18275 bp, 20 predicted proteins | sample SI060_120mmetaG_FD_190151 | JGI IMG/M metagenome (GOLD analysis project Ga0257126, IMG submission 190151) | Marine microbial communities from Saanich Inlet, British Columbia, Canada - SI060_120m | ecosystem: Environmental > Aquatic > Marine > Inlet | place: Canada: British Columbia | collected... | reverse complement strand
CCCAACTGCGTTTGGCAAAGGCATTGATATTCTTTGTAATACAACTTTTGGTAAATCAATAGTAAAGCAAGCATTAAAGATAGAACAACAATATTTTTTAGATGGTATAAAGTATTACAGAGATGTATTTGCTAATCACGCACTAGACTATAAATTATTAAGTTTAGATGTTGACAGTGATGAAGATGCTAAGGAAAAACAATCTTTCTATAACGATTTAATAGACACTTATAATTCTTCTAAATTAGATAATGTTGTTGTATGTGGATCATTTGGTAAAACATACGTAGAAAAAATAGCACAGAGTATAGGCAAAGAAAATATATTAGTTTTAAATATTATAAGACATCCGTCTGTAAGTTGGTGTGTACATCAAAAGACAGATGCATATTATAACTTACACAAGAGTAGTAACTTAGAAGGTCGTGAAGGTGATATTGAAAAGTTTTATGAATCAACTCTTGCAGCGATATCTATAAAAGATTTAGACTATGTAAAAAATATTAAGTTTGAAGATATAATTCACAGTGGTTTAGAAGTACTAGGCAATAGAGTGAAACTACCTGTAGGATATGAAGCATTTAATAACTACATTACAGAGTATGAAGTAAACAATGTATTAACACAAGGTCTAGCCAACGAAGATGTAATACAAGATATGAACACACAGCTATCTAACTTTAAACAGAACGAAAGTTTTGATGTAAGTGAAGTTGAATTACCAGATGACGTAAACGACTATTTTCCTAGTAATATATTTACAGAACTAGGATACACTCCAATTAACTACAGAGATATAGTAGACAAGCGATAAATAGTTATAATAATTAGGAGATGATGATGCTGATTGTATTAACAGGCGCCGTTGCAACATATAAAAGAACACTAGCAAATGCTATTAAATTAAGTCTAAACAATATAACGATAGACGGTTACACTGTTGATTTTTTATCTACCCCTTGGAATGTTTATGACAGTGAAGGTACTTTAGTTTACGGAGCTGAAACTAATGCAATGTGGCTAAATGAAGATGGTTCTGCTAACGAAGCAGGGCTCGCAGCGTTTGAAAATGCTAAAATATACGAGCGTGATGTGCTATCAGATGCTAGTTGGCTCAATCACTTTGAAGATACTTTTGTTGATCTAGCACACGATTTAGGCGTTACAAGCAATAAGATTTCGGTAGTAGATAGCAACGTTGAAGATAGATTAGTTCCTAGTAGTTATCAAGACATAATTGACAATTACACTAACAGACTTACAGACACACACGTAATCACAGGTGTGTTTGCAAATTGGGTATTAGAAGATTTAAAAACTGATATTGGTGCAGATAACATTAAAGTTATTAATATACAAAGAAATCCGTCTTCCGCATATTGGGCATTTTTCAAAGATAACCCTAGTGTAGTACCAGCTGATGATCGTGGAGTTACTACTGATATTGATTTTAGTGTATCAGATACACTAGAAGGATATTATGAGCATTGGATTAATGCACAGATAATGTCATTTAAAACAGCTGAACTTGCGTGGGTTGACACAATTAGATTTGAAGATATTATGCAAACCGGTTTAACAATATCAAGTACAGAGATTACCCTACCAGCAGGAATGGCTAGTCATAATGGCAATATAACTGTTTACGAAAACGTTATAGTCGATGATAACGGAAACGAAATAACAGCAAGTGATATAACTGCTCTTAATACTAAGATTAGCACATTTGATTTTGCAACTAACTTCCCTACAGATCTTAGCGAAGCAGAAAATACATTTTTAGATGGTGTTGATATGAATACTTTCTTTCCAGCAAACTTATTTACAGCACTTGGTTATACAGCATTAACATATGACCAGATCATCGCTAGTTAATCTTAAAAACTACGACATTACATTAACTACATCGTGGGAAACTAAACACGGTGTTAGTGGCCATATGTTTGAACTTATAGAATACTTTATGCATTTGAGGTTTACAAAAAACTTAAATGTAGGAATACTCTTATCAGACGGGACTACTTGGAATGAGTTGTATACAGCAGTAGTTGAAAAGTATGAGCTAACACAGGACGAACTAGTCGATCTAAGACATCATACGCACGAAAAGTTTCAGCCTAAATGTTTGTTAGTAAACACTTTACTAATAGTTGACGGATCACTTAGAACACACAACGCTGACATAATTGCAAACAAAATATTCTTGTTTCGTTGTGCAGAAACAGATATAGTTAGAGATAATGTTGTTGTACTACAAGACAATGATGTATATGATCCTTTGCCTAACAGTATACACTATAAGAAGAAAATACTATTTGATAAGTATAGTGAACTAGATACAACAGCACCAAACACAGCAATGTTTTACTTAACAAACAACAGTAGACTATGTGCTATTACTACAGACGAAATGCAGTCAATAGTTAGTAAGCATAAGTTTGATAATTATATAGCATTGACAAACAAAGACTTGCAAATAGACGCTATAGATAGTATAATTGTACCAGTCAGGAACCTCTGGAATTTGTTCTCAACCTACATATATACTAATACAGCCTTGAAATTTGATTGTAGCCCGAGGTTTGTCGCCGAGTGCGAGTTCTATAATAAAGAAGTTATATACGAAATAGACTATCACGACAAAGGCCTTGTTGCAAGACTACACGATATGAAACACGGGGATATTTGGTTAAGAGTAGACGATGAAATCAGTACTAGATTATAGCACATATGGCATTGCACTGGACACAACTACCACACCCAATGCAAGAGCAAGACTTAACACAGGATTCTTGTGCAACTATAACTGTGAGTTCTGCTACTACAAAGACCGACTAGATCAACGCGACAGCTTTGAAACTATTAAAGAACGTATAGATGACATATATGCTTATGGCATACGTGAAATAGATCTAAGCGGCGGCGAAAGTTCAATAGAGCCTAACTGGCTTCCAATATTAGATTACTGTAGAGAAAAAGGTTTTGAGCATATCAGCTGCCTAAGTCACGGTGGCAAGTTTTGTAATATGGACTTCCTAAAACTGTCATACGAACACGGGCTTCGTGAAGTATTGTTCAGTCTACACGGCAGTAATGCAGAACTACACGACAGGATTACTGATCGTAAAAAGAGCTTTGAAAGAATACTACAAGCAATAGAAAACTGTCACGAGCTTGGAATAGTAGTTAGAGTAAACTGTACAGTGTATGACCTCAATCATCACACACTACCAAACGAGTATGCAGATCTTATACTAAAACTAAAGCCACTTGAAGTAAACTTTATCACACTAAACTACGACACAGACAATCAGGACTTTCGCACAAACGACTACGGTGCAGTAACAGACAGCATTAAAAAGTGCATTGATATAATTGACCCAGCAGTGAAATATATTAATGTAAGATACACACCATACTGTTATATGGTAGGATATGAAAAGTACGTAGTTAATTATTATCAACATATCTATGATGTATATGATTGGAACCTAGCAATATACAATCACGAAATAGATACAACCAAGCAATACACAGCAGTTGAGAAACTAAGACACAACTATGATGAAGCACGTAAGTTTAGACTTAATGCGTACTACAAAGGCAAAGAATGTTTAGACTGCAAATACCTATTCATCTGTGACGGAGTTGAAAAACAATTAAAAGACACTCCGCTTAAACCTGTAGAAGGCGACAAGTTAAAAGATATTAATCATTATAGAGGAAACTATTTTGACTAAACTATCTATACTAATATTAACACACAATAGGCCTGACCTATTTCAACGCTGTCTACACAGTGTACTATCACAACTTGACGATAGAACTGATGTTGAAATAATTGTAAACAATGATTCTAATGACATTAGAGAAATAAATGACAGTCGTGTGACCTACTACTACAAAAGTTTTGAACACCTAAGCAGTGTTTACGAATTCTTGTTACACAAAAGTCAAGGCGAATATGTTTACTTTCTAGAAGATGATGATTATCTTACAGCAGACTTTTTTAATAAAGTTCCTCTTGAAGGTAATCTTATTGTAGGCAACTATATGCCGTGTCACGACAAAGAAAATATGTTACAATATTCAATGATGTATCTAAACGAAGTACTAAGTGAAGAACGATTCCTTAAAAAACTTGATTACAGAAGATTACAATTAGGTCAACACATATTTAAACGTAAAACTATCATAGACTTTGACTTTCCAGATGATAGTCATATAGCAAATGACGTACTATTAGTATTACACGCAGCCCAGAATGCGCAGACAGTAAATACATATAATAGAGTATTTTATCACCAAACACAAGATGGCGGCGACAACATATCGTTCCCAGAGAGTACAGTAAATGAAGTATAGTAAACAACATCATATAGAGCAAGAGCCAGATCATTTAAACATCCATTGGGATAGTTTAACTATCTGCCAATTGAAGTGTAGTTATTGTTATGCACGTAATGAGTACGGTAAAGAATGGGGTAAGCTCAGTAGTATAGAAACTATCGATGCAGTTATTGAATCACTTAGTCGCAGCGAACTAGGATTTAACCTTGGCCTACTAGGTGGCGAACCTACCCTTGGTCCACACTACTATTATATACTTGATAAGATATCAGAACTAGAAAAGAATAAGAAAATTTATGTTGTAACTAATGCCGAAAAGGACTTTACTGATCATCCTGACTATAGTGATAGGATAGCATTTTTGTTCTCTTGGCATCCAGCAGACTGTACAGACAGAGAACGTTTCATTAACAATATGAAGTTGATGTTGAGTAGAGGATATCAATGTAAAGTAAATGTAATGTTGCATCACGACAAACGCTTGTGGCCAGACATAAAAGAAATGTTTGAAATATGCGCCGGCATTGAAGGACTAAAAGTACATCCACATTTTATATACGGCAGCAGTATCTCAGAACTATTTCATTACAGAGAAAACTTTTGGGAGTACTTCAGTTTCTTAGAAGACTATCAAGAAAAAGATCTTATGTATGATGACGATGTGTTCAATGACTATCAGATATTTCATCAAGGCCTAACAGACTTTGAAGGCTGGAGCTGTTTTAATAACAACTATGAAATTGATGTGCGTGGCAATGTTGTGAAGTTTTGTTTGGGCAAAGAGGAAGGCACTAGTTTGCTAAAGAATAAAGACTTCTTTAAAAACATACAAGAAACAGTTCCAATGATATGTCCACACAAGGCTTGTAACTGTGACGGTCTTTTAAAGCAGTACAAGGAAAAAGTATGATACACTTTAATCGCTTTATGAAAAACAAGTTGATATATTCGTATGACATAACTATGCGATGTAATCTACGCTGTTCATATTGCTATGCAACAGACATACTTGATAATAAAAAGTCAGGTGATGTAGCAGTTGCGGATAAAGTTGTGCAAGCATTTAAGGACTACAAAGAAAACTACCCTGGACACATAATTGAACTAGACTTATTAGGTGGCGATCCATTGGTTGCAGCAAACATATGGGACTTTATTGATGCTTATATGGAAACAGGTTTTGATCTTTGGATTATAACAAACCTAATGATGGGCAAGCGAACACTAACAAAGGCAAAAGAGTATCTAAACAAATATCCTAAACTAGGAATATGTGCTACTTGGCATTCTGAAATAGATGATGAAAAGTTTAAAGAAAACTTGTTGTTTTTTAAAGATGCTACTAAGCCAATGTATAATCAAGTTGACGAAGTAACTTATAGAAACTTTGTAACATCATTTGTATTATTTAACGACAATCCAGATATGTATGAAAAGGCTAAGTGGGCAGTAGACAATGATATATCATATGGTATAACAATATTGTATGACGACCAAATGTTATACAGACGAGAAATGAAAGATATGTGGACTGAAGAAACCAAATGGGTTTGGAGGAACAGTTATAATTATACTCACACTAAATGGACTTGGGATGACGAACCTATAACTTTAGATCAATTTGAAGATATGAAATTATCTCAGATATCACATAACTATAACTTATTATGTTATCCAAATAATTGGCATATAAGATATGACGGAGAAACATACAACAGTTGTAATTATCTACCAAGAATACGTAAACACATCGACGAAGGAATACATCCTAAAAAACTATACTGCAAAGATATGGACTGCAAATGCTCTGTAACAGCTTGCAAGGAAGTATATAGCGAAAGATGATAGTAGAATGGGAAGCAGTTTTAGATTGTAATTACAAATGTCATTACTGTAGTAATGGTAGAAACGATCTGCTGGACAAGCCTATACGTTACGAAAAAGATATGGATAAGATACGTGCTTTTTTAGATAACATAAAAGCACAATGGCCTGATGAAGAAGTATTTGTATTTGGTGGAGAACCTTTACTACATCCGCACATTGAAAAAATAGTAGAATACTTTAATAAGATTGATCTTAAATTTATATTACAAACTAACTTTGTTTTGACTAATAAAATTAGGCGTATGGAACAAATGGGTTTAGACTTTATGGTACAAGTTAGTTTACATCCATTAGAAGTAACTGACGAACAAACTTTGTATAATGATCTAAAAGAACTAGAACACAAAGTACGCCGTATAGATTGTATGTACATTGGGGAACCTAGTATGCAGATGTATAAAAATGTATTACCTTATATTAAAGATAAAAGCAAGTTGTTCTTGGCACCAGTTGCAGACTTTGAACTAGACAATGTTGTTAATGAATACTTGTACAAATTTAATAAAATTAAAGATGATAGATTATTATCTAAAGTTTATAATTTTGAACCTGGTAATAGATCATACGAATGGGAAAATATGATGCGAGGCACAACCACAACCAAGGGCAAACCGTGCCTATACACAGGTAAGTATATACTATACGATCCTGCTTTGCAGTCGTATACGTGTAATATGCGTGAGAACAACGAAATTTGTCCTCACGAACAATGTTTTTTAATGTAGAGGACTTATGACTTCAGAAGCTACACCACACGATTTTAGGCAGTTTGGCGAAATCAGACCTAAGAAAGAATATAGAGTTCTTCAGGAAGATGACGGCAGCTTTGTACCTGATTATCATATCACTTATCGTCTAAGCGACAAGTGCAATATGTCGTGCGAGTATTGTAGATGGTATGACGGAGACAACTATGACTTTGCACTAGAAACAATTGAAAAATTATATGAATTTTTTAAACACGAAAAGTTTAAAAGTGTCTTGTTTTACTTCCACGGTGGTGAACCAGGCATACATCCACACGTTATTCCAGTATTAGAAAAGTTAAAGGAACAAGAAAAAACTACAGGTATAAAAACTGTAATAGAGTTCCAAACAAATTTATCATATACCTGGCGTAGAGTAGAACAAATTATTAAATTAGTAGACAAGTTCAGTGTTAGCTATCATTTTATTGATTTATGTAAAAGTAAAGACGAAGTGCTACTAAAGAACTTTCATACTAATATGGCAAATATTATGGAGCAAGACTATCCACTTGAACGTCTAGATGTAATGCTAGAAAATGTTCCTGAAGATAGACTACAAGAGTTTTATAGTAATGTGTTAGGGTTTCTTAAGTATGACAAGATAAAGTACAGCGAAATGATACATAGTTTTTGTCACTACGAAAATAATCCTACAACAAAAAAGCAACACTTAGATTTTTACGACAAGTATAATAAAACTGAACAAGGTTATATGATTGACGGAGAGTATTATAATACAAATCAGTTATTTGAAAAAGGTGTAGACAGTCGCGGCAGCAAATGCGAAGCTGGTATAAACAATATTGTAGTTAATGCAGATGGCAATGTATTTCATTGCGGAGTAGAGTTTACATACTATAGATTAAAAACAGAGCCAGTAGATCCTATTACTAATGTACTTACTGATCCGCAGTATAGACAAAAGTTAAGTATTAAAAGAAAGATTGGTACTATATGTAAATGGGATTACTGTGGCGGCGACTTTTATATTCCGAGGGAGCCACAATGAGATTTTTAATTGCAGGAGCATTTAGTAAAAACATTCCTATAATGCGTTTCCTAAAAAAGTACAAAGACAATGCACACATTGTTTTATATGATGGCATAAACAAATGTGATTGGAATGGCGGACGTATTAATCGAGAAGTATTTTATAACGAAGCAGTTATGGAATATTATTATAGTCGCAATGTTTCAATAGCACTTACAATGAGCAATCATAATATAGACTTAACTGATCCGGTTGGTAATCATCTGTTAGAAAAGTTTCACAAGCCAGGCAATGCATTGATTATTGTTAATGATGATCTTCGAAAGTATGTAAGGGAAAATTATCCAGACTACGATTTAATACACAGTATTACTGGAATGGGACACTTAAATATTCCACTACAAGATGAAGACGTTGAATGGTTAAAGCAAAAGGAACAGGACTACGATTGGATTGTTCCTAGATTTGAACACGTATTTGATCCAAGAGCCGACGAACTTGATAAAACTAAATGGGAAGTAATGCTTAACGATACTTGTGTCTTTGGTTGCAAACACTTTGAAGAACATTTTAAAGCCATAGCCGATGCTAATACAGATCGTAAAGAATACGATGCAGACATTGAAGAGTGCTGGCTACCTAAGTTCGATCCTGATAGAGAAAGCAAATACAAGTGTATGGACATTGACATAAATCATATTAATATTCTAAAGGAACAAGGAGTTAAAAGTTTTAAAATAACAGGAAGAGAAATGACAGACCCTATGTTTGAACACGACTTGTTCTTGTATATTAATAGGGTCTTGTATGGAAATGACGAGGTAAGTTAAATGATTACAGGACCAAACGGATTTCTCTACAATCAATTGACTATGGAAGATTCGGATGACTTGTTATTTTTACTTGGTGCTCCTACTACGGATAACAAAGTTATGCTTGATGAGTATGTCCAGACAACAAAGGACATTATACGTAGCAATAGGCACAAGTATACAGTATTTGCAAGTACTGCTTGGATTGAGCAATCAGATGATTATTATAATAAGTCTAAAAAAGAATTAGAATTGTTTATCGAAGAGAACTGTTCAAAATATTTAATATTAAAAATTGCTGATATTATTTCAACAGACTTAGAGAAAGTAAAACAAATGAAAGCTGATAGAATGCAACAGCAAATACTTCAAAATGACTTATCAGAAATACCAATGAAAGGTCATTACTTAGATCTAAATATCTTTATTGCAGAAACACAACACGCCATTCGCAATAAAGACACAGGAGTACACAACTATAGCTTAGTTGAATTAACTTTATTGGAACTTAAAAGTTATGCAAATTAAATCAACAAACCCGTTCTTTGATAACTATGTTCTAGTCGAATACGAGTTCACTACTTTATGTAACAAGGATTGCTCTTACTGTTATAATATGGTTGATCACGAAGTGCGTTTTACTAATGACTTAGAAACAATACTAGACGATATGACCAGTATTTTAACAGTTGATAACCCATATATTATTCTTAATCTAATAGGCGGAGAAGTAATGGTACATCCGCACTACGAAAAGATTATTGAACACATTTATAATATAAAGAAACCTGAGACTAGGGTGCTTATGTATACACACGGAGATCACAAGCCTGAATGGTTTAAAAAGAAGATTGATCACGTAAAGAAGTTTGGGGATAAGTTTAAGTTACATTGCACTATACATTTTGAAGAATTAAACTTTGATCACTTCAAACAGAATATGCAGTATATGCACGATAACTTTCCTGCTGTAACATTATATATGCTAGTCGACGATATATTAATTAGTAATTTTAATTTAATACAAGAGTTATTAGATAATTGTAAAAACTTAAAACTCTTTGGGTTACCGTATGACGGATATAGACAGTATGATTTAATAAAGCAGTTGAATAAATTTAAAGAACTAAACCAATGGGCTGATAGAATGGATAATACATTTACATTAGTAGAAGGTGAATTCCCTCAGTCAACTAAACTATTTGATATCTATAAAGAAAGCAAAGACTTTAACTTCTTTGGTTCGCAATGTACACTAATGATATACCTAGTTGACAAAGACGGCGATATTAGAAAAGCCTGTGATGATGTTATTTTAGGAAACATTAGAGATAATAAAAAAGATATGTTTGACTTTAAAACAATTACGTGTCCAAATGTCCGTTGTATGGAAAGTCTAAGTAATTTGGATGTAACAGACTGATGAAAAAGCTAAAACATATGTATGTTAATTTTGTTATGACGTTTAGTTGTAAACTAAATTGTACATACTGCACTATTCCTTTAGAGCTAAGACGCAGTGTAGAATTTTTAAAAAATGATAAGATCAAGTTGGCACTGTTTCAGTCTATTAAGTTTTTTAAAGACAACGATTATGATTTACTAACTGTATCTATTACCGGCGATGAACTAGAAAACATTCCTGATTTCTTAGAACGTTTAAGAGAGTTGTTGGCATATATGGAAAAACTTGTTAAAGACATTCCGCCTGAAAACTTTCAACTGAAGATGCATACTAACTTAAATGCAAAAGAAGAATTTTACGTAGAACAGTTTGATATGCTTGAAGATGCAAAACGATTCTGTAGACCAGAGTTTGAAACAGTATATCAGGCAATGTATCATAAACCAAAGCGTGAAGGTAAGTTAAACTTTATCCGTGAACAGACAACACGAATAGGAATAGATTACGTATCATCTATTGGTTTACGAAACGAAGAGGACAGGTCTACAGTTGAGCACTTATATTCTAATCTTGTGTTTAACTTTAGCGATATGCCTAAAACTAAAAAGTTGACAGATAGAGAAATGCTCTATATAATAGTAGCAACAGACTCTGGAATTACCAACGGGTGTGGATATATCATTCCTGATAATTTGTTTAAATTGCAGGACAAGGATTTTTGTTCAGACTGTCCGAACGAAACTTGTGTGATGTTAGATGATCTAAATAAATTATGAGGAGGCAGTATAATGGCTTTACAAAAAAATAGAATTAAAGATGGCATTACAATCGTTGGCGCTGGAACAACCGGGTACTTAACTACTTTATACCTATGTAAAAATTATCCAGAATTAAAAATCACTTGGATATATCCAGAGGATAATAAACCTATTGGCGTCGGCGAAGCTACAGTTCCAGATGTAACGCACTTCCTACACGATTTAGGCATTGATGCTAAAATAATTCTTAATAAACTTAATGGATCGCTTAAACTTGGCATTAGATTTGAAGACTTTTACGAAAAGGGAACTGTTATATATCATCCATTTGGTGTATCTGAAGAGGAAAGTTTTGATTTAAAATACTGTATGGAACATAAAATAGTTCCAGACGATATTTTAGATTATGAAGAAATTGCAACACATTTCGATGTAAGAGAATTAATGTTATACTTAGATGAAGTTATGAAAGACTTGCCTAATTTAACTATCGATAGAAGATATGTCAATTCTGTAGAGGAAATACAAGAAGATTTTATTGTTGACTGCACAGGGTTTAGTAGATCATTATATGATTATAAGTTTAAGAGTATTGCAGACAAAGTTCCAAATAACAGAGCATTAGTTTATAGAGGTCAATATACAGATAAACAAAAACAAAAAGTTCCATATACAAATTGTGTAGGAGCAGACTACGGTTGGATATGGGAAACACCATTAAACGAAACAATAGCTTTTGGGTATGTACACGATGACACATATGATGTTAAAGACGAATTTGTTAAACATCTAGAAAAACACTTTGACACTGTTGACGAATCGTTAATACGCAGTGTACCTATGATAACTGGTAGAAATACAGAGCATATGGTACAAATTGGTAGTAAGACTGTTGTTGCCATTGGCCTAAGTTCATTTTTTATCGAGCCATTAGAAAGTACAGGATTATATCTAGTTGCATACGGAGTTAAGACTCTTAATAGTTATCTTCAAGGCGAATTTACTATGGAGGAATACAATACTGTTTACAACAAAGAGTTTGATGTAATATTAGACTTTATTGTAGCTCATTACAAGTTTAGTAAAAGAGACAACGAATATTGGAATAGATATAAAGATATAGACATTGAGCTATACAAAGAAAACAATATATTTCCTAAGAGAAGTTGGGACTATTTACTATCTGGATTTAATCAAGTTGAATACAAACCTAAAATGAATCCAATAACACATATAAAAGTAAGAAAGGGTAAGCCGTTTTATGACAAAGTTTTTTGAAAAAATACCTTATGTTGAACAACACGGCAAGCCTGTAAAAGCAGGAGACGAATCGTACGACCTAGTATATTTTAGATGGCAGATATCAGATATATGTCAGTATGAGTGTTCTTATTGTACTGTTCAAAATGATGCAACAGTTAATTTTAAACGTTCTATAATTGATTTAGTATTAAAAAGACTAGAACGCTATGACGGACCGTTTCAGTTAGAAATGTTTGGCGGCGAGCCAACTACACATCCTGATTTGATATATGCAGTAGAGCAGTTGACAAAAATGGAAAACTGTGTTAAAGTAGAGATACTAACAAATTTAAGAAGGAGTTTAACGTATTTTCATCAATTAGATATACCTGGTGGCAAAGTGTTTTTAACGCCATCGTATCATCCAGAATATCATAAGTGGGGCTATTTAGAAAAGTGTATTGCACTAGATAAAGACTATAAGCATACAAAACTAGTACCGTACATTATGTTAAGTGACAACACAGACTTTTGGGATCTTACCGAAGAAGTAATAAAAGGTCTAGAAGAAAACAATATTGTTCACGAAACTACAACACTAATGTCTACAGCAGACTATAAAGTTCGATATACAGATGAGTTCTACAAACGATTTGGCGATAAAATTATTACAAATGGTATGTATAGTTTTCGATATGAATTTGAAGACGGCCACGTAGAAAGAATTCCACAAGAGTCAGTGGTACACGAAGAGATGTATTTTTTTAAAGGTTATAAGTGTAAACCATTAATGCACGATATAGACTTAGTAGGAAATTTTTCTAACACTTGTTTTCCAAAAGAACACTTAGGTATATTTTTTAACAAAGAACAACTTACTAGACAACGAGTCTGTCCTGTAGAATGTTGTCAATGCGATGTAATGTACGATTACTATAAAGAACTATGATACACAGAGAACTATTAGAATATTCATACGAACAGCAACTAACACACATACCTAGTGCGTTAAGTATGCTTGACTATGTACATCATATTTTTAATGATGGCGTTGTTACTCGTGACGACCTTATTGTTATTGGTAAACCATTTGGCGCACAAGCATATTATCTTACTTGGCGTAACCTAGGTTGGTTAGATGATATTGAGAAACTTGGCGTAGGTGTTAAGCACGATGAAATAGACTTTGTAGACTATGGCGAAGAAACAATGGGCAATGCACTTGGTGTTGCAATTGGTATGGCTATGGCACACCCAGACAAACGTGTTTGGGTAAACATTACAGATGCTACACTACAAATGGGCAACACACTAGAAGCAATGCAGTTTATAGGACATAACAACATAAAGAATATATTGTGTACAATAGACTACAATGACAAACAAGTAACAGGTAATACTAGTGATGTACTTGATGTTGATCCAGTGTTAGATATGTGTACCGAATACGGATGGAATAGAACAGGATGCAATGGACATACAAAGTCTGCACTAAAGTATACGTTTGACGATCTAAGCGAAGACAAGCCTAACTTAGCAGTAATGTATACCGTCAAAGGATACGGCGTACAGAGCTTTACAGACGACATTAAGAAGTGGCACTATAAGAAAATAGAAACTATTGATGAGTTAGCAGGGTTGCTAGGAGAACTAGAATGAGAGCAACATTAGATCAGTTCTTAGCAAACAATCCTGAAGTATATTTGTTACATTGTGATATGTGGGGATTTCCACTAGCACCTAATGTAATTAACTGTGGCATTGGCGAACCTAATATGGTTAACATTGCCGCCGGATTAGCAAGCCAAGGCAAACGTGTAGTTGTTTATGGAGTTGCAGGCTTTGTAATTTACAAGGCATACGAACAAATAAAAATGAATGTGAAAGGATGGGCAGAAAACTATGGAAGTATTATCTTTTGTAATGCAGGACACAATGGCTGTTACGATATTTGTGGGCGCGGACATCTTGTATATGACGATCATATACTAATGACAGCGTTGGATATACCGTTGTATGATCCAATAGATAGGAAAACATTTTTAAAAAATGTAACAGATGGACTTAGTAAAACAGGCGTAAGATTTATACGTTTAGGATGGGACGGTGAAGTATGGGAAAAAGAATAGTAGTAACAGGTGCTTCTGGCTTTATAGGCAGACATTTATGTAAAGGACTAGAAAAAGCAGGACACAGTGTTATTAAAATGACACGCCACATTGCAAGTGTTGGACACGTTGACAGAGTGTATCATCTTGCTTGTCCTTCTACTACACAAGCAATTAGCGCAGACCCAACAGGAATAATGGATATTATACTAGACGGAACTAGAGATGCTATGGAAATTTATCCGCCAGCATTGTTTATAAATGCTAGTTCAAAAGGGGTCTTTGAGCTTGACAGTACGCCACAAGGGTGCTATAATGTAGCTAAACGTGCAATGGAAACATATTTAGAGTTTAGTGGTGCAAACTATAAGAATTATAGGATACCTAGTGTATACGGTCCTGATATGCACGACGATATGTTTGTTAAAAGGTGTGTAGACGGTAACGCGACACAGCCTACAGAGCCAGATAGAACACATTATATTGCACACATTGACGAAGTAGTAGAGGCTCTTATAGAGCTAAGAGAAATTGAAGTTGAAGAGATTACGTTAGGAGAAATATATGAACATTTTACTACTGGGCGGCGCCGGCTTCATAGGTAAGAACCTAGTACATCGCTTACTCAAAACTAGATGGAATAGAATTACAGTTGTAGATAATCTCTCTACAAGTAAAATTAACCTTGACGAATTTGATGAATACAAAAATTTGTTTGAGTTTGTTGAAGCAGATCTAAACACAATGGATGCTAAAGACTTTAGAAAGTTGTGTGTACGCAAGCATCAGATATATCATCTAGCAAGTAGTGTAGGTGTTGAATTAATAGATCAGGAACCAAAAAAGACCATTTTTAATAATGTTGCCCTTGCTAACAAAATTATTCCTTTACTTGATGACATAGGCAAGATACCTGTTGTTTACAGTTCAACTAGTGAAATATACGGCAATGGTCCTACATTCAAAGAAGACGATATGCCTGGCATTGGACCAAGCACAAAAATGCGTTGGGCCTATGCTACTAGTAAACTTATGAACGAACATATGATACGTGCTAGTAGAATGCCTAGCACGATTGTACGCTTCTTTAATATTAGCGGACCAGGTCAATTACCAAACTACGGAATGGTACTTCCTCGTATGATAGAAAAAGCACAGGCTAATGAAGATATCATTGTACACGGAGATGGCACTCAAGTAAGAAGTTTTTGTCATATTAACGATTGTGTTGAAGCATTGGTTAAGGCAAGTGAACATCACGGAGAGATATTCAACATTGGTGCAGATAATCCAGTTAGTATGAATCAGTTAGCAGAACGTGTAATTGATTTAACTGGATCTAGATCAAAAATTGTACACATTCCTTACTCAGAAGTATTTACAAAAGAGTTTGAAGATGTCAAATATCGTGTACCAAATATTGATAAAATTAGAAAAATAGGATACACACCTAAACACGGACTTGACGACATTATCAAGGATATGATGTGAAAGTACTGTTTATCTTTGCACACCCAGACGATGAAGCATTTGGTCCAGCAGGAACAATAATGACTCATCTTGGTGCTGGCGATGATGTTACAGTAGTAAGTTTATGCAAAGGCAATCGTCCAGGTGCAGACGTAGAAGATTCTAGAGGTTTACAGTTTCACGAGAACTGTAAAGCAATGGGAGTTCGTGGAGTATTATTAAATCAATCAGATTGTTTAATGACTCGAGAAGAAACAAGTAAAGCAGTAGAACAACTAATTAATGATATACAGCCTAGCACAGTGTACACACATTTCGTTGGCGATGTACATCAAGATCATAGGCTGGTAGCAGAGTGCGTAACTGTTGCTTGTAGACCAAAGCCTGACAGTAGTGTAACTAAATTACTAATGTGCGAGATACCAGCAAGCACAGAATGGGCATTTGGTACACACGGAGACTTTAGTCCCAACGTTTATATTGATGTAACGCCTTATGCAGGGCGTAAAGCAGAACTGTTAGGTTATTATGAAACTGAAGTATATAACTTTCCTGATGCTAGATCAGTTGATAGTATGATGTTACAAGCAAACTATCGTGGAAAGCAAAGTGGTGTTAGCTATGCGGAAGCGTTTCAATTGGTATTCGATTTACACCGAACAGTTCAGTAAACTTATATTTCTTAACTATAGCTCTATATACTTCGTTACAATCATTATTATACGGAAAACAAAAACTAGTCGGCACAGTTCCAATGTGTTCCTTAAACCAAGAAATACAAGCCTCAGTGTCTTGAGTCATATATTCAACTTGTTTAGACAAAGAATCAAAAGTTTCAAGAGGAGTATGAGAGTAACTATGCGCTCCTATCTCGTATCCTTCGTCTATTAACATTTTTACATCGGTCAGTGTCATACATTCTTGACCAATGTCATTGTGTCCTTGTTCAATAAATTTAGGACAGATAAAAAATATTTTACGTTTTGATGTAAATTTTCTTCTATGATACATCTGTGATTTTAAACCATCATCATAGGTTATTGTATCAAAATGTTTAACATTTAAAACTACAAAACGTGGATTAAATTCGTGTATCATCAATATTTGCATACAATTACTTATATGCTAAATACGCTATAGGAGTGAATATATGGTTATACTTGTACGTTTGCTCTTCTTCTTGTAGATAATACAGCAGGCACTCCATAACGATAAATACTGCTATAAATGCATCCAAGGATTATGAATAATGGCAGTTAGATTTCAATTAAGACGTGACACAGCAGCAAACTGGGCATCAGCAAACTCGGTACTGGCGCTGGGCGAACCAGGCGTCGAAACAGATACACTTAAAGTTAAAGTAGGTGACGGGTCTACTGCTTGGAACAGTCTTGGATATAGTATTACAAAAGACTTTGCTGATTTAACAAATACACCAACTACACTTGCTGCTTATGGTATTACAGATGCGTTGTCCTTAGTACAGTTAAGTGTAACACAGAATAATGCTAGTGGCAACGGCGCACTAACTTACAACAACGCAACTGGCGTATTTGAATACACACCACCAAACTTTGAAGGGTTAAACGGTAACTTTACTGGATCAGTATTTGCAGATGACTCATCTGTAATGGTAGATGGTGTGTCTGGTAAAATTGTTGGACAACTTGAAGTATCTGATCCTTTTATCAACGGAACAATTGACAGCACAGATTCGAGTCCTATTACAATTACTCCAGAAGTTATTCTAAGCACAGGACTTACAGTTGGCAATCACATTATACCAAGCTCAAATGTAAACATTGACTTAGGTAGTAATACAAATAGATTTAGAGAACTGTTTTTAAGCGGTAATACAATATCGTTAGATAATCTCAAGTTGAGTTGTGTTCCAGCAACTGGTACATTACAAATTCACGATGGTAGCGGAACACTAAAGAATATACAATCTCATAATATTAATGCTAATGATATTACAGCAAATAATATTACAACTACAGGTTACATTGCAGGCCCGGCAGTATTTACAATTGATCCAGCGGCAGTTGGAGACAACACAGGTAAAGTTGTTATTGCGGGTGACTTACAAGTAGACGGTACACAAACAACAATTAATTCAACTACAGTCGCCATTGATGATCTTAACTTTAGTATAGCAACCGATGCAGCAGACTCAGCAGCAGCAAACGGCGCAGGTATTACAGTAGGTGGTGCAGGAGCAACACTAAATTATACTCACGCTACAACTAGCTGGGATATGAATAAACCATTAAACGTAACAGGTAATATTGGAGTAACAGGTACAGTTGATGGTGTAGACATTGCTACAAGAGATGGTATATTAGGTACTACCACTACAACAGCAAACGCTGCATTACCTAAAGCAGGCGGTACAATGTCCGGCAACATTGCAATGGATACCAATGACATTACTGGTGCAGGAACTATATCAGCTACAACATACTCAGGTATTACACTAGGTGGTTCACTGTCCGGTGACTAC
>Ga0257126_1001282_pt1 | contig 18281 bp, 19 predicted proteins | sample SI060_120mmetaG_FD_190151 | JGI IMG/M metagenome (GOLD analysis project Ga0257126, IMG submission 190151) | Marine microbial communities from Saanich Inlet, British Columbia, Canada - SI060_120m | ecosystem: Environmental > Aquatic > Marine > Inlet | place: Canada: British Columbia | collected... | reverse complement strand
CCCCGATAAGACTTGTGTGGAACTAAAAAGTCTAAAACTCTATATCTGGTCATTCAGAGATGAGGGATGCTTTCATGAGGCAGTTACTAACAGTATTTTAGATGACCTTGTTCAGGCAACAGACCCGCGATTTATGAGACTAACTGCAAAATTTTTTGTCAGAGGTGGTATTTTTACCAATGTTGTTGCTGAACATACTAAGCCAGGCTGGAAACCACAGCCCAAAGTTGACTTAGGTCAATTTGATTCTGAGAAAAATTATCGAGGATAAATTCACGGGGGTATAGCTCAGCTGGGAGAGCACTTGCATGGCATGCAAGGGGTCAGCGGTTCGATCCCGCTTACCTCCACCAATTCTTTGAACTAGTAGGCTCTAGATTGACCGTTTATTATTCCTTAATAAATCTCAAGGTCATTCGATCTGACTCTCCAATTAATATAATATCTGCTTTATCATCGTCTTCTACACCCCTTAAGCTAGGTAGCAAATTCCAAACGCCATTTGGATGGTCAGCAGTATCCTTCGGATTTGCATTGATTTCGGATTTAGCATCAAGTCTGAAACCTGCATCTTTTGCCATCTGAATAACATATTCTTCAGTCATATAACCACTTTTAATCTGTTTATCTAAAGGCGTTCCGACCTTTGCTCTGTGCTCTACAACGCCAAGAACTCCTCCAGGCTTAAGTGCTTTTGCAAAACCAGCAAACATCGCTTCAGCTGACCCTGCTTTCGCCCAATTATGTACGTTTCTAAATGTAAGAACCATATCAACAGGACCAGTCGGAGCAAATTCAGGCTGTTTTGGATCAAAATGAATCCAACGCAGTTGGTCGTAAATATCAGGATTTTTCCCCATCTTTTCTTTAAATACTCCTTCTAGTTTAACAAAGAAAGGATTTATTTTTTCATGCAGCTCAAAGGAGGTATAGGTGTACTGCCCTTTATTGCGCATCAGCGGAGCTAAAATCTCAGTATACCAACCATATCCCGGAGTAATTTCAACAACAGACTGTTCTGGCTTGAGGCCAAAAAAGAGTAATGTTTCTTTTGGATGGCGATATTTATCCCGCTCAACATAAGAAGGCGTTCTATGTTCAGCTTCTAGAGCTTTATCAATAAGCTGACTAGTATCTGAATTACCACAACCAAGTAATATTGTTAAAGAGAATAAAATTAAAAAAAGTTTATACAATTTATTATTTGTCATGTTTATGTAAATATTAATTTGAGAGTTAAAGTAAAATAATCAAATATGATCTAAAAAATATATTAATGAATTACTAATCAAAAACAAGGTTTTTTATTAAATGAAGACATTCAGAATTTCTGAGTATTGGCTTTATCTATTATTTATATTATTTTATTCTGGAAATATTTTCCCCAATGAATTAATACAATCTAAGGGTGAAGTTGTAACTTCGAATGCTCTGGCAACTGAAGCAGGAGAAAAAATTTTAGCTGAAGGTGGCAATGCTTACGATGCTGCTACAACGATTAGCGCGATGCTTTCTGTTGTAGAGCCATTTGCGTCAGGCCTTGGAGGGGGTGCATTCTGGTTAATATATGATGCTAAAAGTAAAAAATATACCATGCTAGATGCCAGAGAGACTGCTCCGCTGCAATCTCATAAAAATATGTATCTAGATGAAAATGAGAACGTTATAAAAAATATGTCTACGCTTGGACCATTGTCTGCAGGAATACCAGGCATCCCTGCGGTATTAGGTCATGTCAATGATAAGTACGGTTCAAAGAAATTAAGCACCCTTTTAACTCCAGCCTATCGGGCTGCAATCAATGGGTTTCCTGTAAATGAAAGGTATTTAAAAGGAGCAAATTATAAAAAGAAGTGGCTTAAAAAATACAAAGAAACGGAAGCTATTTTTTTGCATAACGGTGAAGTCCCAAAAAAAGGATGGATCCTAAAACAAACTGACCTAGCAAAGACAATTAAAAAAATAATGAAGGATGGTCACAAAAGCTTTTATACAGGAAGTTTTGCTAAAAAAATGGTTGAATCTGTTCAAAATAATGGTGGTATTTGGAGCGAAGAAGATTTAAATAGATATAAAGTTCTTGAACGAGAACCAGTTCGATCCACCTACAAAGGAATTTCAATTATAGCTCCTGGGCTTCCATCCTCAGGAGGTTTAGTTCTTTCCAATGCCCTAAATATATTAGCGGGGTATGATTTGGATAAACTTACTCGTACCACCCAAAAACATTTAATTATTGAGTCTCTTAGACGAGCATATTATGAAAGGGCTTTTAAAATGGGAGACCCAGATTTTATGGATAATACCCTTGAATTTCTTTTAACTCCTAGTTATGCAGCAAAACAAAGAAAAAGTCTTAACATTAATTATGCAACAGATAATCAAACTCTCGAGTTCGCTGACCCACCATACCAAGGGCAAGGTAACGATACAACGCATTTTGCAGTAATCGATAAATTTGGTAATCGTGTTGCAGTCACGCAATCTATTAACTTTTGGTTTGGGTCTGCCTTTGTTCCCAAAGGAACAGGTGTTTTGCTGAATAATGAAATGGATGATTTTTCCATCAAGCCTGGAACTGAGAATGGTTATGGATTAATTGGATATGACGCTAATGCAGTGGAGCCCGGAAAAAGAATGTTATCCAGTATGACACCAACTTTTCTTGAATCAGATAGAGGCTTTGTAATTTTAGGAACTCCAGGAGGCTCAAGGATTATAAGTATGGTTCTACTTGCAACATTGGAATGGATTAATGGAGGAGACGCCAAATCTATGGTCTCTTTGCCAAGATTTCATCATCAATATCATCCAGATTATGTGCTCTATGAGGAAGAAGCATTTATGTCGAGCGAGATTGATGAATTGGAAAGTATGGGACATACATTTAAAAAATCAAACAGGCAGTTTGGTAATATGCAGATAATTACATGGGATCAAGAAAATAATAAAATTGAAATTGCTTCTGACCCAAGAGGAAAAGAAAAAAGCCGTGAAGAAGTATATTGATTTAAATGTACTTATGGCTTTTTATAAAGCCCTACATATATGCCCATATATTCCACCTAAAAGGAATAGTTTTCGTTAGGAGTAACGCAACATGTCAAAGGGACATCATGTTCGTTTATATCTTCAATGAGCTCGCAAGGCATAAAAAGACTGATACCTATTTTTTTTACATCCTTATGTAAAGAAGCAAAAAAACGATCGTAAAATCCTTTTCCATAGCCCACTCGATAGCCTTTCAGATCAAAGGCTAAAAGTGGTGTGATTACTAGATCGATTTTATCGTTCTCTATCCAAATAGGATTAATTGGTTCGGAAATATTATATTTGGTTTGTTTGGTTTTGGTGTCTGGACTAAATGCTGCATTTCTCATTGTCCCCTCTTCAAAGTTACTCACAGGAACAACAACCTTTATATTATTTTTCCAACAATACTGAACGATTGGTGAAGTATTAATTTCATCCTTTGTATGGATTGGTAAAAAGCAATGGATAAATTTAAGCTCATATTTTTTTATAAGCTCGATTGTGTTTTGAATGAGAAGTGATGAATTTTCTTCAAATTCTGATGATGACAGGTCTTGACGCTTTTTTAAATATATCTTTCTTGCGGTATCTTTTTTCAAAATAATGTAGGAAAGAGAGGGTAACAAGTCAGATTATATAAATTTATTATCATCCCTTATCACCCTCTATATCAAATTCCTCAAATTAAATATTTCTTATTTTAGTTGATCCTTACCCGGTGCGTAAGTTTCTGGTGCCCCTGGGAATGTTTTTGCATGCACATCGGCTGCAAACTGATTTACAGCATCTTTTATTAGCTCTGCCCCATTCATGTATGTCCTGACAAACTTAGGCTTGAAGTCTGTAGAAAAACCTAACATATCTGGAAGAACCAATGCTTGGCCATCCACATCAAGCCCTGCTCCAACACCTACAACTGGGATAGAAACTGCTTTACTAACTGCCGCACCTACATGTTGCGGAACAGCTTCCAAAACGATTGCAATACACCCAAGTTGATCAAGTTTTTTAGCTTCTTCAACGATACTCATTGCACTTTCTTTGGTCTTACCTTGAGCTTTAAATCCACCAATTGCATTGTGGTGAGACGGTGTAAGGCCAATATGTCCAATTGTTGGAATACCGGATTGGGAAAGATGAGCATAAAGCTCTTCGTTTCCATCAACACCTTCTATTTTAAGAGCATTTGCCCCAGCCTTAATTAAGATTTCAACATTATCCAATGAATCCTTTAAACCCTTTCTATTTGCCATGAATGGCATACCAGCGATTAGGAACTTATCTTTTGCTCCTTTTTTTACTGCTCTGGTGTGCATTGCAATTGTTTCCACATCACAGCTCAAAGTATCTTCGTGTCCATGTACAACCATATTTAAATCATCACCAATTAAAATTCCATTTATATCTGTATCGTTAAGAATCTTTGCACTCCAGTACTCATGAGAAGTAACAACTACAATTTTTGTTCCTTCTGCTTTTAATTGTTTAAAACTTTCTAATACGCTCATAATCTTTCCCTTAAATTGTTTAAATAAAAAGTGATAATTAAAGTAAATAACGTCAAATTTTTTTATTTGATTGAACGTGATTTAATTATCAGGTTTTAAAACAAGAAGACTTTTGGTCATGATTTGTTTTTTGAAGACTTTTGGTCATGAATTACATTGACCGTAGTTAACAATGGATAATGTTATGTGAACAGTCTTAAATTAAGTATATAGCAATATTTAAGATTCATCAATAGTCTAACTTATTGATTATAAATGATATTTTTTTATAAAGTACTTATAAGGTCGTAATTGCTTTATTTAAAGATACCTTTTATTCAAGATTTTTTTTAGTTCATTTTCACTTACTTTTGGGATAAACATACGGATAAAGTCAGAGGTATATTTTCTTAAAAAATTCTCACGCCTAATCCCAATATAGGTCGTGCTAAGAGGGAATAAATGACTAACATCTCTGCTAACCATTGGATAGTCAGTTGATGCGTCAAAAGCCATTTCAGCAATTAATCCTATGCCCATATTCAGGCTTACATAAGTTTTAATGACATCGGCATCAATCGCCGTAAGCATTATATTTGGTTCGATATTCGCATTTTTAAAAACTTCAGAAACAATTGTGCTTCCAGTGAACGCATAGTCATAAGTAATCATCGGGTATGCAGCTAAGTCTTCCAACGTTATCTTCCTTAGCTCTGTCAATGGATGGTTTTTTGGCATCACAACGCAACGATTCCATTGATAACAAGGTATGGTAAGTATATCCTCACTTAAATTAATAGACTCCGTAGCAATACCCACATCGGCCTCACCATTGATAATTTGATCGGTCACTTGCGACGGGTTACCCTGATGGATATTCAAATTAGTTTTTGGATATTTTTTTACAAATTCCTCAACGACCTTTGGGAGTTTATATCTTGCTTGGGTATGGGTTGTAGCAATAGTAAATGTACCTTGATCCTTTTCTGTATACTCCTCTGAAATAACTTTTATATTATTTGACTCCTGAAGTATTGTTTCTATAGAACTTAATATTAGTTCCCCGGGCTCAGTCAAATTTACAAGTCTCTTACCATTTCTTTGGAAAATTTTTATACCAATCTCATCCTCTAGGAGCTTAATCTGCTTACTTACACCAGGTTGAGAAGTGTTCAAAACCTCTGATGCTTTTGAGATATTGAATTCAGATTGAACAATTTGAAAAATGCATCTAAGTTGTTGTAATTTCATATAATAAAAAGTTATATAAATAGAATATATTATTATTTAATAGTATATTAAAAACTGTTATATTGCATGAAATTTTATAAATTTCTTTCAATCTATTTATCGTGATTTTTGAATATATTATTTCTGGCTTTGCAGTTGGAGCTCTAGTGGGGCTTACTGGTGTTGGTGGTGGATCACTCATGACGCCATTACTTGTATTATTTTTTAAATTTCCAACTGCAGTTGCTGTTGGAACAGATCTTTTATATGCGGCTATTACTAAATCTGCAGGAGCTGTATCTCACCATAAACTAGGTCATGTTGATTGGCAAATTGTTAGGAATTTACTCCTTGGCAGTTTACCCTCATCTTTCTTAGTAACCCATTACCTTAAGGATATTGACCTTTACTCACTGCAAAATGTTGAAATGATAAACATAACACTTGGAATAGCGCTTATTTTAACTTCAATTGCTGTTTTATTTCAGCCAATAATTATTAAAAAATCCGTAAAGCAGAAATTAAAAACAAGCCTAAATATAAATGTCCTTACCATACTGTTGGGAATTTTCTTGGGAGTCGTTGTTACATTGACTTCAGTGGGCGCCGGTGCAATTGGAGTCACTGCTTTGCTTTTACTCTATCCAAAAATACAACTTAGGAAAATTATTGGAACTGATATCGCCCATGCTGTACCATTGACCCTCTTTGCAGGTATCGGCCATTATAATTTAGGTACAGTAGATATTAATTTATTAATAGCCCTTTTAATTGGGTCTGTTCCCGGCGTACTATTCGGCAGTAAACTGAGTGTAAGAATAGATGAAAAATTCTTAAGGTTCATATTGGTTATAATTCTATTTATTGTAGGTGTGCAATTAATGTTTAAGGCAAATTATGTATAAGTACGATTCATTAGATCAAACACTTGTAAATGAGAGAGTAACTCAATACGAGGGACAACTCGCACGCTTTTTAAATAAAGAATTAAGCGAGGAGGAGTTTAGGCCGCTTAGGCTTCAAAATGGTCTTTATATCCAAAGGCACGCCCCCATGCTTAGAGTGGCGATACCATATGGGTTATTATCTTCAGCTCAACTAACAAAGCTTGCTGATATCGCAGATAAGTATGACCGCGGTTATGGTCATTTTAGTACTCGACAAAATATTCAATTTAATTGGCCGAAGCTAGAAGACACGCCTAAAATTTTAAAAGAACTTGCCACCGTTGAAATGCATGCAATTCAAACTTCTGGAAACTGCATCAGGAACATTACCACTGATCAATTTGCTGGGGTTACACCCGATGAAATCATTGATCCCCGTTACTTAGCAGAAATTATAAGACAATGGAGCACCTTTCATCCTGAGTTTGCTCTTCTACCAAGAAAATTTAAAATTGCGGTCACAGGTTCGTCAAAAGATCGTGCGATCGTTCAGGCACACGATATTGGACTTGAAGTTTTCACTGACAAAAATAATGAAATGGCGATCAAGGTATGGGTTGGTGGTGGTCTAGGCCGCACGCCTATTTTAGGATCCGTTATCAGAGAAAATTTATCTTGGAAACATATACTCACTTATTGTGAGGCAATTCTTCGTGTCTATAATCTTTATGGACGAAGAGATAACATGTACAAAGCAAGAATTAAAATCTTGGTTAAAGCTCTTGGTATTGAAAAATTTAAACAATTAGTTGATAAAGAATGGACCACAATTAAAAATGGCCCAAATACAATAGATAGTAAAGAGATTAATCGAATTAAGGCCTTCTTCTCTGAGCCAATCTATAAGACTGATAAAAAAGATGATCTTAAAAAACACACTACAAATAAATCTTTTACTCAGTGGTTATTGAGGTGTACGCATAGCCACAAAAAAGAAGGTTATAGATCGGTGACTTTATCACTCAAAAGCAATGAGCAGGCTCCTGGAGATGCGACATCAGACCAAATGAGAGCGGTTGCTTCGCTGGCAGACCAATATAGCTTTGGTGAGATTCGTGTCTCTCATGAACAAAATCTCATTTTGTCGGATGTTTCGGAAGATAATCTTTTTGAGCTTTGGGAAAAAGCAAAAGTTAAGAAATTAGCAACCCCTAATATTGGTTTACTCACAGATATTATTTGTTGTCCTGGTGGTGACTTTTGTTCACTCGCAAATGCTAAAAGTATTCCAATAGCAAAATCTATTCAAGATATCTTCGATGATATGGATTACCTTCACGATATCGGTGAAATAAATTTAAATATTTCAGGGTGCATGAATGCTTGTGGCCATCACCATGTAGGACATATAGGTATTTTAGGAGTTGATAAGGATGGGAGTGAATGGTACCAGTTGACCTTAGGAGGAAATCAAGGAAATTTTGCAAGTATTGGTAAAGTGATAGGACCCTCTTTCTCAGAAGAAGAAATGCCAAAGGTCATAAAAAAAATTATTAATACCTATGTTAAAAATCGTCATCCGGATGAAGTCTTCATTGATTGCGTTTCACGAATAGGACTTGAGCCATTTAAAGAAGAGGTTTACGGGAAGAAGGAAAAGACTGTATGAGCTCACAATTAATTAAAGATTACAGCATCGTAGATGATGATTGGCAGCAAATTATGCCACCAGAGGCTGAGATAGAGATTAAAAAACAGGCAGGCAAGGTTGTGATTTTCAAACTCACTGGAGAAGACTCATTAACAAGTGAGCAAATTGAAAAAACGACAATTCCTAAAGAAGGAAAACTATTACTCCCAGTTAAGGTATTTTTGCATCATCAAGATAATTTAAAGAGCAGAATATCAAACCAGGAAATCGGAATCTGGATCGAAACACATGAAGAAATTGATAGCTTTATAAATCAAATTGAAGATATGAATAACTTACCTTGCATTGCAGTAAGCACAAAAAAATTTGCAGACGGTAGAATTTTTTCATTAGGCAATCTGTTGAGGATGAAATATAAATATAAAAATGAACTAAGGGCTATTGGAGATGTATTAAGGGACCAGCTATTCTTCCTTAAGAGATCAGGTTTTAATAGCTTTCTAATTAGAAAAGATAAGGATGCCAAAGACGCATTATTAGGCCTGAGTGATTTCAGCACACCTTATCAGGGAGCCGTTGATCAAACAGAACCGGCATGGAAAATAATTAACAGAAATTAAATTTTACGATGGATAACTTAGCTCAAATTAATAAAGAATTTGATAAAAAAACACCTGAGGAGGTTGTGGAATGGGCATTTGCAGAAACAAAAAACCCTATCCTAACAACAAACTTTAGACCTTACGAGGTTGCGATTCTCCATCTTTGCACAAAGCTCATGCCAAAATTAAAGATAGTTTGGTGTGACTCCGGCTATAACACCAAGGCTACCTATCTATATGCAGAAAAAATTATTGCTGAACTAAGTTTAAACATAAAACTATTCACTCCACTGCATACCTCAGCATTTAGAGAGGCTGTGATGGGTGAAATGCCTGAAATAGATGATCCTCGCCATGAAGTATTTACAGAGCAAGTAAAACTTGAACCATTCAGGAGAGCGATGGCAGAAATTCAACCTGATTTATGGATTACAAACTTAAGAAAAGGGCAAACAGCATTTCGTGACGGATTAGATATTATTAATAAAACTGAATCTGGTTTATTAAAAATAAGTCCCTTCTACAACTGGACAGATGAAGACCTAGATACTTATATGGAAAAATATAAATTAGCGAATGAATATGACTACTTTGACCCAACAAAGGTGGATGAAAAACGTGAATGTGGCCTCCATAACAGAGAGGGTAAATGATGAAAAATAAATTAAGTCACCTTGACTGGCTAGAATCGGAAGCAATCCACATAATGAGAGAGGTGGCGGGCCAATGCTCAAACCCTGTTTTACTTTTCTCCGGCGGCAAGGATTCCTTATGCCTTCTCAGAATTGCTGAGAAAGCTTTTAGGCCTGGTCGCTTCCCATTCCCGCTTATGCATATTGATACAGGCCATAACTATCCTGAAGTAATTAACTTCCGTGATAAAAAAACTAAAGAGCTTGGAGAGAGATTAATAGTGGCATCATTAGAAGATTCTATGGAGAAAGGTACGATCGTCTTAAAGTCACCCGATGAACCAAGGAATAAGTATCAATCAATTACCTTGTTAGAAGCTATTGAGGAAAATGAATTTGACTGCTGCATTGGTGGGGCCAGGAGGGACGAAGAAAAAGCGAGAGCAAAAGAAAGAATTATGAGTTTTCGTGATGAATTTGGTCAGTGGGATCCAAAAAATCAACGCCCAGAATTATGGAATTTATATAATGCGAAGGTGCACAAAGGTGAAAATATTAGAGCTTTCCCGATTTCTAATTGGACCGAAATGGATGTCTGGCAGTATATAGAAAGGGAAAATTTAGAGCTTCCGAGTATCTACTTTGCTCACAAGAGAGATATTGTAAAAAGAAATGGGGCAATTGTCCCTATCACTGATGTTACTCCCCCTTCCCCTGATGAAAAAATAGAGAATATGATGGTTCGATTTAGAACTGTTGGTGATATTACTTGTACAGCACCGGTCGCAAGCTCTGCAGATTCAATCGAAAAAATAATTATGGAAACCGCTTCAACAGTGATCACAGAGAGGGGTGAAACTCGCTTAGATGATCAAGTATCAGAGGCCTCTATGGAGCAAAGAAAAAAAGAAGGTTATTTTTAATGAATGATATGAATAAAAACAATACGGTTTTAAGGTTCATGACGTGTGGGAGCGTTGATGATGGAAAAAGCACCCTGATAGGTAGACTTCTATATGATACGAAAACTATCCTAACCGATACTTTGAGCCAAATTGAGAAGACCTCAAAGAAAAAAGGTATGACAGCATTAGATTTATCCTTAATCACAGATGGACTTCAAGCCGAAAGAGAGCAAGGAATAACTATTGATGTGGCCTATCGATATTTTAGTACCGGATCAAGAAAATATATCATTGCTGATGCACCTGGTCATGAGCAATACACAAGAAATATGGTTACTGCCGCCTCAACTTCACAGCTTGCCATTATACTCGTTGATGCCAGAAAAGGGATGTTGACACAAACAAGACGCCATTCTTACCTAACAAAGCTTGTTGGTATTAAACATATCATCGTTGCGGTCAATAAGATGGATTTAGTTAATTATGATGAGAATGAATATCAAACTATATGCGATGAGTACAATTCCTTTGCATCTGCTATTAAATTAGATCAGCCAGAGGTGACCATAAGCTTTATACCCATGTCAGCTTTAAATGGGGATATGATTGTTGATAGAGGTGATTCCTTGGATTGGTATAAAGGGGCAACGCTCCTAGAAACACTTGAAAATATTGACACCACAGAAGAAACAAAAAATTCGCAGTTAAGATTCCCTATCCAGCTTGTTTGCCGACCCAGAGATTCGGCTAATGAAGAACTGCATGACTTTAGAGCCTTTATGGGAAAAATCGAGTCAGGCTCATTAAAAGTAAACGACAAAATAAAAGTGCTCCCATCAAGCCATGAATCAACCATCAAAGAGATTCGTATTGGAGAGGAACTTATTTCTGAAGCAAACTATGAACAGTCTATAACCGTATCACTTAATGATGAAATTGATATTTCCAGGGGGGATATGATCGTTCAAAAAAATGATAACCTAACAAGTACTAAAAATTTTACAGCGAACGTTTGTTGGTTATCTGAATCAAATTTGAATATTAATAGAACCTACTTGATTATGCATACAACAAGATTATCGAAAGCAAAAATTTCAAGCATTAATAACAAAATTAATATAAATACTTTGGATGCTGAACAAGCTACTGAGCTTAAAACAAATGATATTGCTAATATCAATTTCAAGTTAGCCCAACCCTTAATTGTTGATCAGTATGCACAAAATAGAAGTACCGGTGCATTCATCATCATCGATGAGACTACCTACCATACGGTTGGTGCTGGCATGATTGAAACCGTAGAATAATTTTATAAAATAATTTAAAATTCACTTTTTAAAGGATATGAAAAATGACGTATGTAGTAACACAAAGTTGTATTAAGTGTAAATATACAGACTGTGTCGATGTCTGCCCCGTAGACTGTTTTGTTGAAGGTCCTAATTTCTTGGCTATTGACCCTGAAGAGTGCATCGATTGCACATTATGCGTGGCTGAGTGCCCTGTTGAGGCAATCTATGCCGATGATGATGTGCCTGAGGACCAACAAGAATTTATTGAAATCAATGAACGATTATCTAAGGTATGGCCAATCATTACTTCAAGAAAAGATCCATTACCTGAAGCTGAGGAATTTTCTACAAGAACTGACAAGCGTCCACTATTAATAGAGAGTGCGGAGTAAGAAAATTTGCTATTAATTAAAAAAATAATTTTAGTATTATTTTTTTGTTCTTGATTTCTTGTGGTGGTGCAAAATTTGTACAGGAGTCACCTGGTTCCGTTAATTTAGTCACAAGTATTGATCAAAATCAATGCGAGTACAAAGGTGAAATAAAAGACAAGGTAAAAGGATATTTAGATGACTTTCTTGGCAATTCGGAAGAAAGCTTAATTCAGCTAGGTAAAAATGCGGCGGTTGAAAAAAACGGTAACACCATTATAATATCCGAATACAGGCAATATAATGGGACACAGTCAGCTTTGTTCAAGATCTATGCTTGTAGGTAAAATTTTTAAATTTGGAGGATTCTATGTTGGGAAATAAAATTATTATTGCTGCTATGACCATACCTTTTTTAATCGCCTGCGGTAAATCATTCGTAAACGAAGAGCCAGGTTCAGAAAGCGTGACTATAGCCGAATCAATTGACCAAAACAGCTGCACACTAAAAGCTCAAGTTAAAGTAAGAATGACAGGTTATGCTGAACGAAGAGATGACTATACTGAGCTAGATGACATACGACTTGCTAAAAATGCGGCTGTTGAACAAGGTGGGAATACGATATATAGGATTGACCATCCTGAAGATGGTAAGGGAACACAATCGGCTGTTTATCAAATCTACAACTGTAGTTAAGAATACTTAGAGCTTATTTTTATAAGCCCAAAGTTTTGTTCGGGTTATGCAAAATAACCCGAATATCAATATAAGAAATAATCCTAACGATAAGCCAAATGTTGAATACCAACAAATTGGTACGATTACGCCTGCCACTGCAGACGAAAAAAACATTTGCATAAAAGCTTGGCCTGATGCCGCAGTTCCTCTGGCTTTCGGAAAACAATCAAGCGCAGCAATTGAGATAATTGGCATAATTGCAGCCATACCAATATTGTAAAGAGCTATGAAGCCTATATTAAATATCGGGTTATTATCAATAAAATAACAATATATTAAATTTGATAGCGCCATTAAAAGCATCCAAAAATAACCAAACCTGATCACTCTCGATGGATTGATCACGCCTGCTGTTTTTTTGGCAATTAATGAACCCATGATCATGCCGCAGACTGTGGGAACGAACAAGTATGCAAACTGTTTTTCAGTAAAACCCAACAAATCAATCAAGAATATTGGACTTGCCAGCACATACAAAAAAAAGGCTGAAAAATTTGCTGAAAGAGAAAGTATTAAAAATAAAAATTCCTTATCTTTAAATATTCTACGATAGCGAGATGCGATTGATTTTAAGTCAAATGGAAGCCTATCTTTTAAAAGCATCGTCTCAGGTAATACCCTTGAACTAAAGAAGATAGCAGTTGCTGCGTAGAGAGCCAGGAAGATAAATATACTTTGCCATCCATAATCAAGTAAAAAACCACCAAAAATAGGTGCTACCGCTGGGGCAATGCCAAATATTATCTGAATAGTTGCCATTACCCTTTGCGCTTGAGCTCCTTCATAGAGATCACGAACCATCGCACGGGCAACGACATTCCCTGCACCCCCTCCAATTCCCTGAAGGGCCCTAAAAAACCATAATTGTTCTACCGAAGTAGCGAGAGCACAGCCAATAGAAGCAAAAAAGAATAAAGCCAGACCCCATTTGATGGTCATAATCCGACCAATTGAGTCAGATATTGCACCATGAAATAGAGTCATGATGGTGTAGGGGATGAGATAAAAGGTCAAGCTTTGTTGAATATAAGCAGGTGTTGATGATAAATCAGTTGCGATTATATGAAAGCCTGGAAGGTATGTATCAATTGCAAACGGAGCGAGGCTTGCTAATACAGCAAGTGCAATGACCTTAGGGTTTAGAAAGAGATTCATGCCTTTAATTATAGATTAATTAAGGTAGAGCATGGAATTTTGCTAGTCTCTCTTTTTCCTCTCCTTCAGAAATTTTCTTAGAATTCTTATTTGACCTAAACATTATCGGTTTGGCTTCAAGACCAGGATTTTCAGTATCCTTTATTGCCTGATCTATTAAATGACGATTTGGTGACTTTGAACAAACTGGATCAGCACTCTCGGCGTCGCCAGCTAAGAGCATTGCTTGGCACCTACAACCGCCTAAGTCATTTTCTTTTTCAGAGCATGATCTACACGGCTCCTTCATCCAATCGGTTCCCCTAAATTTATTGAAAGCAGGTGAGTCATACCAAATCTGTTTTACATCTGTATTCCTTACGTTAGGAAATTCTAAATTAGGGATTACCCTCGCTGAATGACATGGCAATACATCCCCATTGGCAGTAACAATCATGAATACCTCTCCCCAACCATTCATACATTTTTTTGGTCGATCCTCATAATAGTCTGGCACCACAAAAAATATTTTCATTTTATTGCCGATACGCTCTCTGAATTCATTTGTCACTTTTTCTGCATGAAGCACTTGTTCTTTTTTTGGCATTAGCTGATCTCTATTTACCAATGACCAACCATAATATTGAGTGTTTGCTAGCTCAATATAATCAGCTCCTAAACCCTCTGCCATTTCTAAAATCTCTTTAATATGATCAATATTATATCTATGTAAAACGACGTTAAGGACCATCGGGTAACCTCTATCTTTAATCATCGCTGCTATTTTTTGTTTTAATTTAAAAGTTTTCGTATTGGTTATAAAATTATTTATCTCTTCGGTGATGTCATGCATTGATAATTGAATATGATCAAGGCCTCCATCCTTCAAAGCATCGATTCTTTTCTCATTCATTCCAGCGCCAGAGGTTATTAAGTTACTGTAGTAACCAAGAGAATTCGCTTCGGTTACAATTTCTTCAATATCTTTTCTTAGTAGAGGTTCACCTCCCGAAATTCCAAGCTGTGCTGCGCCCAAATCTCTTGCTTGCCTTAAAACCTTAATCCAAGATTCCGTGTCTAGCTCATTTTGAGTGTGCTTATCAAAATCTGTAGGGTTATAACAAAAAGCACATTGGAGTGGACATTGATAAGTTATCTCTGCTAATAACCAGAGAGGTTGGGTTGCGGTAGTGTTGCTTGAAACGCCATTATTTTTTTCAGCCATTTTTTTACCTCTTAGTTAGTCTTTTCTATCCAAGCTTTCTCAAGGGCCATTTCAATCATACCAACAATGTCCTTATCAATGCCATCAGCATCTGGAAATTTTTTAATTAGCTCTTCTGTAATTTTTTTAACAGAAAGGTTATCATTAACTAAATTTAAAACCTCACCCGCACCACCATTTAGTTTGACCATACCCTCTGGGAATAAAATAACATAGCAGTCTTGTGCCTTTTCCCATTGGAACCTATGGTGTGGTGCAATTGTATAAATATCTTCAGGTTTAATTGTCATTTTATTTTGGTTGCCTCATATAATCCCGATCGTCAACTTTGATATTTGAAGATGCTAACATAATTGAATCTGCAATAACCCATAGAACGTTGATTTTGAATTGAAGTATGTCTAATGCTTTTTCTTGCATTTCCCTTGAGGTACTAAAATAGTCCAAAGTAACTCCAAGCCCATGCTCGACATCTCTACGAGCCTCAGTTAATCTTTTTTTAAAGTAACTTAAGCCCGATTCATCAATCCATGGGTACATTTCAGGCCACGAACTAATCCTTTGTTGATGTATGTGTGGAGCAAATAATTCGGTCAATGATGAACAAACAGATTCTTGCCATGTTCTTTGTTTTGCAAAGTTGATATATGCATCAACGGCAAACCGAACTCCAGGACTTACTCCTTCAAGCGATGTTACTTGCTCTCTTTTCAATCCAACAGCTCGTCCTAAGTTAATCCATGCCTCAATACCCCCCTCTGAGTCACCCTCACCATCGTGATCCAAAATCCTAACTATCCATTCCTTTCTTATTTCTTGAACAGGGCAATTAGATAAAATAGCTGCATCTTTTAAAGGAATGCTGATTTGGTAATAAAAACGGTTTAATACCCAACTTTGCAACTGTTCTTTTGATAATTTACCCTCATACATCATCACATGGAATGGATGATAAATATGATAGCCCTTTCCTTTCTGTCTTAACTTATCTTCAAACTCTTTTCTTGTCCAAGGTGCTGACATTTATATACCCTTTATAAAATTATATCCATCCCATCATAAGAAACTTCGATTCCATTTTCCTCTAAAAGTTTACGCTCATCAGAATCTTCTCTTAAGATTGGATTAGTATTGTTAATATGGATTAAAATTTTTCTAGGCTTTTTCAGAGAGTTAAGTGTCTCCATTATTCCGCCCTTACTCGATTGATCGAGATGACCCATTTCACTGGCTTTTTTATTATTAATTCCATGCTTTGACATTTCATCGTCCGTCCAGACTGTCCCATCAATAAGCACAACGTCTGCATTTTTCATGTAATCCAATACATGGCCTTCAATGACACCGAGACCTGGAGCATAAAAAAGGTTTTTACCTTTTCGCGTATCTTCTATTTTATATCCAACATTATCGCCTGGTACCGTATTGTGCCTATGTGGTGAATATGGCGGCGCTTCACTCTTTAATGGAACTGCAGTGAAAATAAGATTATCTGCCTTAGGAATTGTGTAGCTACTTTGGTCGGTTTGGACCTCATGCCAGTTAATACCCCTGAAATGCTCCAGGATATTAAAGATAGGAAAGCCTGTTGTCATATCCTCATACACCTCCTTGGTGCAATAGATATCCCAAGGTTTATCATGCTCTCTTAGAATTAATAGCCCTGTTGTATGATCAATTTGACCATCAGTAATAACAATTGATGTAATTCCTGTATCTCTAATTTTTCTTGCTGGCTGAAGTGGTGGGAATGATTCTATTTGAGCTCTTATATCTGGTGAGGCATTAAATAAAATCCAATCTTCATTATTAGAACTTACTGTTATAGAAGATTGATTTCTTGCCTTTAGGCAAGGATTATTTTTTCTCAGTCCAGCGCAGTTTTCGCAATTACAGTTCCATTGTGGGAACCCACCACCTGCACCTGAGCCTAAAACACGGATATGCATTCTTTTCCAATCATTAAAATTTATTAAGATGAATCATGGATGAGAAATTAATCCATAGACAGGGGAAAATATCTAAAAAAAACTCATGGATATCATGAGTTAATTAGATATATCTCTACCTAAAATATTGGCGATAGCGCTAAGTTCTTTCATTAGTTTTTGTAATTCTATTGGCGTAATTGCTTGATCAGCATCGCACCATGCCTCACTTGGTGTAGGATGCATTTCAACAAGTAACCCATCTGCCCCAGCAGCAATTCCTGCCCTTGATAAAGCTGCAACCATCCAGGCCTTACCGCCAGCATGTGAGGGATCTATAATCACAGGAAGGTGAGTTTCTTTCTTGAGCACAGGAATGGCAGTCACATCTAAAACATTTCTATAGTACGTTTCAAAAGTCCTGATACCCCTCTCACAAAATATAATATTATGGTTTCCGCCAGAGGCAATATATTCTGCAGCCATTAGCCATTCAGATATTGTGGCAGACATACCTCTTTTTAATATAACAGGCACTTTTAATCTTCCGACTTCTCTTAATAATTCGAAGTTTTGCATGCTCCGTGTTCCAATCTGGATCACGTCAACCTTTTGTTCTAAAAATTTATCTAGGTGCCTAACATCTAAAAGTTCTGTAACTATAGGCAAACCTGCATTATCTGCAGCTTCTCGAAACATCTCTAAACCTTCAAACCCAGTCCCCTGAAAACTATAAGGACTTGTTCTTGGTTTGAATGCCCCGCCTCTCATAATCTTAACCCCCGCCGCTTTTACACCTTCAGCTGCATTTTTCATTTGATCAGGAGTCTCTACGGAACAAGGGCCCGAAATAACTTGTATATTTTTTCCACCAATTGGGTGCCCATTAATATCAATAACAGTATCTTCAGGATGCCATTCTCTTGCCACTATCTTGTATGGCTTAACTATTCTAAGGGCCTGCTCTACACCGGGAAGGTTATCTAAGAGCTTTGGGTCTAAGAGTCTCTCATCACCAACAGCACCAATGACCGTTTTTTCTGTACCTTTAGAGATGCTTGCATCTAAGCCCTTCTCTTTTATCCTTGAGACAACAAAATTTATTTCTTCGTCCGTTGCCGAGTTGTTCATTACAATAATCATAATTATCCTATTACGTAAAACT
>Ga0257126_1001281_pt1 | contig 18285 bp, 14 predicted proteins | sample SI060_120mmetaG_FD_190151 | JGI IMG/M metagenome (GOLD analysis project Ga0257126, IMG submission 190151) | Marine microbial communities from Saanich Inlet, British Columbia, Canada - SI060_120m | ecosystem: Environmental > Aquatic > Marine > Inlet | place: Canada: British Columbia | collected... | reverse complement strand
GCTGAAAAAGGCACAATGGGCGTTGGCTCATCTCGCATGTCAGGCGTTAACAACGTCGCGCTGTGGGCAGGCCAACAAGCCAGTCCATATGTACCCTTTGTAAACTTCGCACCAGTTGTCGCGGGCACCAACGGAATCTCTCCAATCTTCCTCACAACGGTTGGCGTGACCGGCGGCATCGGTCTTGACCTCAAGAATTGGGTCAAGACCGTCGATGCAGATGGCAACAATGTGCTCGATGCAAACGGCGATCCAGTGCTTGAAGAAGCTTATTCAGTCGCTACAGGTACTGTTCTCACGATAGATACCAAGCAGAAAAAACTTTACAAGGGTGCTCAGGAGCTAGTCGACGTATCGTCCGCTTTCACGCCGCAAAAAGTCGAATTTATGAAAGCCGGCAGTTCTTATGCAATTGTCTTTGGTAAGAAGTTACAGACAATTGCTGCAGACGTCTTGGGTATCAAAGCACCCCAAGTGTTTGCACCGTCTAAAGAAATTTCCAACGAAGATCAGGGTCTTACCGCTGTTGAGAAGATCTTCAATAAGAACGCGTTAGGTATTGCCTCTGACACACCGCTACATGCAGGTTCTGATGTTCGTGTCCGTGTAAACATTGTAGGTTCCCAGGATACAACGGGCCTGATGACCTCTCAGGAACTCGAAGCGATGGCCGCGACCATCATCTCTCCGACCGTCGACGGCGCGTACCAGTCTGGTTGTCACACTGCGTCTGTCTGGGATAGCAAGGCACAAACCAACATCCCTAAACTGATGTCATTCATGAACAAGTTCGGTCTCATTACCGCGCGTGACCCCAAAAGTGTTTACCACGCGATGACCGATGTTATTCACAAGGTGCTGAACGATATTACTGTGGATGACTGGGCGATCATTATCGGTGGTGATTCTCACACCCGCATGTCCAAGGGTGTCGCCTTCGGCGCTGACTCTGGCACAGTTGCTGTGGCACTGGCGACGGGTGAATCGGCCATGCCGATCCCCGAGTCCGTGAAGGTTACCTTCAAGGGCGATATGAAAAGCCACATGGACTTCCGAGATGTGGTGCATGCCACTCAAGCCCAGATGCTCAAACAGTTTGGCGGCGAAAACGTATTCCAGGGCCGTATCATCGAAGTACAGATCGGCACCCTGATGGCTGACCAAGCCTTCACCTTCACCGATTGGACTGCGGAGATGAAGGCAAAAGCCTCAATCTGTATCTCTAACGATGAAACCCTAATCAAGTCTCTGGAATTAGCAAAGCGCCGTATCCAAGTCATGATTGATAAGGGTATGGAAAACGAGACAAATATGCTGCAAGGTCTGATTGATCTAGCTGACAAGCGTATTGCAGAGATTCTATCAGGCGATAACCCGGCGCTGGCGCCTGATAATAACGCCAAGTACTACGCAGAGGTCGTTGTTGACCTGAATCAAATTGACGAGCCAATGATCGCTGATCCGGATGTCAACAACGCTGACGTATCCAAACGATACACGCACGATACGATTCGCCCTGCTTCGTTTTATTCTGGCACCAAAAAAATCGATCTGGGTTTTGTAGGTTCTTGTATGGTCCACAAAGGCGATATGCAAATCATCGCGCAAATGCTACGTAATCTAGAATCTCAGGGCGAAGTTAAATTCAATGCACCGTTGGTTATCGCGCCGCCAACCTACAACATCGTAGATGAACTCAAGGCAGAAGGCGACTGGGAGATACTGCAAAAGTACGCTGGTTTCGAATTTGACGATAACGCACCGAAAGGCACGGCACGTACAGAATACGAAAACATTATGTACCTGGAACGTCCCGGTTGTAACTTGTGCATGGGCAACCAAGAGAAAGCAGCAAAAGGCGACACCGTGCTAGCCACTTCTACCCGCTTGTTCCAGGGTCGCGTGGTTGAGGACTTAGGCGAGAAAAAAGGCGAGTCACTACTAGCCTCGACGCCCATGGTAGTGCTGGCAACAGTGCTAGGTCGTATACCTTCGCTCGATGAGTACAAGGCTGCTGTAAATGGTATTGATCTGACTGACTTTGCTCCACCGTCTGACGACCTCAGCGTTGATCCAGCAGAGGCACAAGCGGTAAAAATTGTTGAAGCATAGACCATCGACGAATAGGTAAAAGACCGCAGCTGCTGTCATGTCGTTAAGTCCCAGAGGCGCTGACTCAAAAGCCTTGCATCTTGGCTGGTGTGAGGCTCTCTTGGGCTGTTTTGACAGTATCCAACGTATTGAGTCGCTAGGCTCGAGCAAAAATCAACAAAAGGTCTTGGATAATCCAACCTTATCAGGCGCGCAGCGTTAAGTTTCAATGGAGGAATATTGGTACGCCCGAGAGGAATCGAACCTCTAACCCTCGGCTTAGAAGGCCGATGCTCTATCCGATTGAGCTACGGGCGCATAAAACGGGTGGTGCCTCATTACAGCTAGCACTCACACTATCTTGAAAAGTGGTCGGGGTAGAGAGATTCGAACTCCCGACATCCTGCTCCCAAAGCAGGCGCGCTACCAGACTGCGCTATACCCCGAATGTCTTTCTGTGATTGCACGATTCAAACGAAGCAAAACCTTGATCAAACCGCGAGGGGCGCATTCTACTTAACCTTTGGCGGATTCGTCAAACGAGAAACACATTTTTATCAAAATTCGGGCAAGATAGTTCCAAACCGGTTTTAATCCTGAACAATACCCCGATCAAAACATTAACTTTAGACCCATAATTGGCAGCAAATACACAAGCTTGGAAAACTACAAACTATGAGCACGCTTTTCATCTCAGACCTTCATCTGGATCAACATCGCACTGATCTGATGGCAGCTTTTATAAATTTTCTCAATGACCATGCCAGGCATGCAGAGAATCTCTTTATATTGGGCGATTTTTTCGAGGTATGGTTGGGTGATGATTTCATTCCGCCGTTTTTGCAACCGGCTATCGATGCGCTCGCGGCACTTCCCATCAAAAAGTATTTGATGCATGGAAACCGGGATTTTCTACTCGGCGAGCAGTTTTGCAAGCTGACGGGGATGACTTTGTTAAATGATCCGACGGTCATCGACCTCTATGGCAGGCCTTGTCTGCTTATGCATGGGGATAGTCTGTGTACGAAAGACGTCGCCTATATGGAGGCACGCAAAATGCTGCGTGATCCAGATTTTCAGGCTGATTTTCTGACTAAAACAGTTGAGGAACGGATCGCCTTCGCTTCTTCTGCCAGGGAGCAAAGCAAGGCGCATACTGGCGAAATGAGCACTGATATTATGGACGTTACACTCAGTGAGGTTGAAAGCGCCATGTCCAACGCTGGGGTCAATCTAATGATTCATGGACACACCCACAGACCGGCAACCCACGCACTAATAGTGAACGAGAAGCAAGCGACGAGGATCGTACTCGGCGACTGGGACACTTCTGGCTGGTATATAACGGCTGGGCCTAGCGGCGGTTCACCGGAGCTTATGTCATTCAGGCTAACCGGCGACTGAACAGAATCGGGGTGATCAAGCAGTTTTTACCGGCGAGCCGCTATGAAACCGAAACTCGGTATCATTGGACTCCACCAACTCCCGATCTCTTGCTAGAAAGAAGTCTACCCTTGGCTGAATATCCTCAGGTGAATACTTTTTAGCAAAATTGAGATAGACCTGAAAGTGTCGCGCCTCTGATTTGAGAAGTGATGTATAAAACTGCGCGAGTTCCTCATCCAACACGGGAATCACAGCTTCAAATCGCTCGCAACTCCTCGCCTCAACAATCGCACTCACAATCATCATATCAACTAGGCGATGAGGTTCGCTGGTCCTGACGCCCTTGCGTAGCTCAGCTGCGTATCTGGAGGCCGAAACATGCTCGAAATCGATGTTTCTTTTTTGCAAGAGGGTTAACACCTGCTCAAAATGCCTGAGCTCTTCCCGCGCGAGTTTGGACAACTTCATTGAAAGCTCGGGTTTATCAACGTAGCGAAAAATAAGATTCAGCGCGGTGGAAGCCGCTTTTTTCTCGCAGTTAGCATGGTCAATCAGCAAGGTCGGCAAGTCTGCTACAACCGCGTCAATCCAAGCCTGAGGCGTGCTGCAATACAAAAAATCGTTAACTTCGTTCATATTCTTAACTTAAATTTTCAGCCGCATAGATTAACGATTTAGTTGCGCTATTGAAAGTCACCTCTTCCACTGATCAGCGAGTCTGCGTAGGCCAAAGTATTTGAAGATATTTCAGCTTTGATTGTGGATCTCAATGAGTTCCATTTCGACTGCAGATTCCTGAGATTTCGCCTGATCATTGCGGAGTGATTCGATTCGCTTAAGGTATGATTCATCAATCCCGCCGGCAACATACTCGCCATCAAACACGCTGGTATCAAATCTACTGATTTTATCGTTAACACCTAGCGCGCATGCTTCTAGATCTTCAAGGTCCTGATAAATTAGCCAATCGACGCCAATTTGTTCTGCAATTTCCGCTTCTGTATGCCCGTGGGCAGCAAATTCTGATACCGCCGGCATATCGATACCATAAACATTAGGGTGTCGTACCGGCGGGGATGCACAGGCCAGATAGACTTTTCGAGCACCCGCCTCTCTTGCCATCTGAACAATTTGTTTCGAAGTCGTGCCTCGAACAATTGAGTCATCAACCAACAAAACAACCTTGTCGCGAAATTCAAGCTCAATGGTGTTTAGCTTTCTACGCACAGATTTTTTTCGCTCTTCCTGACCCGGCATGATGAACGTCCGACCAATATAGCGATTCTTTACGAGCCCCTCCCGATATTTTACCCCTAGCCGATGTGCCATGGGCAAAGCCGCCGTACAACTTGTATCCGGAATGGGAATAACAACGTCGATATCATGATCCGGCTTATGACGAAGAATTTTATCCGCCAGTTTTTCGCCCATTTTAAGTCGCGCTTTGTAGACTGAAACCTGATCAATAACGGAATCTGGCCTGGCAAGATAGACGTGCTCAAAGATACAGGGATTGTGTTTAGGATTCCTCGCACACTGTTGTTTATGAATCTTGCCATTCGACTCAATATAGACCGCTTCCCCGGGTTCGATATCGCCGATCAACTCAAACCCCAACACATCCAGAGCCACGCTCTCAGATGCAATCATAAACTCAGGTCCCTTGTCAGTTTCTCGTCTACCGTAGCAAACAGGACGGATGCCATTTGGATCACGGAATCCAACAATGCCGTACCCTATGATCATCGCAACAACAGCATAGGCACCGATCGCCCGTTCATGCACATTGCTGACCGCTTTGAATACATCTTCTACATCTAGTCGAAGGCTCGACGCTTCTTGTAGTTCATGCGCAAAAACATTCAGCAGGACTTCGGAATCAGAACTAGTATTAATATGTCTTCGATCTGCTCGGAACAGATCTTCATTTAACTTTTCATCATTTGTCAGGTTGCCGTTATGCGCCAGACAAATTCCAAATGGTGAGTTAACGTACATGGGTTGGGCTTCCGCAGAACTTGAAGTTCCCGCAGTCGGATAACGCACATGCGCAATACCCATGTTGCCCAAGAGACGGTTCATGTGTTCCTGTCGGAAGACATCCCTCACTAGACCGTTGCTTTTTCTTAAATTAAGTTTGTCACCGTCGCAGGTAACGATACCAGCTGCATCCTGGCCGCGATGTTGCAACACAGTAAGCGCATTATACAGGTCATGGTTTACCTGCCCTTTACCTACGATTCCTACAATGCCGCACATAGTCCCAACACCTCGTTTTTCTTACTTTTAGTGATAGTCAATCTGACGAATGAACTAAAGAAGTTCTAAACCCGTTCGTTCTACGATGTTGGAGGCATTCTCCTCAAAAAACTCAGCGGCAAATACCTGTAACTTTTCCGCCGCCGACAGCACGTGAGGTATCGCTACCGAATCCTGCCACCACGTATCACCACTCAAGGGCAATTTGCTCAGTATGCCCACGACAACCATCGTAATAAGCAAACCTCTGGCAAAACCAAACACCATACCCAGTAGTCTGTCCGTACCACCCAAACCCGCCATCCTAATCATTTGAACAATCAAATAATTAACCATCCCGCCAACAACCATTGAGCCTGCAAACAAGCCAGCATAAGCAGCGGTTAAACGCAGGGAGGGCACGGAAATATGATCGATCAATAAAGTTGCGACTTGAGCACCGTACAATCTAGATATGACAACGGCGGCAACGAGAATCATCAGGGAGAGCGCTTCCTTCACAAATCCTCTCCCAAGACTAATTAGCGTCGAAACCAATATCGTTGAGGCTATCAACCAGTCGACAAGGGTCACATGCTCAAGCATATCAACCAATTACTCGGTCTCCATGGCGATGCACCGCCGATTTAGCTTAACCACCTATCTGCCCCTTATCGTCCTGAATGTTGTATCGTAATATTCGCCCTTTAAGACCAAACACTGATTCAATCTTAGTAGCCGTTTGTTCCAGCACGCTCTTATCAAGCATTGGACCCACCAGCACGCGTAAGGTCTTACCCGTTTCGGTGCCAGCTTCGATGATGTAAGTCCGATAATTAGCCGCTCTCAGTTTTTCTCTGAGCGCCCGCGCATTATCAGCGTTCTCAAAACTGCCTAATTGCAGGCTCCAGCTAATGGGGAGTTGATTGGCATCAAGCTTGAAAGCTTCGGCGTCATTCTTCTCGGAGCTCATATCTACTAGCATCTTGGGGAGTTTGGCAGCACTCGCGTTCGCTCCCTGCTGCATTCGACGTTCGATGTCTTCCACAGAGAGTTCTGTCAAAGTCACCATCGGTGGTTCCGGAAACTCTGCAAGCACCCTTTCACGATCTTCCGGTGATCCATCCAGCAGCATGGGAAGAAGAATAATTGCAAGGCAAGTAAGAACGATTGCCCCGATTGCACGTTGCTTCAATTTAGTTTCCAACCGCTAGTGACCTATCATGTTCATTAATACCCTCGATCGGTATCTCAAAGAACGACAGTGCCTCTGCAACCAGTGGAAATGTGCCAAAAACGAGTACCACATCATCTTTTGCGCAATCCGCATCGCTTCCAGCCAAGGCGTTTTTCCGAGCTGCTGCACAAGCTTCAGATACTTTACCATAAGTACCGACATCAGATTCACCTAGTTGATTAAGCGTTTCTCGTATCGCCAACGGCTCAAGCGCGCGATCCTCTCCAATATCTGGCAAATACCAGACATCAACCACTGACCTCATAGCGTCAATCATCGTCTGGTAATCCTTGTCTTTATAGACAGCAAATACCGCGTGGCAATAACCATGGGGGAAAGTCTCCCGAATTTTTGCAGCCAGCCTATTCACTGCATCAGGGTTGTGTGCCACATCAAACAACAGCGTTGTGGTTTGTCGTTCTATCTGAAAACGGCCCGGCAATGACACTTGCTTGCGAACGTCTAATATGTCTTCCAGTGTTAAAGGATAATTCAGACAAAAAAGCGCTTGGACAGCAGCGAGAAAACTCGATAGGGGCAACTGACCTGCAGGCGGGTTTTCCAACCTTAATGTCCCATCTAATGCTGCAAAGTAAATAGACTTTTCAGTAATCCCAAAAGCGTCTCCGCGCTGAAATAGTGGCGTATGCAATGCCTCTGCGGCGTCAATCACCGACTGCGGCATTTCTTCTTCCCCAAGCACACAGGGGACACCCCGTCGCATGATCCCCGCTTTCTCACGGCCAATCAGCTCAACCGATTCACCAAGCCAGGATTGGTGATCCAATGCGATCTTCATAATAATGCTAATATCGGGATTAACGATGTTCATCGCATCGAGGCGACCACCAAGGCCAACCTCAAGTATTGCAAGATCCACTTTATGCTGCTGAAACAATACCAAAGCAGCCAGCGTCGAGAATTCAAAGTAGCTTAAAGAAATTTCCCTGCGGCTCGCTTCAATCATTGCGAACGCCTGGCAGATTTCTTCGTCACTCACAGCTACGCCGTTTATCACAATGCGCTCGTTGAACCGGCGTAAATGAGGCGATGTAGTTTTGCCCGTAGTTAGCCCTTGTTTTAGCGCCAAGCGCTCGATGTATTCGCATGTGGAGCCTTTACCATTAGTACCGGCCACCAAGATTGTATGCTTGCCCGGATGAAGCACATTCAGGCGCCTACCGACCTCCCCGACTCTATCGAGGCCGGGATCCCATGCCCGGTCATGCAAGACTTCGATATAAGCCAGCCACTCCGGCAGAGATCGACTCACTGAGCTGAGTCCATGCCTTCCCGAATGCTTGCGACTAGGCTACCCACTTCTTTTAAAATCACCTCTGGCTCAGATTCGTTTTGCTCGATCAATTGAACGATGGCAGACCCCACGACCGCACCATCTGCCATTTTGGAAATCTTCCCGGCAGATTCAGCATCCTTAATGCCAAACCCTACCAGAATCGGTGTATTCGTCATGGCTTTAAATTGCGCAACACGCTCTTCGACCTCGGTATAGTTTAAATTAGAAGCACCTGTTGTTCCTTTCAGTGAGACGTAATAAATAAAGCCCCTGCTCTGCTTACAGATCAACTTTGCTCTTTCATTTAACGTCGTAGGTGATAGGAGATAAATGGGAGACAAGCCTTTCTCAATCATGGCACTGCCGAGAATCTCTCCCTCTTCAGGCGGCAAGTTAACAATGATCGTTCCGTCAATCCCGGACTCAAGCGCTTTATCAACGAAAACGTCATATCCCATGGCTTCAATTGGATTTATGTATCCCATCAAGGCAATTGGTGTTTTTTTGTCCTGCTGGCGAAACGCACGCGCCATAGCCAGAGTATCAGTCAAAGTAGTACGAGCACGCAAAGCGCGCTCGTGTCCCAACTGAATAACAGGTCCTTCGGCCTCGGGATCTGTAAAGGGGACGCCAAGCTCAATGATATCCGCACCTTGGCTTACCATTTCGTGCATAAGTCTAACGGTAGTCTCCGATGCTGGATCCCCCGCCACTATGTAAACCACAAGTGCTTTCTTGCCGCTAACTTGCAGCGTGGAAAAACGTTCTTCAAACCGATTCAAACTTGTAACTCCTGTTTCTTCTGGACAACTACAAACCCGCTTAAAGCGCGAGTGTATGCTACGACAACGAAATGCCATCAATACCGGCCATCGTGGGGATGTCCTTGTCACCGCGCCCAGACAGATTGATAACTAAAATTTCATCAGGGTTCATCTGTGCGGCCAACTTCATGGCGTAGGCCACCGCATGTGCTGATTCGAGCGCTGGAAGAATACCCTCCAACAAGTTGAGCTGGCGAAACGCACCCAGCGCTTCCTCATCATCAATGGTGACGTATTCAGCTCGCTTAATATCCTTGAGCCAGGAATGCTCTGGTCCAACACCGGGATAATCAAGTCCAGCAGAGACAGAATGCGTATCGAGAATTAATCCGTCTTCGTCCTGCATCAGATAAGTTCGATTACCTTGCAATACCCCGACCGAACCAACGCTTAGAGGCGCCGCATGTTTTCCAGTTTCCATCCCATGACCTGCAGGCTCAACGCCAATAAGTCGAACTGAGGTGTCATCAATGAAAGGATAAAACATACCCATCGCATTGGACCCACCACCAACACAGGCAACAAGCGCATCGGGCAGTTGCCCATACTGGGCCTGACATTGACGTTTAGTTTCATTACCGATGACTGATTGGAAATCTCGAACAAGCATAGGATATGGGTGAGGACCCGCCACCGTACCAATAATGTAGTACGTTGAATCAACGTTTGCCACCCAGTCTCTCATGGCCTCACTCAGCGCGTCTTTGAGGGTTTTTGTTCCGCTGTCAACCGGCACAACAGTGGCGCCAAGTAACTTCATGCGGTAAACATTGAGGCTCTGTCGGGCGATATCTTCGGTACCCATATAAACGCAGCACTCAAGTCCAAAACGCGCAGCGACAGTCGCTGATGCAACGCCGTGCTGCCCCGCGCCGGTTTCAGCTATCACTCTGGGCTTACCCATATGTTTAGCCAGCAGCGCCTGACCTATGCAGTTATTGATTTTATGCGCGCCGGTATGAACCAAATCTTCGCGTTTAAGCAAAATTTTTGCACCGCCCACATGTTTTGTAAGGCGTTCGGCGTAATAGAGTGGAGATTCACGGCCAACATAGTCCTTCAGATCCCACTCAATCTGGGCGATGAACTCCGGATCATTTTTTAAGCGTCTATATTCGGTCTCCAGTTCACTAATTGCAGCCATCAATGTCTCGGACACAAATTTACCACCATATTGGCCAAAATAACCACGTTCATCCGGCATAGCACTCGACAACTCATTGCTGCCAGGCGGGATTTTATACTGCTCGTTATTCATCTAACTAATGCTCCTGTCGGCAGCTGTCGCTGCACTAATAAAACTCTTAATTTTGGCCGGGTCTTTTTTACCGGGGGCCGACTCTACCCCACTGCTAACATCAACCGCGTATGGTCTGACTGTGGTTATCGCTGATCCTACATTCTCTGGCGTCAATCCACCGGCTAACACCACACTGTAATCATTTACACCTGGTCCACGCTCACGCTCTTGCAACATCTTCCAGTCAAAGGTCTTACCTGTGCCTCCAAACAACTTCGGCTCATGGGCATCAAACAGGAAACCCTGGCTCTCAGGATTATTTGAGACTTCAATATTTAACTGCTCGAGTGACTTGACCCTAATAGCTTTCATATAAGGGACATCAAATTGAGCACAGAATTCACTTGTTTCGTCGCCACTGAATTGAAGCAAATCAAAACTGACTCGGTGACATGCTTCGCGAACGAAGGCTGCTGTTGCGTTCACAAATAAACCTACAATCGTCACATACGGGGGTAACTGCCCAACTATCTGATTTATTTCAGGCAGCGTCAGGTAACGCGGGCTTTTTTCATAATTATTGAAGCCAAGGGCATCTGCGCCAGCGTTGATCGCCTCAAGGGCATCCTCTATGTTAGTGATACCGCAAATCTTAACTCTGGTTCGGGTCTTCATACTGTGATCTTTTGTTACAGCGGTGGTAAAAAAGTGCGCAAGTTTAGCAGAATAGGCGCCCTGCAACATAGTACCGAACGTTAGCGGTCAAACATTGGCATTGAGGGTCCATCAGGAACACCAAAAGTCGCGGGATATGTCACACCTACCAGAAATAATCCATCCGGGCTGGCGGTAATGCTACCCTTATTTCGATCTCTTAGCGCGAGAAGCTCAGCCACCCAAGTCGCTTGTTTCACACCTGCACCAACATCCATTAGAACACCGGCAATATTGCGAACCATATGGTGCAAAAATGCATTAGCCGTGATGTCTATCTTGACCAGGTCCTTATCTCTCGACACCTCAACAGAGATCACATTTCTCATCGGGGAGCGAGACTGACAATGGGAGGCCCGGAATGATGAGAAGTCATTTTCCCCAAGCAAAGCCTGAGCTGCCTGATGCATTGCCTTTGCATCAAGCGGGCGATGATCTCTGGTCACAGTCTGATCATCAACCGCAGAGCGAACCCTCGAATTGCGAATATAATAGCAATAGCGGCGTGCTGTTGCCGAGAACCTTGCATTAAAGTCCGGATCGACATGACCACTCCACACAACAGCGATAGAATCAGGGAGGTGTGCGTTACTGCCGAAAATCCAAGATTTTTCAGACCGCTCGGCAACCGAGTCGAAATGAACAATTTGATGCGTGGCGTGAACCCCGGAATCGGTTCTTCCGGCACAGGTGACTTTGACAGCGTGGTTCGCTACCTTGCTTAGTGCCTTCTCCAAATAATCCTGAATAGTATCCACGCCGCTACTCTGTGATTGCCAGCCATGAAATTCGCTACCGATATATTCGATACGGAGTGCAACTCTAGACAAACTACCACCCTGCTTTACTTGTTGGGTTATTCATTTCCGCGTTACCTAATGCCTAGTCAGAAATAGATTCGAATAATTCCTTAGCCTTAGCTATCTCTGACTCGTTTCCTTCCCGGCTCACTTCCTGCAGCACGCCCCTCGCGCCTTCTTTGTCACCCATATCGATGTATGCACGGGCAAGGTCCAGCTTAGTTTCAATATCTTCTTCAAGATCGAGCTCATACTCGTCATCGAGATCAATATCTTCACCTTCAAGATCCAGATCCAGATCCAGATCCAAGTCACTCAAATCTATTTCGAATGCATCATTGTCGTCATCAGTGTCCAGGGCCGCTTCAGCCGCCAAAGCTTCATCAGGATCGGAGTCAGAATCTTCCAGACTCAGTTCCAGTGCATCGTCGTCAAGACTGAGGCTTTCAGATACCTCAACGTCTTCGCCAAGGTCTTCGCCAAGGTCAACATCTGATTCAAGGTTATCGTCTAGCTCAAGCTCATCATCTAGGTCAAAGTCATCGTCTAGTTCAAGGTCATCATCTAGGTCAAAGTCATCGTCTAGTTCAAGGTCATCATCTAGATCTAAATCAAGATCCAGATCTAGATCATCTTCGAAGTCAAAACTGTCGTCATCCCTTTCGCTATCTAGCTCGTCCAAGTCAAATGAAAGGTCATCGTTCTCTGTGGTCGTTTCTCTAGACACGATCGGATCAGCACTTATCATCGTCGCATCCATTGATGCGGCGGCAGATGCGTCGACATCGAGCACCTTGGCTTGCATTGCCAGCGCCTGCTCATTGGCTACTTCATCACCTAGGGTTTTAAGCTGATCAAATTGCTGGTTGAATGCAGCGCTGTCTTCGGTTTGAACATAGACTTCAAGCAACTTCAGTTGAATGTCAACTCGATCTGGGTCTGCCTCTATCGCGTTCTGAAGGAAAATAATCGCCTGCGAAAATCGACCGTAGGCAATATGAATTTCCACTTCGCTTATGACGTCTGCCGTCTGGGGCATAATATCGTCTTCGTCTTCGTCTTCGTCTTCGTCTTCGTCTTCATCATCGAATTCTGAATCATCGAATTCTGAATCATCGAATTCTGAATCATCGTCATCAAGTTCAGGCAGGTTTTCGACATCAAGCTGAGCAGCCTCACGGGTTTCCTCTTCCAACGCTTCATCATACTCCGTCTCTTCCTGCTGTTTCCGACGCATGAGTAACAATCCACCCGCAACGCCAACAACCAAGAGGACCGCAAGCAATCCCAGTACAATCGGGTTAGATAGCAAAGCCCCATCATCCGATGGCGTCTGTGGCGGATTCAGTGCTCCACTATCCGCGCGCAGAGCTGACTCCTGAGCCTGCATTCTCTGCACTTCAACTCGCAGCGCTGCTAGCTGGTCTTCTTTCAACTTGACCAGTTCTGTTAGCGTGTCCATTTGCTGTTCAATATCTTCAACTCGGACGCTTAACTCAGCATTTGCTCTATTCGCTTTGTCCAGGTCTTCTTGGGCTACCGCGAGGTTATTTTCCAACTCTTGCGTTATTTGCGAGTCACCGCCGCTGCCAGCTCTCTGGCCAATACTTTGGTCCTGAGCCAACAATTTGAGCTCCCCCCCCCTAACAGAACGCTCTCTGAAAGAGGGTGAAGATTGTCGTTGTGAGGCATCGAGCTGAGCGACACCACTATTATCGCGATAAACATCAAACTCACTGTTTTGCGCTCGAACCTCCTGAGCAGCAGTCGCGAGAGTCTCTTCCCGAATCTCTCGTGCATCTGGGATACGCAGAACATAGCCGGCTTTTAGCAAGTTGATATTGCTATTAATAAAAGCATCTGGATTGGCTCTCTGCAGCGCCAACATTGTTTGCTGAACAGAGACGGTGCTGTTTGGCCTGATTTTCGACGCAATCGACCAAAGCGTGTCACCACGCCCAGTGGCGCCGTATCCCTCGCTGAGATCAGCGCCTTCCTGCAGGGCAGAGCGACCGATTTTTATATCACCGCTGCTTTTGCTTTCGACCACATCAGAGATTATGGAGGCTCGGTCGATCGTATTGCTGTTAAATGACGCCGCGTTTCTCGCGGCGGCACTTTGTGTAGCGCTACTACTCGAGGAAGAGACCCCACCATCTCGAATGACTTCAGTAAGTTTAATGGGGGCAAATCCAGCCTCCGTTAATACGGGAGGATCCAGTAATACGATATATTCCCGCAAGATGCGACCACTCGGCCAGAGGACTTCAACGATGAAGTTAAGAAAGGGCTCGATAATGGGCCGGGTGCTTGTCACTTTTAAGACGAGCTTTCCTTGAGAGTTTGCCACGACCTTAAAACGCAGATCAGTCAAGATATCGTTTCGTTCGACCCCAACTCTTGCGAAATCATCTTGAGAAGCAAGGTTTGGCAGCACCTCATCAATTGTTAGCTGTCCGACATTGGTGAGTTCTATTTCCGCTTCAAATTGCTGATTGAGCGCCGAACCTAGTTCCAGCTTGCCAAGCCCCAATCCAAAAACAGAACCAGACGCCACTAACAAGATAAACGCACACGCCAAAGAGAGCTGCTGAATCATTATGTTTATTCCTCTTCACTCCCAAAAGATCGAAACCATCGACTCAAAATGATCTTGTGATAGGCACAAAACTGCGTTGTTTCGAACGACCTTACCAAACGTGCTAGTTACAACCATTAAGACAATAATCATCGTCAACTATTCTCGAACAGGGCCTATCTCTTTACAAGATTAGTTCCTCGGAGCAGTCTTCGATAGTGGCGCTAAGCCTCGTTTATTAAAGTCGTTTTAGCAAAACTTCTGCTATTTGTATACTGTTAAGCGCGGCCCCTTTTCTGACATTGTCGGAAACAATCCAGAGGTTAATTCCATTGGGATCAGAGAGGTCGTCACGGACTCTGCCTACAAAGACATCGTCTTTTCCAGAAGAATCTACGACAGCTGAGGGATAGCTGTTATTTGAAAGATCATCAATCACGGTAACGCCTGAAGCATTCTCCAATAAAGTGCGGGCTTCACTGGCTTCTAGAGGTGATTTCGTGCGGATATGAACCGCTTCAGAGTGGCCAAAGAACACGGGAACTCTGACACATGTCGGGTTCACGGCGATGTTCTCATCGCCGAAAATCTTATGGGTCTCCCAGACCATTTTCATCTCTTCATTACTGTAACCATTATCTTCAAAACTACCGATGTGTGGTATTACATTAAATCCAATCTGGCTGGAGAACACGTTTCCCTTTGGGGCATCCTCAATCGATTGTCCATTCAGCAATCTGGCCGTTTGCCCAGCAAGCGCCTCAATACCACTTTTTCCGGCACCTGAAACTGCCTGATAGGTTGAAACATTGATACTCTCAATGCCTGCGGCGTCATGAATGGGCTTGAGCGCTACCAGCATTTGGATTGTTGAGCAATTTGGGTTAGCTATGATGTTCTGGGGTGCATATTCCCAAATACTCTCCGGATTCACTTCGGGTACCACCAAGGGAATGTCAGGATCCCTGCGAAAACAACTGGTATTATCGATAACCACACATCCCTGGCGGGCAGCAATTGGCGCGTAAACTTCAGAAATGCTGCCGCCTGCTGAAAACAGCCCTATCTGGGTGTTGCTAAAATCGAAGTGGGCAAGATCCTGAACGACCAGTGACTTTCCTTGAAACTGGAGTCGCGTTCCAGCAGAGCGCTCACTTGCTAGCAGTGTCAATTCTTCAACGGGGAAATTGCGTTCAGCGAGTATTTCGAGCATCACCTCACCAACAGCTCCGGTTGCCCCAACGATTGCTACATTTACCTTGTTCAATTTATTTTCTCCATTAATCATCGAGCGCCCGTTTCGAGAACTGGAAACCGGCTAACTCGCGCTTTATTTTCAGCTTGCGCATGTTAGGATTCTTTGACACATAACTCAAATTCATATTTCTTATAGAATTAATAATAATTTGGAATGAAACTAATCCAAACTGGCACCACGATAACCCACCTAAGATGATAGATCTCGAGGGAATTAAAGCTTTCATTGCTGTAGCGGACACCCGCTCATTCTCCGTCGCGGCTGGGCGCCTACACCTTACTCAGCCCGCGGTCAGCAAACGGATCGCCCTGCTTGAAAACCAGATGAAGGTCAGACTGTTCGATCGCATTGGTCGCACGGTGACACTAACCGAAGCCGGCCGCGAGCTGGAACCCCGCGCGAAGCTCATCTTGACGAGTATTGAAGACACTCAAAGGGCTATCAGCAATCTAAATGGTGCCGTAACCGGGCAGTTGGCACTCGCGACCAGCCATCACATCGGCCTGTGGCGTTTGCCCGACATTCTTCGACGTTATGCAGAACTGTATCCAGAGGTAAACCTAGATCTTCGATTTATGGACTCCGAAGTTGCTCATGAGCAGATCGTTCAGGGCAATCTTGAACTGGGGATCATCACGCTCGCACCCACGCCCCACGACCGATTAACTTCGATCCGACTGTGGGAAGATGAACTCAAGTTTGTTAGTGCACCGAATCACCCGCTGAGCAGCGCAACAGAGATCACACTTGATGCACTGTCTCAGTATCCTGCCATCTTACCGGACATGAGTACTTTCACAGGAAGGATCGTCAAACAATTGTTCGAAAAAGAACAGTTATCGCTAAACATCAGTATGTCCACTAATTATCTGGAAACGATCAAGATGCTTATTGGTGTTGGTCTTGGCTGGAGCGTACTGCCAAAGACAATGCTTGACTCTAGTTTGCAAATTCTCGATCTAAACTCTGTTGAAATACACCGGGACCTGGGAGTCATACATCACGTCCATCGAACGCTATCGAATGCAGCGCGTGCATTCCTTGATTTGTTGGAACGTGAACAGCCGAATCGGCATTAAAAACCGATTTAGCCCGGAATGCTCGCCGGCGGAAGAACATCTGCATTTTGGCCCCGATGCCTTAACAGGTGGTCCATCAGCGTCAGCGCAACCATCGCCTCAGCTATGGGAGTCGCCCTGACACCCACACAGGGGTCATGCCGACCCTTGGTCACAATGTCTCTCGATGCGCCAGACACATCGATCGTTTTGCCAGGCTGGGTAATGCTCGAGGTTGGCTTCAAAGCTAGATGCGCAACGATATCTTGCCCTGATGAAATGCCGCCAAGAACGCCCCCGGCACTATTTGATGAAAACCCATTTGGACTCATTTCGTCTCTATGTTCTGTGCCCTTCTGGGCGACAACGGCAAATCCATCGCCAATTTCAACGCCTTTGACCGCATTTATTCCCATCAAACCATGCGCGAGGTCTGCATCCAGTTTGTCAAACACAGGTTCACCGAGTCCTGGCATTAGACCAGATGCAACAACGGTAACTTTGGCACCAATGGAATTACCCTCCCTTCGCAGCGAATCAATCATCTCCTCAAGCGCAGGAATTTTTGTTACGTCGGGACAGAAAAATGGATTTTGATTGACCACATCCCAATCAACCAGATCAATCTCGATGTCTCCCATTTGGGAAAGGTATCCGCGGACCTCGATGCCATGCAGTTGTTTCAGATATTTTTTGGCGATTGCGCCAGCGGCGACACGCATGGCCGTTTCACGCGCAGACGCTCTGCCCCCGCCACGGTAATCCCGCACACCGTATTTCTGGTTATAGGTGTAATCAGCGTGGGCTGGCCGGTAAAGATCCTTGATCTCGGAATAGTCCTTTGATTTCTGATTCTCATTTTCGATCAAAAGCCCGATAGATGTGCCCGTCGTCACTCCCTCAAACACCCCCGACAAAATCTTGACCTGATCCCCTTCTTTTCTCTGGGTCGCAAACTTGGAGGTACCTGGTTTTCGTCTATCAAGATCAAATTGCATATCAGTTGCTTCCAGTTCAAGACCCGGAGGGCAACCATCCACAATACAACCCAGCGCTACACCATGACTTTCGCCAAAGGTCGTCACCCGAAACGCTTCTCCAAAACTATTGCCTGGCATTTTTCTCTCGCACGTCTATCTCCCTTCTAGGTGAACATTATAACCGCATTAGCAGAGAAACCGTCATCAACTCTTTACACAGTACCTACTTTATCCTGAGTTCTTTGCTCATGGATACTTTACCTCAGAGATCCTTTGCCTTAGGGTTACGACCATACGGAAAAGCAGCAGGATAGAACATCATAATGAACGACGCATTTACTACCATTCTGACTGAGATAGGGGAGGACCCTTCTCGCGAAGGATTGAGAGATACCCCTAAGCGAGCAGCCAAAGCGATGCAGTTTCTGACCAGCGGATACAAGAAGACGGTTGAAGAAATCGTCAATAATGCGTTATTTGAGTCCGATTCCAACGAAATGATTGTGGTGCAGGATATAGAGCTTTATTCGATGTGCGAGCATCACATGCTACCATTTATTGGGAAATGCCATGTCGCATACATT
>Ga0257126_1001274_pt1 | contig 18314 bp, 9 predicted proteins | sample SI060_120mmetaG_FD_190151 | JGI IMG/M metagenome (GOLD analysis project Ga0257126, IMG submission 190151) | Marine microbial communities from Saanich Inlet, British Columbia, Canada - SI060_120m | ecosystem: Environmental > Aquatic > Marine > Inlet | place: Canada: British Columbia | collected... | reverse complement strand
TGGACCACCCCTAAGGTAGAAACGCCCCCATCACTCTGGGCCCGTTGAAGAGGTCCAAACTTAACCTGAATTTTCGTTGGCTTGGATGCAGGTTCACTAAGCTGCCCGCTAATAATTAAAACACCTGAGCTTTGATCACTTCGCTGGAAAACCTGATAATCTAAAGGTGAACTCAAAATAAACCCAGCAGCTCCAGCACACAAAGAAGCGACACTGCTCAAAACCCCTAAAAGAATAGCCCCAAATTTCATAATGCTTACCCTCTCAGCAAAGTAACTCCAGATTAAGCTTAAAGGAAAAAAATTGCGGAGATCCTCCTAAAATCAACCCACTAAACTCTCTTACCTTGAATTCACAAAACGGGATTCTCCACCCCAGAGGAAAGTATCTCCTCAATAGTATTGGGGATTTTGGTTCAAAAATCCTCACTGCTTTATTCTTCCTCAATTCGTGACTTGCCGAATCGTGAAAAACTGGTCTAAAGACCTCATCCAATTTGTTCCAAAACCCCAAAAAATGATCAAAATCATTCTCCTCCCCCTCTTTTTCCTCTGCCTCCCAGTTGCTGCAAAGGAAACAAAAATCAAGGCGCTTCCCGTCAGCACTCCTGAGGAAGTTGGCATGTCGCCAGAAGTTCTCGCGAAAATCGATCCAGCGCTCGAAGAACTCATCGAGAAAAAGAAGCTCGCCGGTGGGTCCGTTTTGATTTTGCGCGAGGGAAAAATTGTCTATCAAAAACAATTCGGCCATGCCAACCGGGCCGCCAAAGTTCCGATGAAAAAAGATACTATCTTCCGTATCTACTCGATGACTAAAGCCATCACGTCAGCGGCTGCCCTCATGCTTTATGAAGAAAAAAAACTCAATCTTGACGACCCCATCACGAGATTTCTTCCGGAATTTGCACTTCTAAATGTTTGGCAGAGAAGAGGCGACCCTACCCCTGCAAAACCAATGCCCACGATTCGCGACCTCCTTCGCCACACCGCCGGCTTCTCCTATGGCTGGGGCGGGCACCCTGTAGATCGCTACTACGGGCGTTTCCAGCCGCTTGACCGTGACAAAACACTCGCTGAAATGTCTCGTTCCATTTGTGGCGCCCCCCTCCTCTTTCAACCTGGAACGAGGTGGCACTACGGCATCAATACCGATATCCTCGGTCGCGTCATCGAAGTTGCTTCTGGTCAAACCTTCGACGCATTCCTTCAGCAAAGGTTCTTCGCGCCTCTCGGCATGTCGGACACCGGCTTCTACGTTCCTGCGGAAAAAGCAAACCGTCTCGCTGATGTCTACCAGACAAAAGGATTTTTCCTCACAAACTCCGAACCCGGGAAGGCTTCTCCCTTCCTCAAAAAACCCGCAAACCTCTCTGGCGGTGGGGGTCTAGTCTCTACGATCAACGACTATGCACGCTTTCTTCAGATGATTGCGAATGGCGGTAACTTCCAAGGCAAACGATACCTCAAGGCTGACACCGTCAAGCTCATGACCACCAACCAACTCCCGGACGAGATCGCTTCCATCTCCCTCGGAGAGCAACGTTATGGCACCGGATTCGGCCTCGGGTTTTCCGTTCGTATCGCCCCTGACAAACGCTGGGCCAAAGACGCAGCAATTGGCGAATACGGGTGGGGTGGCATGGCATCTACCCACTACTGGATTTCTCCTAAAGACAAACTCGTGGTCGTCACCATGGAGCAAACCCTTCCCTACAACTGGAATCTCGAACGCCTCCTAAAACCCATCGTCTACCAAGCCATTAAAGAGTAAGTTTTCTTGAAGAAAAATAGCTCTGGGTTGCCTGCCCAGAAATAAGTAATCGCCCACCGAATCAATTCTCCTTCTTCAAATGTTTGGAAGCAAACTGGATAAACTTTTCCCAGTCGCCCCCTTCAATCGAATGCCCGCCGTTCCGAATGTGATACCCTACCTCACCATTCATCACCGCTTTCCCAACCTCTGGCGATTTCTCACTTTCCAGACCTTTTTTTCCAAGTAAGCGATAGACCTCACTCGCATGATAGGCAGATAAATATTCTCCCCGTCCATCAGCCCACGTGTCCTTCACCCCACTGTGCACATAAACCGGGCGCGGTGCGATACATGCCAACAACATATGCTGATCCACCGGGAGGTCATCTTCCTGCTCGACGAACTTTTGAGCATTACGACACAACCAATAAGGAAAACGAGTCACCATTTTCTTCAAGGTCTCGCCTGATTTCCTTCTCCATAAAGCAGCCCCAGCGCATCCCGACTGAGCCGAGATCGCCATCGCAAATCGTTGATCCTGCGCCGCCGTCCACAAGGCCGTTTTCCCCATCTTGGAGTGCCCCATGATTGCCACCCGTTCTGCATCAATCTCAGTATCAGCTTCCAAATAATCTAAGGCACGCATCCCTCCCCAAGCACAGGCCGAAAGCACACCCCACTCATGAGCTTTTGGAAAACTCTGGCCTTCAGAATAAAATAGCCGATGGATACTATCCCTAAATTCCACCTCGTTGTGCCTCACTAAATCTTCGTGATAAACCGCACAAAAGGCAAAACCCGCATCCAAAATCTTCCCCAGCGGCCAACCATTTTTCAGCCGATCGCTTCTCAGGAATCCCACGTCAAAATCACCCGACCGGGTATTGTTGAAGCTGTGCTTCATAATTGCCGGCACCGGTTTCGTCACCCCATTCGGGACAAAAAGTAAAATCCTCATCGTTTTCGCTCCCTTCTCCGTTTTGATTTGGATTTCGACATCCTTCCGCGTTGCCTTCCCCCTCATAAAAGCCCCGTCCTTTTTCACTTCCCGAAAAGTCAACTTCATCGGTGTTGAAGGCTCTGGAACCCGCCCATAAACCAGATTACTGAAGAGCGACATGATCTGAGGTCTTCTCAAGGAATACCACTCTTCCGCTGTCGTGATTCGCCTCCCCTCTGCAGTCACCAAAAGCTCGGGTAAATCATAAGCCGGAACCTTAGCCTCGTCATAATTGACATCCTTGTCTCCTTCCTTCCCCTCGCGCCCGAAACTCATCACTATCATCACCATCATGAGAATCACCTGAAATTTCATCATCCCAATATGCATTCTCCGCCTACCCCACGTCAATCCGACAACCTCAACTTGTCATTTTTCCTCCAATCTCTAGCGTCTCTCTCATGAAGGTATTCATCGCCCTAGCTCTTTTTTTCTCAATTCCTGCTCTTGCTCAGATCTCGTATGAAGGCACGTCTGGCCCGGGAAAAGGAAAGCACATCGTCTTCATTGCCTCTGATCACGAATACCGCGCCGAGGAAACCTGCCCCGCCCTTGCTCGCATCCTCACTAAATATCACGGCTTTAAAACCACTGTTCTTTTCGGAGTCAACGACAAGGGGGAAATTACCGCCGGAGCTTCCAACATCAAAGGTCTCGAAGTTCTTAAAGAGGCCGACCTCATGTTCATCTTCACACGCTTCCTCGATCTTCCTGACGAGCAAATGGTTCACATTGACGAATACCTCCAGCGCGGTGGCCCTGTCGTTGGACTCCGCACCTCGTCTCATGCCTTCAAGATTCCCAAAGGCCAAAAATATTCCCATTACGATTTTCAATACAAAGGCAGAGACTTCGATCGCGGCTTCGGCCACCAAATTCTGGGCAACACTTGGGTTGGCCATTACGGACGCAATCATAAACAATCTACCCGCCTTCAAATCACCTCAAAAAATAAGGACCATCTGATCCTCACCGGAGTCGGTAACAATGCTCATACGATTGCTGGAGCCTACACCGGCATACCTAATCAAACCTTCACCGTTCTCACCGAGTCCCAGCCCCTCAACGGCATGAACAAAGATTCTCCTGTCGATGAGACTAAAAAACCTTCACCCTCAACTTGGACCCGCCACTACACTAGCAAGAGTGGAAAGAGAGCACGCGTTTTCCACTCAACCCAAGGAGCTTCCCAAGATTTCCTAGACTCCGATTACCGCCGACTTGTCATCAATGGAACCTACTGGGCCATGGGTCTTGAAAAGAAAATCAAAGCCGACTCGAGCGTCGATCTTGTGGGCTCATACAAGCCCACCACCTTCCGGAACGGCGGCCACGTCCGCGGCCTCAAACCAGAAGTTTACCAGGACCTCGATTCCCCAATTCCTGGTAAAAGCACTCCAGCGTCCACCGATGCTCGCCGTAAGAAAAATGCCGCAAAGGCAAAGGACGCTAAAAATTCAAAGACTGACCGTAAAGCGCCATCTAAAGATCCAGAGCTCGCCAAATACTATATCAATCGCAAAACCTCGCCGCGCCCGGAAAGAATCCAACCCGTTAAAACCGAGCTTCCTCTCAAAATTTCCTCCGGCACCCGTATCGCCCTCATCGGAAATCTTCTCCTTGATGCCGAACGCCGCTTCGGTCACCTCGAAACTCTTCTCCACCAGCACCATCCAAAGCATAAGCTCACCATTCGCAACCTTGCGTGGCCAGCTGATGAAGTCGATCTCATGCCCCGTCCCGATAACTTTGGCGACCTTGACCAACACCTCCACTACTTCAAAAGCGACCTCATCATTGCAGCTTACGGCTACAATGAATCCTTCGGTGGAAAAGAAGGCCTCCCCGCTTTCAAGGAACGCCTCAACAAGTTCCTCACCCACCTCAAATCTCAAGCATACAACGGAAAAACCGCCCCCCAGATTATCCTTCTTTCTCCCATAGCCAGTGAGAACATCCCTGCCGTTAATACCGGTGATCGAAACAACCAAAACCTCGCACTTTACACGCAAGCTCTTGCCGAAGGAGCGAAAAAGCACTCCATCGGCTTCTGCAACGTATTTGATGACACCAAGGCCCAGGTCATCGCCGGCAAACTCAATCAACGAACCATTGATGGCCATCAAAATAATATCCATGGGCACCACCAATTCGCTAACATCGCTTTCAAGGCTCTCTTCGAAAAAGACCCCACCGCTCTCAACGAAGGCCTCCGGCAACTCGTCGTCGATAAAGCCACCCAATTTCACTACCGCTACCGCCCTCTCAACACCTTCTACTACACCGGCGGGCGCAACAAATCCTATGGCTACCTCGACTTCCTCCCCGCTATGCGAAACTTCGATTTCATGGTCGCCAATCGCGACACTGCCATTCACAAAACCGTCGCCACCGGCAAACTCGTCAAACCCGACGACTCCAATCTCCCAAAACTCGACGACGTCCTCCTGTCACGCGGAGCCAACAAATTCCTTTCCCCGGCCGAAGAACTGAAGGCCTTCAAAATCGATCCACGTTTCGAAGTCAATTGCTTTGCCTCCGAGGAAGACTTCCCCGAAATGGCCTGCCCCATCCAAATGCGCTGGGACAAACACGGCCGCCTTTGGGTCTCCACCTCCGTCACCTATCCCCACGTTTATCCCGGCCAAAAACCTTGCGATAAAATCATCATCCTGGAGGACACCACCCAAGATGGAAAAGCCGACAAATGCACCACCTGGGCCGATGACCTTCACATCCCCCTCTCCTTCGTCCTTGATGGCAACGGAGGCGTCTTCTGCTCCGAAGAACCACACCTCACCCATCTCACTGATACCGATGGCGACGGCAAAATGGACCATCGTGAAGTCGTCTTCACCGGCTTCGGTTGCGAGGACTCGCACCACGCCCTCCACGATTTCACCTGGACTCCCGGAGGAGACCTTCTCTTCCGCGAATCAATCTTCCACAACTCCCAAACCGAAACCGCTTACGGCCCCATCCGCGCCAAAAACTCCTCCTGGTTCCTCTACCACCCTTCCACAAAAAGGCTCACCGCCTTCGGAGCCTACCCAAACACGAATCCTTGGGGTGTGACCTTCGACCCCTACGGAAATCACGTCGCATCTCACCCCGTCTTCGCCTCCACCTTCCACGCCACTAATCCCGATTACCCCAGCCAACATCCGGGCGCCAGAGGGATGCAGGCCTACTCCGGAGTCTGCGGGCAAGACTTCGTCTCCCACGACTTCTGGCCCAAGGAAATGCAGGGTGGCTTCATCAAAGTTCGCTATAAACCAACCAACCGCGTCGAGTTCCACCAATGGAATGAAGAATCCGCCCACTTTTCCGAAAAGTATCAATTCGACCTTATTTTCTCCACCAATCTCTCCTTCATCCCAGTCGACTTTCGCTTCGGACCGCGCGGGGCGGCCTATGTCTGTGATTGGTATAACCCCGTCAAAGGCCACGCCCAATACTCTCTTCGTGATCCCCGCCGCGACCGCAAAGCCGGCCGTATCTGGCGTATTATCCCCAAGAAAGCCAAGCTCGATTCCGCGCCAAAGATCGCCAAAGCCTCCATCACCGAACTCCTCGACTATCTCAAGTCCCCCCACTACCGAACCCGCTACTGGGCAAAGCGTGAACTCCGGAGTAAGTCTCCTAAAGAAGTGCTCAGCCCGCTTTTGGCTTGGACAAAAAAACAAAAGATCCCCCTGCATCTCCTCGAATCCCTCTGGCTCCACCAAGCCTTTGACCAACCCAGCGTAGAGCTCTTGGAAAAACTGATCCGCTCCGACAACCACCTCGTAGCCGCTTCCGCCTTCGGCCCTCTCCGTTTCTGGGCTCCCAAGCTTCCACCCTCGAAATCACTAGGCCTTCTGAATTACGGCATTTCCCATCCTTCCCAACATGTCCGCCGCGAAGCCGTCCTCTGTGCTTCCTATCTGGTCCCCTCCCACAGCAACCGGATGGATTCTTCAATCACTCCGTCCTCACTCATCAATACCCTTGCACCAATATTCGAACAAGAAGCCGACACCCACCTCGCCTACGCGATCAGCACCGCTCTTAATTCCTCAGCTCTGAAACCTCACTGGCAGGATTCGCGACACGCCCCCACCATCACCAAGGCCCTCGCGGATTTCAAAAAATTAAACAGACTAAAACCTAACACAAAAAACGCTAACGAAGCTTCTTTTGACGCACAAAAGGGCCTTCAAACGATTGATATTTCCTGCATCCCCGAGCGACTCCTCTTCACCAAAGATAAGTTTAATGTGAAAACAGGAAAACCGGTTCGTCTTCACTTCTCAAACCCAGACGTCACGGAGCACAACCTACTCATCCTCGACCAAGGCACCTCCATCCAAGAAATCGGTGAGGCCGCCAATCGTATGGCGGCCGATCCCGAAGCCGCAAAAAAGGGATTCATTCCAAACGACAAACGAATCCTCCACGCCACCAAACTCCTGAAGAAAGATACCATCCAAACCCTTCGCTTCATGGCTCCCAAAAAGCCTGGGGAATATCCTTTTCTCTGCTCTTACCCCGGGCATTGGACTATCATGAAAGGCGTCATGATCGTGAAATAAAGGCCGACCAGATCACCTCAATTCCTTCCGGGCCCACGCCATTGTCTTCTTTGTCATTGGGTCACCGGAGGGTTCCTCTTTCATAATTTTTCGGGTCAACTCGGCCTGAAAAAGATAGGCGAAAATCTCATTCGGGTGATCGTGTCCGGCACGGATTGGGAACTGCTTTTTCCAGCCCCTAATCAGATTTGGATTAACGAGCTGAGGCTTCTTTCCTCCTTTTCTCCAAATCACCCGATAGGTCTCGCCAGTTTTACGAAGAGGCATGATCGCTTCCTGGAAGGAGGCGGGCATCATCGCCGGATCATCCTTCTCATCGAGAATTGTCTTTAGCCAATAATAATTCCCCTCGTAATCCACGATCCAGCGGTTTCCTTCCAGTCCATCGGGATTCTGAATTTCGTTGCGCGCCACCCACTCATCGTGCCCCACCTTTCCGTCAACTAATCCGTAAGCCCCAGTATAAAGACCGGAAAACTTACGAGGGAAACACCGCTGAAGCACATGAATTTGCTCGTGGACAATAATCGTCCCTGCACCCGCCAGCGTCTTACTACTTTTGCCGTCCCGTCGGTAGTCCTTCACCATGCGATCAAGCGCCCCCTTGGCAATTACCACCGACAATCCACGAGTATGGCAAAATCCCCCACAATGATCGCTCTTCACCTTAACCACCTGCCATGGTTGGTTGGCTAGAAGCGGAAAATCTTCCACTAATAGCTTGCGATACTCCCCGACCATCCAGAAAAGAACTTCCCGTTCTTCCGGAGTAAAATCCATCACAGCATTTCCAAACCTCTCCCGCGCTTCTTTTTCCAAAGCCTCACCTTTCAAATCTTTCCCCACCGCATTCCCGGTCATCGCCTCAACTTCGCGCCGGTTTAGTTCCGTATAATAATCTTCAAAACTCTCCCCAAGATATGCTCGCCTTGCCTCCTTTCCCTCTAGGCACTTCACCGTCTCGCGAACCAAGGGGTTCTTTAAAATGGTCGCAGCTTGATGCCTTGTAATTCCATCTTCCCGGATCCGATCCAAAAAGTCCCCATCACCCATCACATTAGGAATGTCTGATGGCACCTCGGCATCATCAACAGTATGAGACAGTCCCAAATTGTGGGTCACCTCGTGTACTACCACAAAAGCATCTTGCCCAAGCGGGGGATCACCACCCTGCGCAATAAAAGTGACCCATCCGGGCTCCTGTCCAAGACCATTTGGAGCTACTCTCCCATTGATCTTGCGTGCGAAAAACATATTTGCAATTCGCCGCGGCTGCCGAAAAACACCCTCTTCCGCGGCCGCCTTCACGATCACGTCGACGTCAATCTCACCATCCCTAAATGCGCGGCGCGACCATTCGACTGGTTCAAGAATCTGAAAATCAAGATCCCATCGACGAAACGGCAAATCAATCAACTCCTCCGGCAGGTTGGCCTTGGCCGCACCATCGCCCGCATCGTCAGTCAACACGATCGGCTGAAGTAAAACAGTGTGCCCAGTCAACTCATGACCAGACACCGTATGAGCTGCCAAAAGCCCAGCGAAAACCAAGCCCCGGATCATACCGGCTTCTTGATATGCATCCAGGCATGAACGTGCGGTTTACCCCGGAAGTAACAAAGCATGTTTGGGCCCTCCAACTGCCAGACATCCCAAATCTCATCCTTCCCGATATTTTCCTCTTTGTAGAAAGCCATGTGAATATTATCCAAACCTCCAGCTTCGACCAACTTCAGCGCCTCCTTGGAATCCTTTTCGCGGAAAGGTGCCATGAGATCGCCAAGCACTTTACGAACGTGCCCTTTTTGATCCCCGCTCATATCGCCAACACGGATACCATCAAGTCCCTTTTTCTTTCCAGTCAACTTCACGGTAGCCCGACCTTTTTCACCGCGACTCTTTCCACAGAGCGCTGATTGACGCTGCTTGCCATCAAGCATTTGATACACCTCGTTCGCACGAACCGCCTGATACCAATAGGCATTATCCTTATGATTCGGCTTCTCATTAAAGCCATCGGCTGCATGCCCGTAAAACAAAGGTCCGCCAAAAGCAGTTCCTTCATTCGAATCTCCATCACAACGACGCGTGCAATGACGCCCAGTCAAAACAAACTCAAATTTTCCAGTCCCCGGCGTCCCAAAGATTGCCACCGATGATCCGCCCTCAAAACCATCAAGGCCACTGTCCCATTCGACCTGATCGTAAACTTTTTCAGCATACTCCTCACTATGAATCCCCATGAAGATCTCCTTGATCATCGCTTGTTGATCTTTGTTATAATGCTCAACGAGTGTCTTCGTGATCAGCCAATTATTTTCAATCTTCAAGCGAAGCTTGTGATCATAAGGAAAGCACATCGCCTTCTTCTGCTCCTCGCTGAGAGAATCATAAAAGGTCTTCACCAAAGTCTCTGCCTCCGGCTTCTTTTTTTCTTTTTCAGCACCGATAATAGGAATCGTTCCGAATCCCAATCCTGCCGCAGCAACAGACGATTGGCGGAGAAAAGAACGACGATCAACAGTGAGGGAGGGAGTTTTTGGCTTCATGAATTTTCTAGATAGTCCTGATAACCTAGCAACTCAGCCCCGCTGATCCATTACTTTCTTTAATTCCCTACCTTCGGACCATCCAGCCAAGAAGAATAGATGGTTGATCCTCCCAAGGAACACTAAACACCTGCTTATCTCTTCTTCCGATTCTCACAAACCCGATCGCAGGAAATTATGTTAGTAAAAAACTATTGAACAAGCTTCACCCGGTAAAATTGGCGCTGTTTTTCAGCATTTGGAAAATCACTGATGGTCATCTCTCCACCGGTTCCCTCAATGGGTACACCTGAGTTTTCCCACCTTTGCAAATCTGCCGATATCTGCGCCTGATAACTAAAACCTACAAAGGACTCAAATCGAAATTCACCACGCGAAAGAAACATCTTGGGCTGAAGCGCCCCGACCAAAAATCCATTGAGACGAATATTCTCCGGTTCTCGCTTCGCTCCTAGATTGGTATTTTGAACTCCAAGGTCGATCCGAATACTTCCTCCCGCCGGAATGCTCCGTAGCCCCGTCACCCGATAACTTCCTCCACCAAGTTCAGCAAGGTTGGGCCCACCCCAAACCACTACTACCCTCTCATCGTCGGGAAAACTAAAGGTAAGAACCGGAGCTTCGAGGGGTTGGGTTCTGTAATTTGTAAGAGTCAGCCAACCATTGAAACCGCTATCCCAATCGTCTCGTAGTTCCCAATCTGCGCTCCCGGGCCCTTTGTTGTCATCATCTTCGACCGTCACCCTCGCAAGCGGAACCCCAATCGAAAGAGCCACTGGGTTAGTTAATGATATCGAGAACACTTCCCGCTCTTCAATCACCGCATCATCGGTGATCGGGATCGTCAAAATCCCACGGTCCTCTCCCGCCCCAAATTCCACTATGCCCACGGCAGAGGTATAATCACTGCCCGCTTCCGCAGTAACATTGGAAGTAGCGTAGCTAACCCTGGCGGTCCTTCCAACAGGGACCTCCTTGGAGAGACTAAGATTGAGCGTCGCGCTACCATCACCCTCATTCACTATGACACTTTCGATCGCCACTACCGGATCTGCATCAGGGTCGACCGGGTCGTTTGAAAAAATAACATCAGAAGTAGAAAAGAACACCTCACCAACCGGGTCGATCCGTTGCCAGGCCACGTAGAGGACATGCCTTCCCGATCGCTCAGGTAATGTCACAGGAATGGTATACTCTTTCCCGCTCTTGGTGTGGGCCACCTGTCCAAGAAATTCCATTTTATCCCAGCTCAATGACGCACGGTGATCGTAATCATCTTTGGTAATCCATACCTTAAAATAGGAGGGGTCATGGGTCGCAGTTGCCAACCAGTTAATTTCGAGCGGTCCCGCCGCCACTGCTGTGGCAGGCCAATGCCACTTATCACTGACCAAATCGAGACCTGAAAAATCGAAGCTCGATTGCCCTGTATTCCCCCCACTTGCAAGTTGGCCGTCCGAAATCACCGCGGCATAAGAATCATTAAATACCGCAGCAGCGTAGTTGGGCACATTCTGAGAGATTTGATTCCAAGTGTAATATTGGTTGCTCCCTGCTACTGCGAGGGCCGCCGACGCCGACGGACTGCTCGCCGAATCCGGCCCCTCTTGGAAGATACGATAAACCCGGCTAGCTGGACTGATCACCGTCCCATGACCAAAAGAAATTTCCGGCCATAGCGTCAAAATAGCCCCTAAGATGATGAAACTCCTTTTAGATACAATCGACGAACAGCATTTCATTGGCGATTTCATTGGCGATAAGGACACCATCCCTCCGACCCAATAACAAGGTCCATTCTCTTTGCAAAAAAGAAGTTGAAATTCAGTCTGTCCGATCCCCTAAGACCTATGAGAAGATTACGGAGGTATGCAGAAACTGGTTAACAGACTCGCCTTCATTTTCCTCATTGTCTCCTCTTACGCAGACTCTCTTCCGCCCAACCATGCAGGACGGATGAAGGCCGGAACAGATCTCTTCAAAAAAACGATCCGGCCCACTCTCATTGAAAATTGCCTGAAATGCCATGGGGACGAGAAGGTCCGCTCTGGGCTCGATATTTCAACTCGCGAGCTTCTTCTTGAAGGGGGGGAAACTGAGGCCGCCATCAATCTCGAGAAGCCTGAGAAAAGCTATCTTCTCAGCCTCATTCGCCACGAAGAGGAACCGGAAATGCCTCCCAAAAAAGCCAAGCTCCCCGACTCCATTGTCGCCGACTTTCAAAAATGGATCGCTCTTGGAGCTCCCTACGACAAACCCTTACTTGAGAAGAAAGGCGCCCAATCCACCGCCATGCAGGTCACCCAAAGTGATCGTGATTTTTGGTCATTTAAATCACTCGCAGATCCAAAGCCACCCGTCATTAGCCACTCTCAAATCAAGAACGACCTTGACCACTTCACCTTCTCAAAACTAGCCGAGCAAAATCTTAGCCCAAACCCCCAGGCCTCAGATTCAGTCCGGATTCGCCGTGCTTATTTGTCCGTCATCGGGCTCCCACCTAGCCCGCAACAACTAAAAGACGCCCTCTCAAAACCACACACCGAACTTATCGACGAACTTCTTGCTAGTCCTCATTACGGCGAGCGCTGGGCACGCCACTGGCTCGATGCTGCTCGCTTTGCCGAAAGCCATGGATTCGAGCAAGACTACGACCGTAAGTTTGCCTACCACTACCGCGACTTTGTCATCAAGGCCCTTAACTCCAATATGCCTTGGGATCAATTCATCCGCTGGCAATTGGCCGGCGATGAAATCGCACCATCCAACCCTCTCGCTATGATGGCCACCGGGTTTATGGGCGCCGGAGTCTTTCCGACCCAGCTCACCGAAAAGGAATTCGAGAGTGCTCGCTATGACGAACTCGATGATATGGCCGCTACGACCGGTACCGCCATGCTTGGCCTCACCATTGGTTGCGCAAGATGCCACGATCACAAATTCGATCCAATACCGGTCAAAGACTATTACCAATTCGTATCAGTCTTCACTTCGACAATCCGCAGCGAGGTCGACATCCCGCTCAACTCCGACACTTACGTTGCTTCACTTAAGAAATGGCAATCTTCCCACCAATCCCTCCAAGAAGCTCTCACAACCTACGAAAACCTTCCTGATACAACTAAAGCCTTCCAACAGTGGCTCAAGAGCAAGACACCCGTAAAAGTCGCGACCAGCGACTGGAACACCCTGAACGTCGTCAAAACAACCTCCGATCAAGCTGCCACCACTCTCACCCCGCAGACTGATGGGGCCATTCTAGCTTCAGGAAAAGCTCCGGCGAAAGAAACTTATACCCTCACAACCAAACCTGGCGCTCAAGCTATTCATTCCGTTCGTATCGAAGCACTCACTCATTCCTCCATGAACCGCCAAGGTCCTGGACGCGCTAGTAATGGCAATTTTTCGCTCACCGATCTTAAAATCTTCGCCAGCTCACCTGAAAAGGAGAAGCAAGACATCAAGATCATCTCGGCTCAAACCACTCACGAACAAAACAAGACCAATTTATCCGCAGTTTCTTCCTTCGACTCCGATCCTAATAGCTCCGGTTGGGCCGTTGATGCCGGAGGGATTGGCAAAGACCAAGCCATCGTCTTTAAACTCTCTGAACCTCTCGTGACCAGAGAGCAAACAACGCTCGAGTTTCAACTCAGGTTCCACACCAACACCCAACACAGCCTCGGAAGATTCCGTATCTCAATCAGCGATAAAACCGCTCCACCAGTCGAAGTAGGCGACGGCAAAAATCTCCAAATTGAAAAAGCTCTCAAAGCTCTTCTCACGGGACGTCTCACGGAAGAACGCCGCAAACCTCTCCTCAAACTCTTCAGGCAAAACGACCCCCACTGGAACCAACTTAATGAAGCCGTCAACAAATCGCTGACTTCCAAACCCCAAGCCTTGAACACAAAAGTCCAAGTGACCAGCGAAGGATTCAGTCCGACCAAGCACCATGCTGACGGCCGTGGTTTCCCTCACTTTTATCCCCAGACCCACTTTCTTAGCCGCGGCGATCCTAAGCAAAAGAAGGGAATTGCTGATCCAAACTACCTTCAGGTCCTCATGAGAAACGGTAAATCTGGAGATCATTGGAAAGAAGAACGACCTGTTGACTGGACTCGCACCAGCTATCGCCGGCGTAGTCTCGCTAATTGGATTACCGACCCGCAAAATGGAGCAGGCCACCTTCTCGCCCGTGTCGCTGTTAATAGACTCTGGCACCATCACTTCGGACAAGGGATCGTCGCCACTCCGAATGACTTCGGACTACAAGGAGCACTCCCAACTCATCCCAAACTTCTAGATTTCCTCGCCCAAAGACTCATCACCAGTGGCTGGAACATCAAAGCCATTCATAGGGAGATTCTCCTCAGCGCGACTTGGCTCCAGAGCAGCGAACCCTCCGCAGAAAAAAACGCTATTGATCCCACCAACAAATTTCTCTGGCGCTTTACCCCACGGCGCCTCGAAGCAGAAGTGATCCGTGACTCCATCCTCGCAGCCTCCGGCCAGCTTGACACCACCATGTTTGGACCGGGAACTCTCGATGAAAGTCATCGCCGACGCAGCATCTACTTTATGATCAAACGAAGCCGCCTCATTCCTATCATGCAGGTCTTTGATCAACCCGAGCCTCTCGTCAGTCAAGGCAGCCGGCCAAGCACCACCATCGCACCCCAAGCTCTTCTTTTCATGAACAACCCACAAGTTGTCAAATGGGCTCACGGACTTGCGCAAAACCTGGACGCCAGCCAACCCGACGAGGCTATTCGCCAACTCTACCTTCGAACTCTCACCCGCGAACCGACTCTTGCTGAACTCACTAACAGTCGCGCCTTTTTTGACTCCCAATCGACCTCTTACTCCAAGGAAAAGAACGCGGCTCAACTCGCACTCGCCGACCTTTGTCAGGTCATGCTTAGCCTTAACGAATTCATCTACCTCCCATGAACCAAATCGATTTTTACACCCGGCGCCATTGGCTACAAAAGGCCGGAGCTGGCTTCGGGGGCCTCGGTCTAGCTTCGTTACTTGCAGACGAAGGGCTCCTTGGAACAAGCGATCCACTTGCCCCCAAAATCGCCCATTTTCCTGGGAAGGCAAAGTCAGTCATCTGGCTCTTCATCAATGGAGGCCCCAGCCAAGTGGACACTTGGGACTACAAACCAGAGCTAGAAAAAATGGATGGTAAGGAGCTCAAGGGCTTCGATAAAAACACCGGTTTCTTTGCCAACTCGGTGGGGCCACTTATGAAGTCGCCCTTTGAATTCACCCCACGCGGACAGTGCGGAAAAATGGTCTCTTCCATTTTTCCCAAGCTTGGGGAACACGTTGATAAAATGGCTTTCATCCACTCCGGCTACACCGAGTCCAACAACCACAGCCCAGCCCTCTTCATGATGAACTCCGGCCTCCCTCGGATGGGGAATCCTTGCCTCGGTTCATGGGTCACCTATGGCCTCGGTAGCGAGAGCCGCGACCTTCCCGCCTTCGTCGTCATGTCCGATCCTCTCAATCGTGGCCTCCCTAAAGGAGCCGCCGCTAACTGGGGAGCGGGATTCCTTCCGAGCGTTTATCAAGGGACGTGGCTAAAACCCAAGGGTGATCCAATTGACAATCTAAATCGCCCAGCCCATATGGATGATGCTCAACAAACTCGACAGCTCGCTCTCCTTAAAAAGCTCAACGGCGGACATCTCGAAACCCGCCCCGGCGATGCCGAACTGGAGGCGCGTATTAAAAGTTTCGAACTTGCCTACCGCATGCAGACCGCTGCCCCGAAGGCTTTCGACATCGAACAAGAGCCCGAGCACATCAAAAAACTTTATGGGATTGACGAAAAACGCTGCGACCACGTCGCGCGCCAATGTCTCACTGCCCGCCGCATGGTAGAACGAGGTGTTCGCTTCGTTCAAATCTACTCCGGCGGTATGGCCAACCAGCGGAGCTGGGATGGCCACAACGACATCCAAGGCAACCACAGCCAATTCGCTGGCGAAACCGACACTCCCATTGCCGGACTACTCACCGACCTTGAACAGCGTGGTTTACTAAAAGACACCCTCGTCATCTGGGGCGGCGAGTTCGGCAGACTTCCGCTTTCCCAGAAATCGCAAAAACCTGGTCGTGATCATAACCCGCATTGTTTCACGACCTGGATGGCGGGCGGCGGAATTAAAGGAGGCGTCAGTTATGGAGAGTCAGACGACATCGGCCACCACGCCGCCGTCGACCGAGCACATGTCAACGACATCCACGCCACGATCCTTCACCAACTCGGCTTCGACCACGAGAAGCTTACCTATACCCACAATGGCCGCCGCTTTCGCCTCACCGATGTCGGCGGAAACGTTATTAAACCGATTCTAGCCTAAGGATTAGGGCCAGAACTCCACGGGAGATTCTATTTAGTCCTTACCTCGGAACGACGAATACGAAAAATCACCCAGTCAACGTTGCTAATTCTTTGCCCTAGAATTTAGGGAAATTTCACGGTTCCACGACCCGCACAAACTTTCGGCCGTCCCCTCGAGATGTCAAAAATTTGGCGATTCCATCTTCCTCATCTTCAAATTCTGCTTCGGTATCGACGACCCAATTCATCAAATCCACACTTGTCTCAAGTTGATAGTTCCTCCCCACCAAAGTTCTAAATTGGAGAGATAAGCGATCTCCGGAAGCATCAACTGAGATCACTTTCACTGAAGAATCTTTCGCTGTGGGATCGCTCCCATCCTCAATCTCCTGAGCATTATCCCGACCATCGCCATCGAAATCAGCATCTCCTGGCTGATCTAAATTACCAAAAAATGTAGCCTCAATCGGATCAGGCATTCCGTCTTGGTCAACATCTGGCCGATCATCCGATTCATAATTATAAAAAGCAAAATTAATATTACCATCAGGCTGACCTGCAGCACCAAAAAGTCCTGCAGGTCCACTTTGGTAGGTGTCATCTTCACCCTCCGCGAAAAAAAGAGGCGTTGTTAGGTTAGTCACGTCAAAGACCTCAGCCAGAAATCGTCCCTCATATCCATGGAAGACAAGCCGATAATTCTTTTCAGGATCAAGAGGAGAATCAGCTTCGCCCAATATGGTGGGCTGCTCTAAATCAATCCTAGCAATATAAATTCGACTTTCATCAGTATCAATCGTTGCAGCATAACCACTTGTCGTTCCGAGACCCGCAGTTGTGATCCGAGCTAACACCCCTACGTCTTGCTCGATTGCGGGATCGAATGGCGCTAAATCAACCCCCACTCGAAATGCGGAGTAATTGGCATCTTTTCGCATTGCCCCAATCCGGGCTTGACCTAGAGCATCTGGATCGGGCGAAGCTCCAGAAATCATACGATAAGTTGAGTCATTGATAAAATAAGCCCAATCCACAAAATCCTTGAGCGGGTTTAGGTTTTGCCAATTTTCTTCATCAAAATCATCGTTAAAATCATCTGAAATCTGCCCGTAGCTCACTACGGGCAAGAGAAAAAGAAACGAGACCAGTGATTGAGGGACAAGAGTGTGCATAATCTAACTAGAAAAATCTAGTATGCCGATTCTCCCGCCATGAGTCAAATTCATTTAGCTCTCAACGCTGCGATTCCTATGAAGCTTGGTCAAAATCTAACCTTCAAATAAGCTGAGAACAAAAAGCACGAGGTCTGACCTTCCTAGCAAACCGCTAGATGTAAGATTGCGACCCCAAGCAAAAACGAGTATTAGCGCGTAGCAGCTTTTTCCTCCAGCTCTCATACTCCAAACTAATCAATTTTCGCATTCAAAATATGAACCTTATGAAATCCACTACAATTCTTGCTCTCGGGACCATTTTCGTCCTCCAAAGCTCGTATGCTAAAAGGCCGAAGCCACCAGTCCGCGCCTTCGATGCCCCTGGCGCTCCCACCTTTATTCGCCTCGATAAGGATGGTCAGGTCAACCCGCCAGTTGATACCTTAGGTAATTATCTCATCGGCCCAGTCTATAAAGCCGCCCCCGAACGCAAAGCCCACAAAGACGTTCCCAAAGGAAAAGTAAGGCAGTTCAACATTGACTCCAAAACCACAAAACTACTTAACCCAGGAATTGCTCGTAAAGAATTTGGAAAAGTTGATCCCCAGAACTTCAAAACCTTGATCGTCGAGACGCACGAAATCGACTACTCTCGAAAAATCACGGTTTATATCCCAGCTCAGTACAAAGCGGGCAGCGTTGCTCCGTTCATGGTTTGTCATGACGGGCCGAAAGGAAAACCCAACCAAACTTTCTCTAACATCTTCGACAACCTCATCGCTCAGGAGCGTATTCCCCCTATGGTCGTGATCCAAATCGCTAATGGTGGTGGCGACGCTCAGGGACATCAGAGAGGTAAAGAATATGATACGATGTCGGGAGTCTTTGCTGAATACATCGAAACCGAAGTCCTTCCTCGAGTAGAAA
>Ga0257126_1001263_pt1 | contig 18417 bp, 13 predicted proteins | sample SI060_120mmetaG_FD_190151 | JGI IMG/M metagenome (GOLD analysis project Ga0257126, IMG submission 190151) | Marine microbial communities from Saanich Inlet, British Columbia, Canada - SI060_120m | ecosystem: Environmental > Aquatic > Marine > Inlet | place: Canada: British Columbia | collected... | reverse complement strand
CTCTACATCGACGCTATTCCATTAACCTCTACCGGTAAGATGGACAAGAAAGTGGTCAGGGCGGATTTGGATGCAAAAGGCTATCAACTGCCTTCACTGCGCGCCTAGTTTAGGCGAGCTTATAAAGCACCAATTGTTGTTGTAGCTGGTCTTAGAGTAAGCCTTAGAACAGGCGTTAGGCCTGTATTAGGCTGTTGCTTGTGTTGGGGCTAATAAGTTCTAGCCAAACTAAGAAAAGGCTCGGCGTTCTGCGTTGGGCCTTTTTTATACGTACAATTTTAATTGTATCGTTCATGTACGGGCAGTAATTGCTAGAGCCGACATGGGGCAAGCGACGGGCAAAGAAACGGGCAAAGAAACGGGGCAAGAAATGGCCCAAAAAATGGGGAAAGAAAATGTTTGATGATCAAAGTATCGACGCTTTAACAGAGTTACAAATGCCAGAATCTTTGGTGCCACACAAACACAGCGCCGACCCTTTTGCCTGCCCATGCTGCGCTAACGTATTTTCCGAGACGCTACGACTGACAAACACCGACCTCAGTGAGCACGCTAAAGGGCTACCGCCAGGCCCGCGAAGCATAGGAACGCCAATGCTGGTGACCAACGCGCACATTATCACCATGGATGCGAGTCACCCCAATGCAGACACCATGCTCGTAGTGGACGGCAAAATTCTTTGGGTGGGTATGCAAGCGGACGTGCCAGAAGAACACAATGACCTTAAGCGGCTAGACCTGAAAGGCAAAGTTGTGGTGCCCGGATTTGTTGAACCGCACATGCACTTGCCGCCTCTAGCCATGCTGCACAGTTTTTCCAATATTGGTCCAAATAGATTTGACACCACAGCGCAAGCGTTAGAGCAACTAAAAAAAGATGCAGCGGCTACGCCGCATGGTGAATGGGTAGTGGGGCGTCAATTCGATCCGTCATTGCAACAAGGCCCAGACTATTTAACCCGGCAAATGCTGGACGAAGTAAGTACTGACCACCCCGTATTTGTCTACAACGCATCGCTGCATTTGGGTTACTGCAACAGTGTTGCCATTGATTTGGCTGGCCTGGATGAAAATACTCCAGACCCACAGGGCGCGGAGCTAGGTCGTGATGCTGACGGTAAGCCTAATGGTGTACTCAAGGCGGGCCCAGCAATGGCATTGGTTGTGCGCCACAACACCAAGCTAAAAGAACAAAATTTGGCTGAAGCCTGCCTAAGCGTTTTTAACTCAGCCAATGAAGTAGGTATTACCACCCTGTGCGATCAGGGCACCGGTATGTTTCAAGGTCCAAAAGAGTTGGATCTATATCAGAGCCTGCATGACAGCGGTCGCATGACGGCACGTTTTCGTTACTGTGTTTCACAAGCCGCCGCTAAGCGTTGGGACGAAATTGGCTTAACCTGGGGTGAAGGCGACGAATGGGTGCGCCGTACTGGCTGGAAAATAGTGTCCGACGGATCTAATCAAGGCCGCACAGGGTTACAGCGTGAAGCCTTTGTCGGTTCAGATGCTAAAGGTATGGCTTACATAGAAAAAGACGAATTAGATGAGGCGGTAGAAAAGCGCCTGCGCGAAGGTTGGGCGGTGTGTGTCCATGCCAATGGCGATGCGGCCATTGACCGCGTGTTAGATGCGTTCAGTAAAGCTAAGGCCAAAGGCCTAGACCCAGCGGCCCAGCGCTGCCGAATTGAGCATTGCAGCATATTGCACGATGACCAAATTGAAAAAATGGCCGAGCTAGGGCTTTCACCCAGTTTTTTAATTGGCCACGTACATTATTGGGGCAAGGCTTTTGTTGAAGACATTTTTGGTCCAGAAAAAGCCGCCAAACTAGACCGCACTGGCGCTTGCGAGGATTTGGGTATCCGTTGGACCATTCATTCAGATGATCCTGTGACCGAAATGAATCCACTGCGCTGCATGGAAAATGCGGTAACAAGGACTATGTGGCGATCTGATCAGCTGTTGTCCCCTGAAGAACGTGTGCCTGCGGCAGCGGCATTGCGCGCCGTGACTATTGATGCCGCTTGGCAATGCCATTCAGATCATGAGGTAGGTAGCTTGGAGGCAGGTAAATTCGCAGACTTCTTAGTGTTAGATAAAGATCCGTTAGCCGTTGCCCCAGAACAATTGGGCTCAATACAAGTGTTGGAGACTTGGATTAGCGGCGAGCAGGTGTTCGCTCGGGCATAAAAATATGAATTGCCTCTAAAAAAATTGGAGAGCCTCGTTTCTGTAGCCCTAAGACATCTACATCGGCGGTCGATACGCTACACGGCATGTTGGTCGACTTTGGGAAGATCGCAAGATGCTGGCAAATAACTCTCCCGTAAATTTGGCTGTAAATCTGAATGCGCCGGTGTTATTGGTGCATGGCGAAAAAGATCGAGTAGTAGACATCCGTCATTCAAAGAAAATGGCTAAAGTGTTGAATAGGCAAAAGCCCGGCTTAAGTGAAGTTGTTGAGTTGCCGGACGGCGATCATTACTTGTCTGGGTATGAGAATCGAATCACCTTTGCGAAAACGATGACTAAATTTTTACAGACCCACCTTAATCAGCAGGCCACACTATCGGTCAGGTGATTTAGCAAAGGGTTAGACTTGACGCCACGCTGGTATTTGGGCTTCGCAAACTCAAGAGGGAGAGGGCGGCCAGCATAACCGTATTACGTAGTCCTATGGCTTGGCCGCTCTGGAGTATCGAAGCAGAACTAAGATGCTTTAGCTCTGCTTTCGCAGGTATTTATCGCCCTGTTCTGTGCTGTTTGTATTGGTTGCAGATAGCTTACTGGTTCATGTAGGCGGCTACCCGCTGGTTTATATTTTTACGCAGGTTCATATGGAACAGGCTGTAGTCGTATACGTGGTAGTTGCCGGGTCCAAACGCCATAAGCGTATATTTGTCTGATTTCACCTCTGAGATAATCAGTTGGCCATTGCTGCACTGTGCGTCGGTAACGCCTGGTTCAATTTCGCCCCCTGCGGTAAATACAACGCCGCCGAGATTTTCTTCAAAGCCCGCCTGCTTTTCATCAACCTGCCATGTGAGCGGATTTACGCAGATGTCGCCAGGTGTGCCAAGAATTACATCGGCACCTTGGGTGTTGGTATTCCAAGAAACCTGGCAGTTAATTTGCTCTGGGGTGGTGCAAACGTCAAGGCCATTGCTGCCGTCTAAGGAGAAACCTATGGGGTAGGCGGCAACCATTCGCTGGGCCAGATCAGTGCCTACAATTTCTTCCTTAATCAGTCTGTCTGAATGAAACGAACCTTGGCTATGCCCTGCCAAAATAAAGGGCCGCCCGTCATTGTAGTTTTCGATAAAGTACCTGAATGCCGTTTTGACATCGTTATACGCCAGTGCCAACGCTTGTTCGCCATTTTTCACTTCGCTTGTGTCAGTAAAACTGTACAAGGTGGCTTGGCGGTAGCGTGGTGCATAAACGTCGCAGCAGCCATTGAACACACTGGCTTGGTCACGCATAACCCATGAATCTGTAATTTCATTTGCGCGTTCGTTGTCTAGCGGTTGGTTCCAACCACTGGGAGAGACAAAAGTAGTTGGGTGAACAAAGAAAACGTCCACTGCTACTTTTGAATTAGCGTCTAAGGTCAGTCCATTAGGTATGGAATCTGCTGAATCTTCACGGGTGGGTAATGCAGCCCAATTTGTATCGTCTGTGTAGTCTGGTGCGGCGGCAGGTGCCTGTTCGGAAAAGTCATGACCGGGTGCGATGTAATAAAAACCTACAACCATCATTAATGGTCCGCGATAGATGAAACCAAACACACCCAGTACTACGACCAGCGTCCCAAGGCCAATTAGAAACTTTTTCATATATAGACTCCCCTCTACGTTTTGTTCAGTGCATTTGTGGGTAAAGCGTTACATCTCTCTTTTCTAGCTGTGTACCGTTGATTGCCGGTCTTTTGTCAGTGAAACCGGCTTTTTCATCAATGGCACTACGAGTGTTATTACCGGTGATAAGTCAGTGCCTGTCCGAACGGCCCGGGCTGCACGCTGCCGTCTGAGTAACGCAGATGGCCGTTCACCCAGGTTTTATCAATGCGATGACTGAACTTGTGCCCTTCGAATGGACTCCAACCGCACTTACTTAAGATGGGCATTTCTACATGTTCGCTGTCTGGTGAGACCAATATAAGATCAGCAAAATAGCCTTCGCGAATAAATCCGCGTTCTGCAACCTGATACAAAATGGCAGGGGCGTGGGCAGTTTTATGAACTATTTGCTCAATGCTAAACGTGCCGTCAGTGACTCTGTCTAACAGCGAAATAACTGCGTGTTGTACTAAAGGCAGCCCCGCTGGCGCTGTTGAATACTTGCGACCTTTTTCTTCCCAAGTGTGTGGGGCATGGTCTGTTGCAATAACATCTATACGATCCTCGGCAACTGCTTTAAGCAAGGCTGCTTGGTCCGCTGGTGTTTTGATTGCAGGGTTACATTTGATCAGCGCGCCTTTGTCAGCGTAGTCATCGGAGTTAAAGAACAAGTGATGCACACAGGCTTCAGCAGTAATGCGCTTACTTTCAATTGGGCCTGTGTCAAACAAGTCCAGTTCCTTGGCGGTAGTTAAATGCAGTACATGTAACTTTGTACCGTGCTTTCTGGCCAAACCTACGGCGAGTGAACTGGAGGCATAGCAGGCTTCCACGGAACGAATATTTGGGTGTTCAGAAAAGGGGATGTCTTCGCCCCATTTTGCTGTGGCTGCGGCTTCTGCCTCTAAAATCATAGGCGTGCTTTCACAGTGAGTGGCAACCAATAGCGAAGTGGCTGCAAAAATACCCTCTAGGGTTGCAGTATTGTCTACCAGCATATTGCCGGTGCTTGCGCCCATAAAAATCTTTACGCCACAGGTCAGGCTGGTGTCTACGCTTTTAACCGCTTCTAAGTTGTCGTTGGTGGCGCCCAGATAAAAGCCGTAGTTAGATGCTGAGCATTTAGAGGCTCTGTCGCGCTTGTCTATAAGGGCTGCTTGGGAAATGGTCAGCGGATTACAGTTGGGCATTTCCATATAGCTGGTGATGCCGCCCGCCACTGCCGCAGCAGATTCTGTGGCTATGGTGCCTTTGTGTTCTAGGCCGGGTTCGCGAAAATGCACTTGGTCGTCGATCATGCCCGGCAGTAAATAGGCACCCTCAGCATCTATGGTTTCGCAATGCTCAGGCGCGGGCACATTAATGCCTTTAATACGCTCGCCCTCTATCACCACATTACCCTCGGTAATGGTGCCTTCATTGACGATGCGCGCGTTGACTATTTGATAGTTCATAATTTAATTCTGACCTCTGCTTCTATTTCTACAGGTACGTTAAAGGGTAGTTCCGCCATGCCTACAGCAGAGCGGCTATGTGCGCCAACCTCCGGTCCAAAGACTTCCAAAATAAGGTCAGAGCAGCCATTTATAACCCCGGGCAATTGATTGAAGCCGGGTGCGGTGTTGACCATACCAAAAACTTTTAACCAACTGGCAACGCGATCTAAATTGCCGATGCTCGCCTTAATGCTGGCGATGAGTCCTAGTCCTACTTGTCTGGCAATTTGGTTGGCTTGTTCGGGGTCTATTTCTGCGCCTACTTTGCCCAGCGCCTTGCTCATTTTACCGTCGGCATCAGTGGGGACGTGGCCAGATAAATATAAATGCGTGCCATCTATGCGGACCAAGTCGAAAGGCAAGTGCCCTGTGTCCATGGGCTTGGGCAAGACTATGCCCAAGTCTTTAAGGCGTTGTTCTACGCTCATGCTTTTTCTCGCTATTCTCTTTCAGTAAATCAGGCGCAGGCGGTTTTGGCTTCTGCGGGATGTAATGCGGGTTCTGTCGCTAGATTAATTGGCTAAGGTCATTTTAGCCAGTGAGAAGGGCGGGTTTTCTCCCGCCCCCTGTGCTCGATTAGTCCAAAATAGAGTGTTTGTTCAATGGCTTAGAGGGCCTTGTGGTCATGCATTGTCCAGAGAAAGTGCTTAATTGCGCTTAGTGCAAATGCTTATTTACTGCATAATCTCTGAATGAATCCAATTACAAAAAATCACACAGCGGTTTTGCAGCATTTACAGCGCACGTTGCCTGCTGAATGTTTGATTACTGACGGGGCAGGCCTTAGGCCTTACGAAACTGATGGACTCACTGCCATTCGGGAAATGCCTTGGGTGGTTGTGTTACCCGAGACCGAAGCTCAAGTAGTGGACGTTATGGCCATATGCCGCCAGCACGGTGTCCCCGTTATTCCTCGCGGTGCGGGTACGGGGCTCTCCGGTGGCGCACGTCCACATAAAGACGGCGTGGTGCTTGGGCTGTCTAAGATGAACAAAATTCTTTCTATAGACCCAGATAATCGAGTAGCCCACGTGCAGCCTGGGGTGCGTAACTTGGCCATTTCTAATGCTGCCAAGCCTCATGGCTTGTACTACGCGCCAGACCCCTCTTCCCAGATCGCATGCAGTATTGGTGGCAACGTTGCCGAAAATGCCGGTGGGGTACATTGCTTAAAATACGGTCTGACTGTGCACAACGTGTTGGGCGTGCGGGTGCTGACCAGCGACGGTGATGTAATGGAAATTGGCGGCGCGCTTTACGACAACCCCGGTCTGGATATGCTGGCGCTGCTTTGCGGCTCTGAAGGCATGTTGGGTATTGTCACCCAGGTGACCGTTGCGCTGTTACCGGAGCCTGAGAAAAAGTCTGTAATTTTGGCTGGTTTTAAACAGGTAACTGATGCCGGCAATGCGGTCGCCAGTATCATTGGCGCGGGCATTATTCCCGCAGGCATGGAGATGATGGACAAGCTCGCTGTGCAAGCAGCCGAGCAGTTTGCTCATGCAGGTTACCCTCTAGATGCTGCGGCGATTTTGATTATTGAGTTAGACGGCGCTGAAGCAGAGTTAAGTGCTGTCACCGCCCAAGTAATAGACCATTTAAACGCCAGCGGTGCCTATCAAATAGACCAAGCCGACGATGCCGAAACTCAAGCCAGATTGTGGAAGGGTAGAAAGTCTGCGTTCCCTGCGGTGGGGCGACTGTCTCCAGATTATATTTGCATGGACGGCACCATTCCTCGGCATCAGTTGGCGCATGTGCTGACGCAAATTGACGAGTTATCTGAGCGTTTTGGTCTGGCGGTAGCCAATGTCTTTCACGCAGCAGATGGCAATTTGCATCCGTTAATTTTGTTTGATGCCAACGTGCCGGGACAAACCGACCAGGCTATGGCAATGGGCGGTGAAATTTTGCAGTGCTGTGTGGCCGCCGGTGGCACAGTGACTGGGGAACACGGTATTGGTGTTGAGAAGCTGGACACCATGTGTGTGCAATTCACCAGTGACGAGTTGGACCAGTTCTTTCGTATTAAAGACGCCATGGATCCCAGTGGCGTTTTAAATCCCGGTAAGGGTATTCCTACGCTGACCCGCTGTGGTGAGTTGGGCGGCATGCACGTGCATAAAGGCCGCCTGCCGTTTCCTGAGTTGGAACGTTTCTGATGGCTGCAGATTTAAGTGCGCAGATGATAAGCAGTGTTAAAGACGCGTACGCCAGTGGGCAAAGTCTGGTCATCAGCGGGCAGGGCAGTAAGGGCGCTTGGTTACCCGACGCGGAGATGAGTGCCGGTGGCACGCTGGACGTAACAGGCCACAGCGGCATTCAAGCTTATCAGCCAGAAGAATTAGTGATCACCGCACGGGCAGGTACATCTCTAGAAGAAATTAATGCAATGCTTGCAGCAGAAGGCCAGATGCTTGCCTGCGACCCCCCCAGATTTCAACCAACCCAAGCAGATGGGGTGGTCGGCGATAATGCAAGCGGCACCTTGGGCGGTGTTGTGGCTACCGGTTTAAGCGGTCCCGGACGTCCATGGAGTGGCGCTGTGCGTGACGCTATTTTGGGTGTTGAGCTGGTCAATGGTAAAGGCGAGTACCTTAAGTTTGGCGGTCAGGTGATGAAGAATGTGGCTGGCTACGATGTGTCACGTTTGCAGGCCGGTGCTTGGGGCAACCTTGGCGTATTGGCCAGCATCAGCATTCGCGTGCACCCCACATGGCAAGATCAATGTACGCTGGTTTTCCAACTGTCTGCCGAGCAAGCACAACAAAAATGTTTGCTTTTGGCGCAGCAAAATTTACCGTTACAGGGTACTTGTTGGCAAGACGGTGTTTTGTCATTGCGCTTAGGTGGTCATGCCAGTGGCGTGGCAGGTGCAAAACTGGCCTTAAGCGGCCAGGTGATGCAAGGGGGTACGGATCTAGAGTTTTGGGCAAACCTGCGTGACCACAAAGCAGATTTTTTTCAGCAAGAGCTTTTTCCGCAAACGCCAGGGACTAAGAAAATTTGGCGCTTAGTGGTACCCAGTGCTGCGCCGTTGCCGGGCAATTGGCTTAGCGCGGACGACTTGCTTATTGAGTGGGGGGGCGGCTTGCGCTGGCTGCGCCACGATGATGATGCGGCAGTAGTAGCCTACGCCAAGAGTGTGGGTGGGTGGTGTTGGGCTAAGGGTGAGCAAATGCCAATTGACGTCGTGCAGGCCCGTTATATGAATGAACTGAAACGCGCCTTCGACCCAAAGAATATTTTTCTCAGTCCTATGGTTCTAAATCAGAGCCTGCATACAAACCCGCAACCAAACCCGCAAGAGCGTCAGCAACATGCAGACTAATTTGCCCCCAGAATTTATTGCCACCAGTCGCGGTCAGCGTGCGGACGAAATTCTACGTAGCTGTGTGCATTGCGGCTTTTGTAATGCCACCTGCCCAACCTATCAAATTTCTGGCGATGAGTTAGATGGGCCTCGGGGGCGTATTTATCTCATTAAAGAACTGTTAGAAGAGGGGACGAATAAGGCCAGAGCCACCCAGCATCTAGACCGCTGTTTAACTTGCCGCGCCTGTGAAACGACTTGCCCCTCCGGTGTGGCCTACGGCGAGTTGGCTGAAATTGCCCGAGAAGAATTAGGTCCAACGCGACCCGGAGTTACGGGGTTGATGCGGGTATTTTTGCAGTGGCTTATTCCTAACCATCGCATATTGCGCACTATGTCCTATGTGGGTCGTTACTTTAAGTGGCTGCTGCCCAAACCCCTAGCCAGCCAAGTGCCTAGTCAGATCAGTAAGACGCTGAGTAGTCAGCCCAGCCAGAGCGCCCATGCCCGGAAGATTTTGTTGCTGCAGGGTTGCGCGCAACAAGTTACCACTGGCGACGTGAATAAAAGTTTGGTGTCGCTGTTAGATGCGCATGGCATTGGTGTTGTCACCGCGCCTGAAGAGGATTGTTGCGGTTCCCTTGACTTACATCTAGGTGACTCAGCCAAAGCGAATGCGGCGATACGACGTAATGTGGATGCTTTGTTGCCCCTTTTGCAAGGGCGAAGGGAAGGAGGAGTGGACGCAGCAGAAGGTGCAGAAGGTGCAGAAGGTGTAGAAGGCGTAGAATGCATTATTTCCACCGCGTCCGGCTGTGGTGTCACAGTGAAGGATTACGCTCGGATATTGGCGGACGACCCTAAGTACGCCGATAGGGCTAAAGTACTTTCGGCTAAAACCTATGACATTAGCGAATATTTAAGCCAAGCCAATTTGCCATTAACGGCAAAGCAGCCGGGCCAAGCCATTGCATGGCATCCGCCTTGTAGTTTGCAGCATGGGCAAAAGATCACCGGCGTGGTTGAAAGTTTATTGGAAAATGCTGGGTACACATTAGTACCCGTAGCGGATAGTCACTTGTGCTGTGGCTCTGCAGGCACTTATTCGGTGTTGCAATATGAGCGCGGCGAGGCGTTGAAAAAGCTTAAGCTGGACAGCTTATTAGCAGCGGATCCCCAGGTGATTGTGACAGCCAATGTGGGCTGTCAAAGTCATCTTGCCACGGGTACGTCACACCCAGTATTACACTGGATTGAAATGCTTAAGTAATTTAGTCTCTGGGTTCGATACATCTGAGGGGATGGTAGTGACTGAAGAGAATGAGGGTGCATCTGCACGAGATTATGGGTTTTTAATGTTCCTCACGTTGCTCAACGTGATGAACTTCGTAGATCGTCAGTTGTTGGCCAGCTTCGCCAACTGGATTGTCCCAGATTTAGGCTTAACCAATACCCAGTTTGGTTGGCTCACTGGCATGATCTTCATTGTCTTTTACTCGGTTGCGGGTTTGGCCATGGGCGTTCTGGCTGACCGGGTAAATCGTACCCGCCTGATTGCCGTTGGCTTGGCCCTTTGGAGTGCGTTAACTGCAATCTCCGGCATGGCGAAAGGTTTTGTGAGCTTGGCTATTCCACGACTCTTCATTGGTGTTGGTGAATCCATCATGACACCTACCTCTATGTCCTTACTGGCCGACCGCTTTCCATCTTCACGTTTGGGCTTTGCCAGTGGTGTCTACTACATGGGTGTGCCTATTGGCGTGGCAACCAGCCTTTTCGTTGTGGCCTACCTCGAGCCAATTCTTGGTTGGCGTGGATGCTTCTATGCGCTGGGTGGCATCGGGCTGCTGCTGGCTGTTGTTATGTTCTTTATGAAAGAAACACCGCGACGCCACGAAGTGGAAGCTACATCGCCTGTAGAAAAACTCAGTGTAAAAGAAATTTTGCACACACTTAAGAATGCACTCATACGTTCACCAGCATTAGCTATGACGGTTGCTGGTGGGGTGGCTTTCCACTTTATTCTTGGCGCAGCTGTATTTGAACAACTATGGTTTGTTCAGGAACGTGGCTTTGATCGTAGTGAAATCGCTGAGCTCAGTGGCTGGCTGGCTTTTAGCGGCGGCATATTGGGTAACTTGTTTGGCGGTATCGGTGGCGACATGTTCTTGCGCAAAACCGGCATGGGCAGACCCATGTTCTTGTTCTGGATTATGTTGGTACTGACTCCAATTGGTTTGGCTTATCGAGTGGCAGATCCCGCCTCAATCTTCTTTATGGTAGGTATCTTTGCTGGTTATTTTCAGTTGGGCTGTTTCTATGGGCCCACATTCTCTACAGTTCAGGAACTGGTGCCGCCACAAATCCGTGGCACGGTAGTGGCCTTCTATATTCTTTCGCTAAACTTTGTTGGTTTGGGTTTGGGTGTGACAGGCGGCGGTTACTTTATTGATTGGATGATTGCACAGGGTCATCCGGAGCCTTATACCATCACGCTGATTGTCTTTACTGCCATTTCAATGCTCGCCATTCCTATGTTCTATATGGCAGGTAAGCGTTTCGAAAGAGATCGTCAGGCACTTTATGACAGTGTGGCAAACTGATCGACTGAGTTGAAACCGCTGGCAGCAAAACGACCTGCCAGTGCTTTCGAATTTACCGACTCATGGGGCCACCATGAGTCACTGGCCTCAACCATTTACCCCTAAGACGCTCAAGGTTGGCTGCAACCCGCGCTAACACGGTCAATACATGGCTGTGCTCGCTGGCGGTGTGTGGCGCTATTGCGTGGGCCAAGGGACAGGACATTGGTGAGTTGGTGGTCAATATGGTCCTAGAGAACGAGTCGTCTTGGTCACTGGCGGAATCGGTAGGTATGCTGCGAACGAGTGTTTTTGCCAATCCTAAGAATAGATATAAAGAGGCCTATATCTATCGTTTGCAGCTTTAGGTTGCAGTACTAGGTAGCAGTACTAGCCTTACAGCCCCAGCTCACAAAATAGAGGGGCAGCTTTGGCGGCTAGATTGGGTTGGGCGCAGTCGGCCTTATTTTCGGGTGCTCTATTCGCTGTTGCTTTCAAGAAGAGGGCACTTCTCTACGATTAGCGTTCAATAAGCGTGGCTCTGACAACTGAAATTTGCACCTCTCCCTGAGGACTGACCAGCCCCGTATTAATTAGCTTAGCCTCGCTTGCGCCAAGTAGGTTGATCTGACGCTGAGTGCTTCTGGCATTGCCTTTTTGGTCAATATAGCGAATCGACAAAACCACGTTGTTGAACGCCCGAGGTGCTCGGTTGGCAACTTCAATTTGTATGGCGCTGGTCTCGTTTCTGCCATAGCGAACACCAATGAAAGCGCCGGGGTTGCGTGCAACGTCTATCTTGATCAACGAATTTAAGGCGGCTTGGCCAGATGCGCTTGGGTCCTGAGAGGCCGCTGCAAAGTACTCTCTGGCCTCGTCAGTATTGCCTTGGCGTTCAGCGATATTGCCTAGCGCGTTGTAAGCTTGTGCGGTTGGCAATAGTTCTAAGCTGCGGTTGAGGCGCAATTTTGCTTGGTTCAAAGCGCCTTGTTTTTCGCTGGTAATGCCGCTTTGTAGGTACGGGTAAAAGAAACCGGGGTTTAACTCGATGGCTTCAGCATAGGCATTTTGTGCTGAGGTGTAGCTTTTGGCGTCTAACGCAAGGTCGCCCAAAAATGAGTGGAAGTGGCCTTCGTTGGGTTCCATTTTGATCGCCTGGTTAACGAGTTTTCTAGCCTCTTTAGGCCGGTTGTCTTTGGCCATTTGCTGAGCTTTCTCGTAGTTTTCGTACGCGGGTTTGGTTTCAATGAGTCGCGCCATGACTTGCTGGTAGCGGACTTTACCCGTTACGCCGCCCTTGGGTAGCATTTGTGCATAAGCCTTGTTGGCTTCCAAGCGTTGCTGCGAAGGTGGGTGGCTGGCAAATAGACCGTCAAAAAAGCTAGAGTCTTTTTGTCCAGAGAGATCGACAAAAGTCTGCTGTAAATCCACTGCGCCCTGAGGGTCGTAACCCGCTCGACTCATATAATCCATACCGTAGCGATCAGATTCGCTTTCAGCGCTGCGGCCATACCTTGAATTAATTAGTTGGGATCCAATTCCCGCGCCCATAGCGACATATTTGCCGTAATCCGTATTGGCTGTGGCGATGCCAGCAACAGCCGTTGTGGCTTGTAGGATGGTGCCGCGTTCTACGCCTTTGGCACCATGCCTGGCCGCTGAGTGCACTACCTCGTGACCGAGTACTGCAGCCAGTTCTGCCTCGCTACCTAATTCTGTCAGCAGGCCTCTATTGATAGATATTTTGCCACCGGGCAGTGCCCAAGCGTTGGGTACGCCATTGTTAATGACCGAAAATTCGTAAGGCAACTTGCGATCGCTCACCGCCGCTACTTTTTGTCCTACCTCATTAACATAGGCTTGCACCGCTTCATCAGCGAGATAGTCGCCGCCCTGAGATTGACGCGCAGGGGCATATTGTTGTTTACCTGTTTTCAACTCCCAAGCTTCAGAGATAATGCTGATTTCACTTTTGCCAGTGACAGGGTTGGTGGCGCAGCCGCCCAGTCCGAATGTGAGCGCGGCGGCAGCAAGTATCAGCGGCAGGGTGCGAGATTGTGGGTGTTGATGTTTTGAACTGAGTGTCGGTAGGTTATTTAACTGGTCATTCATAGTAGCCTCCGGCCGCTAATTTTGTCGAAAAATAGACTTAGATTGATTTTAGAAATTGTTGTGCGGTCAAGCGTTGGCCGCCCTAACCCGCATAGCGCGCGTATCTTCTGCGCAGTGACGCCGCCTGTTGTCGCTCTCCTTGAGCTTCCAGTACATCGGCCATTTGTAGCCAAGCCTGCCCCGTTTTAACCGCATCACTGCCAGCCAACGCTATGGCCTTGCGCGCATGTTGAGATGCAGCCTGGGTATGCCCTTGCGCCAGATGCGCCCGGCTTAGGCGTATCCATAACAAAGCCTCTCTGGGGTCAATGCGTATGGCACGTTCAAGCAACACAATTGCCTGTGCTGGGGATTGTTGGGTTAATGCTGTATCTGCTTGGGCTAAAAGTATTTTTGCCGCTGAGTTTTTTGGCGGCGCTGGCTTAATTTTCGCGGGTTGTGGCGGTGCTGCCGGTTTGTTGCTGTTTTTGGCAGTTCTAGATTGGCCTGAACTGGCGCGGCTGTCCGAGGCACTGGGGCCTTGGTTGCCTGCGCAGCCACCGATAAAAATGATGCTGAGCAAAGAAATACAGAGTTTTATGTTCACGAGAGCCCACACAGTTATACGAGTTAATTGTTAAAAATTGAACGCAGCCGTTGGCCAAAGGTTTTTCGGACACCACAACCGGGTTTGATGGGCAAAGTATCAGGGCGACGAATGGGGATAACAACCACATCAGCACATGATTTTGCGGCCCGCCTACCCGTGGCAAATTCAATCTCTACAAGATTGTCCGCGGGGTTGTGGACAATAGGGTCAACGCCACTGGACACATGCATGTTATTCCATATACGCAGCGCACCGGATGTGCCCGTGAGACCAGTGGACTTGTTGTCATCGCGCCCCACCCAAACCACCGACAATTTGCTGTTGTCGAAACCTGCGTACCAGCTGTCTCGGTTGTCGTTAGAGGTGCCGGTTTTGCCTGCGACACCTTGCTTGGCGAAGGGTGACGAGCGGCCTGTGCCGTGGCTCATTACAATTTCCAGGCCTCTGTTGAGGCTGGCTACGGTTTCTGGACGGATGCTTTGCGTCAAGTCAAAGGGGTGGTGTGACAGCGCTTGCCCGCGTTCATTTAGCACGGCGATAACCGCTTTGGGGGTGGTGTGAAAGCCGCCGCTCGCAAAGTTGCCGTACAGTTCGGTGAGTTGCAGCGGCGACATAGACTCTGCGCCCAAGAAAAACGACGGATAGCGGTTCTTAGGTGCGTATCCTGTGAGGTCTGTAAAGCGGCGCTGCACCTCGCCAAGACTGACGGTGTTGCCCAAATCCACCATCGCTAGGTTCAGTGACATGGCTAGTGCGCGAATCATGGGCAGCTCGCCGCGGGTTTTACCGTCGTAGTTTCGGGGTGTCCAAAGTTCACCGGAATCCGATGTCATGGTAATAGGTGTGTCGTTCACCAGGGTTGACCAGTCTAGTCCTGCCTCTAATGCGGTGAGCACAATGACGGGTTTGATCACAGAACCTACGGATCTGCTGGCGTTTAACGCGCGGTTGAAACCGTCCACGCGACCTTTGCGTCCGCCAATAAGCGCCAGAATTTCCCCGGTCTGAGTGTCGGTAATGACACTGGCTGCCTGTAGGCTGCCCTGTGCCAATTTGCGTTCTTTCTCGATCATTTGCAGGGTTGAGGTTACTGCTTTCTGGGCGTTTTCTTGCTCTCTGGGCTTCAGTGTAGTGAATATGCGTAGCCCCTGGGAGCGCAGGTCCGAAGCGGAATAACGTTCACTGAGTTCAGCTCTGACTATGTCCATAAAGGCGGGATAGTAAGCGCCACCACTGTTGGGGCTAGAAACCACGCCAAGGGGGGAGCCAATGGCGTCTTGATGGCGGGGGTTAGAGATTAAGCCGTCAGCCAAAAAAGTATCAAGAATACGATTGCGTCTAGCCAACGCGCGCTCGGGATGCCTGAATGGATTGTAGTAAGAGGGGCCGCGAATGATGCTGATCATTGTGGCAATTTCATGCACCGCAAGTTCGTTGATGGGCTTGTTGAAGTAAAATTGGGAGCCCAGACCAAAGCCGTGAATGGCGCGCGCACCATTTTGCCCAAGGAAAATTTCGTTGATGTACGCGGTGAGAAGGTCTTCCTTAGAAAACCGCAGCTCCAAAATAATGGCCATGGCCACTTCGCGGAGTTTGCGTTCATAGGTGCGCTCATTAGTTAGGAAATAACTCTTAACCAACTGCTGAGTCAGGGTGCTGCCTCCTTGTGCCCGCGTGCCGCTGCGGGCGTTCACCCAAGCCGCGCGCAAAATTCCCGTAATGCTGAAACCTCGGTGATCGTCAAAGTTGCGATCCTCTATGGCTTTCAGACCCTCTGCAAGCAAAGGAGGCACTTGCTCTGGTGTCAGAATTAGCCGGTCTTCACCATGGGAGGGAAAGAAGCTGCCTATGGTGGCGGGATCTAGGCGAATCAGCGGTATTTCGGAATTGTCTTTGGCCTGAACTCGGTTGATGACGCCATTTTGAAAACTAATTTTCACCCGTTGCGAGGGTCTGCTGCCTTCCATAAAGTCAAAGCCGCGCAGATGGGTGGACAAAGTTGCCCCGTTGCTGTTGTAGCTTCCGGGTGCGGTGAGGTTTGCATCTGAGCGATAACCTAGTCGTCCGAGTTCTTCTACAAGCTGGGCTTTGTTGATGCGCTGACCTGCGTAAATTTCAAGCGGTTGGGCAAAAACCTGGGCAGGCACCGACCAGCGCCTACCCTCAAAAGTTTTGGTGATGGTTCTATCAAGGTAATAGCCAAACCCCAGACCTACTAAGGTTGCGAATAGGGTCGTCCACAGCATCAGCTTTAGCAAGGCGCGCAAAATCCACTTACCTAGCCTTTTGAACCAGGAGTCCGTTTTTTTTGATGACTTGCTGTTTTTCCGGCGGCCAGAACCTTTGGCTTTGCGGGAAGCTGGCGTTTTCGTGACCAAGTAGCTGTCCTGTAACTTGCTGATAATTTTGCGGTTAACTTTGTGTCCATCTTGCCTTGACTGGGCGCTAGGGTGAAGCAAAAAACCCCCTCAGATTTTGCTCGGATGCCATACAAAATTCTGCCCAATGTTTCTTGGCACCCTTTGTTGAAAAAGTGCAGTGAGCGAGCGATACCCGTTGGTCACTAGAACGGTACCGTTTGTTGTTTGGGAGTCGAGACGATTTTGCAAGTTGTTAGAGTACAACTGTTTTTCTAAGTCAATTTTGCATGAGTGTATTGGGTCCTCTAACGATACGCCCAGATCTGAATGAGGCTTTAAAAAACGTCTTGGAGTTTGGTTGTGGCGGTACACCGCTATAAACATACCCTCATATAAATTTTGTTCATGTTTGGAGATATTATGAAAAAACTAATTACATTAGTGGGTTTTTTGAGCTTTTTCTTGATAGGCACGGCTGCCGCAGAAGAGTCGAAGTTGTCGTACAGCAATGTGGCAGTCAGCTACTTTGATGGCGATATTCTTGATGTTGGTGCAGATGGATTCGGCATTCGCGGGAGTATAGGTTTTGCCAGTTCTTGGTTTGCTAGCCTTGAATATAATGTTGGTGAATTGGAGGGTGCAGATCTAGATTTGGACGAAATTGCTTTGGATTTAGGCTATCACTGGGGGGTTGGTGCAAAAACTGACTTAGTCGCATCCATTGGCTATAGCAGAATTGACCTCGATGTAAATGTTAACAATCTACAATTCTTATCAGACAGCGCTAATGGATACGATCTGAATGTTGGCGTGCGCGGTAAACCTGTTGATCAGTTCGAATATGGCGTTTTTGTGACCTATTACAATGGCGGCGACTTTAATAGCGATGTGCAATTGTCGGGCGAAGCTCGGTATCATTTTTCTGCACCGGTATCAGTCGGCGTTAAATACAGAAATAACGACGACTTCGACTATTGGGGAGTTGATGTTCGTTACGATTTTTAATTTCTTTTCCAGCCTAGCAACAATTCAGTGTTGCACAGTTGGGTAACTTGAATGAGATGCTAGAAATGTTAGACACAGAAAGGGCGGAGAATTTACTCTCCACCTTTTTTCGCTTTTTTGCTTATTTTTAGCGCTTTCTCGCGCGCCTGTATTTTTCGGCTGGACTCTTTCCCTAAGATGATCATATGATAGTGCTGCCTAAGGGGGGGCGTTACGCCTGAGATTCTCCTTGTTGTTTATACTTATTCGCACTTTGGTACGAAAATGTAAAAGCAATAAGACAGTGAACCCTTTGAACCTGATCCGGTTAATACCGGCGTAGGGATAGGAGTTATTATTTCTCTGGAAGCTTTGGTGTTACGCCAGCTGTCTTTTTAGGGTGAATAACAATCCCAGACCTTAGGCGTTCAAGTCTAAGGAGTAGATAATGTCCAAATTGTGCCTTTCATTTTGCTTACCTTCATTTGCGGCGAAGGCGGCTCGTGCGGCGCAGCTATTGCAATTGAGCGTTTTGAGTTTCGTTGCCTGTTTTGTATCCAGCCCTGTTTTCGCCGATGAGGTGGGTGATGTCATCGAAGAAGTCATTGTTACTGGTGAGTTTCGTGACACCTCAGTATCTCAGTTGGCTGCAAGCGTTTCAGTTTTGTTGCCTGAGCAAAATGGTGATTCGGTGAGCCACCTTGAAGAAATTTTGGGTCGTGCGCCTAACGTCAATTTTGCCAGCGGCGGTTCGCGCGCACGGTTTTTCCAAGTTCGCGGTATTGGCGAGCGCGGCCAGTTCTCTGAACCACTGAATGCCTCTGTCGGTTTGTTGGTAGATGGCGTAGACCTTAGCGGTATTGGTACCGCTGCGACCCTCGCTGATGTCTCACAAGTAGAAGTATTTCGTGGTCCCCAGGGCACGGTCTTTGGTGCTAATGCCCTCGCCGGATTGATTAACGTTGTCACGCCAAATGTTGCTGATGATTTTTCGGGGTCCGTTGATCTGGGTTTAGGTAATTACTCAGCAGTAGACCTGGGTGGTGTACTGTCCGGCCCAATTAATGATCGCGTTGGTTTTCGTATTAGCGCTCATCAGTACAAAGATAATGGCTTTATTGACAATATCCGCATTGGCCG
>Ga0257126_1001256_pt1 | contig 18460 bp, 12 predicted proteins | sample SI060_120mmetaG_FD_190151 | JGI IMG/M metagenome (GOLD analysis project Ga0257126, IMG submission 190151) | Marine microbial communities from Saanich Inlet, British Columbia, Canada - SI060_120m | ecosystem: Environmental > Aquatic > Marine > Inlet | place: Canada: British Columbia | collected... | reverse complement strand
GATGGTGACCTTTGAAGAATCCTTCCTTGCACGCATAAGCCCACTATGGAATACGCAAAACATCGGACCTCAACTGGGTAACCACTGGGCCAATACCTTTATGAGTGCGCCTGTAGCTAATAATGGACGTTCGAGCATGAAAACACCACCTGTGGACTTGCTCGTGTGGTTTGCTCCTCAAGAGGGTTGCCGCTTGCAAGTAGTGGACCGCATGACCTTCGATGCCCGCACCACCGACTGTCCGGCTCAACTGCGTTACACATGGGAAGGCACCCCTAAGAAAGGCGAACAAAAAATCTTCACGCAAATCTACTATCCGCACATGCCTTATCGCAACCGAACTTACAATAATAATCCCGGTGCCAAGGAAGTAGAGAAGCCGACCTTACAAAACACGGCTTACGCCAGTGGGATAGAAGTCATTCGTGACGATGCCAATGCAAGCATCCTTAAACTGGAGTTTGAAAAAGGAAAATCCGAATATGTAGTGTTTAACCCAGCAGGACATAAAATCAACATGGGCGATAGATCAGTTGAACAGGCATTCGCTTATTTTACCGAACCAAAATCCTCAAACGATCAATAACACATGTTCTCCATTATCAAAAGAACGGGAATAGAAGGCTTCGGAATATGGGGCATGCTATTATTCTTCAGTGCATTTGGGATCGTCCCCCTATCCGAAGCTAAAACCAAAGAAAACAATGCCCAATTAAAAATTGCCACATGCCAATTCCCGGTATCGAATGATATCGGAGCAAACGCGCATTACATCAAAAAATACATCCTGGAAGCTTCAGAAAATAAAGCCGATTTGGTTCATTTTTCTGAAGCGGCACTATCGGGTTACGGCGGAATGGACCTACCAAACTTTGATGGTTTTGATTGGGATAATCTAAGAGCCCAAACGCATGAGATTATGGCTTTAGCTCAAAAACATAGTATTTGGGTCATCTTAGGTTCCGCGCATTATATCAGCCCAGAGGAAAAGCCCACCAATTGTCTGTATATCATCTCAAACGAAGGCGAAATCGTGGAGCGATACGATAAATCCATGTGCACAACTAGCGATTTGAACGTTTATACTCCTGGCAATCGAATTGTAACCATAGACATCAATGGTTTGCGTTGCGGATTTTTGATTTGCTACGACGCCTGTTTCCCTGAGATGTATAACATCTACCGTCACAAAGGTGTCGAGGTTATGTTTCACTCATTCTATAATGCACGGTATCAAGGGAAGACTATCCTGGATGAAATCATCCCTGCAGAAATTCGAGTTAGGGCATCCGATAACCTTTTATGGGTAGTGGCAAATAATTCGTCTGCGGAGTATTCCTCCTGGCCGACGTGTATCGCTCGCCCTGATGGATCAATGATGTCATTGGAGCGCGGTAAGCCGGGCCTTCTGTACCGCACTTTTCCCGACGAGATAAAAACCAAAGACTTCCCAAGCTGGACACACAACAACAAGAAGATGGCTTTGCCCCCCACGGAAGTCTATCACAATGGCGTTCCATCCACTCATCCCAGAGTTACCAACTCACGTGCATTGCCTTAAGCATATTCAGGTACATCCGTCATCAACTGCGACACTAAAGTTAACGAGTAGTCAGGGGGTATGCTGTGCTTGGGGGAGAGTATTGCCGGAGTATGCGCTAGTAGCTCCAAGAAATCCGAATTTGCAGATAAATGGCCTTTAGAAAGCCTGCAAGTAACTAGCCATGAATAAGTTATACTGGTACCGGTGGTCGGGCTCGGTCGTTTTTTACGCCTCTTTCGGGCCATATTGACTCATTTTCGGAGACTACTCAAGCCTACTCTTTCACTACAAGATCCTGCTCGGAATCTACAATCTGCTGACGATTTTGCTGACAGTGATTATGTTTCTCCCCAAATGGTTTAGTCACGGTTCTGGGGTATCCAGAGTGTATGAATGAGCAATTTCTCCATTGAGATGGCCGTTTTTTTCCTCGTCCGGAAGAAAGGAATAAATGTAATCAATCGTGCAACGATCTTCTGATACTGAAACTTTCAAGTGACCGGAACTACTGAGGATGACTCCGTCCGTATATCCATAATCCAATGCGCTTCGTGTGTTGCCGAAGCGGCGGTGTCCAGGTTGGGGGACGGCTTGATAGATGACTCCATCCAATTCTTCTTTGGCATAGAGATGATCATGTCCGTGAAATACAACATTCACACCATGTCGTTTCAGTAGTTGATGGATAGGGGAATCCCAGCCCGGACGTTGGCTGTTCCATTGGTTCTCTCCTTCCACATTTTGGCCGCCCCATTCATAGAGATGGGCGATTGATTTGGCACCACGCGTTTCATTGTTCAAACCTCCTACCAGGTAGTGTAGGAAGATGAATTTAAATTTTGCAGGACTGGATGCGAGTGTTTTATGGAGCCACTTATATTGCTGGTCTCCCAAAGTTTTGGACCATTGTCCTCCTCGTCGATTGGTAGAATACCAAAAGGGGTCCAGGGTGATGAAAAGAGCGTCCCCCCATGTCCAAGCATAGTAGTTTTCCAAATGCCCCACTTCTTTGTGTGGCATTTCATTGCCCGTATAGAAGTGGTTGGGACTGGGGTTCGGGAAATATTTCTTTCTCATATTAGCTGACCAGACGGACATGTTGTCGCTGCTGCCATCATCGCGATATCCGAATTCACCATCGTGGTTGCCCAGTACGAAGAAGAGTGGCGCAGAATGGCATAACCGGCTGAAATAGTAACGCTGTGCAAGATACTGTGGTTCTGCTTGCCGAAAATTTGAGTATTTATCCACCATGAAAGTGTCTCCCAACTCAATGTGGAAATCGGTCTTGTCGGCAAGTGCATTTGCCAGAGTTTGTTCATACTTTTTGGGGATAATTCCAAAATCCAGATGCGAATCGGCTTGAACTGTGAATGTAAACGGATTTCCCGGTGAGCGTTGTGTGTGGAAAGAATATTCTTCACTTGGGATAAAGTGGTTCGTATTGAGTGCTCGATGATGAATTCGGTAAAAACATCGAGCATTGGCCGGCAATGGGGTGAGGTCAATTTCTCTTGTCTCTCCTGCCAGTATAGGATCAATGCTGGTCTTTTCCGTGTATCTCCCGGCTGCAGGTCCGTATTCGATATAAAAATCATGATCCTGATATACTGAGATACTCACCGTAACAGATGAGTCCGTGGGACGTCCCAGGATATGATCAAATGCTCGGTCGGGAACCTGTGTTTGGAAAGCCGGAGTGGGCATCCGAATACCACGGGGAATTTCTTGCTGATTGCGGCGATCACCCTTTTGATTGGTTCCAGATTCTCTGCCTCGGTTTTGTCCCGAGAGCCGGTTTCGGTTTTCCCGACTCAACTCAATTGAACTCAGTTTCCCGTCGTTGTTCACATCCAGACCGAGAAGCGCATGAGTGGCGTTATTGATTTCATCTGCATTGAGCACCCCATCACGATTGACATCGAGTGCTTGATGAATCGGATTACCTCCTCTGCCACTTCTATCCCTCTGATCACGCTGGCGGTTTTGGGAAATGGCCTGTGTCATGACAAACACTGTGGTAAAAGCAAGGATAAGTATGGGGATTCTTTTTTGCATCTTGAATTGTTGGGTGAGGTATGGATTCAATTATTGGAGTGTGCGTCTTCTATTTCGGTTTTGGGAGTTCCGGGTGCTTCGACGAAACTCCTCTAAGGTCACTTTACCGTCACCATTTCGATCGAGTTTTCTTAAGGCCGCAGGTGCGTTTTCCATTTCCTGGATGGAGATCGTGCCGTCCAGATCGGTATCAATCACTTGTATTTCTGTGTTAGAGCGATTTCCTCCTCCCCCGCGACGTCCTCCAGGTGGTCGGTCGCCACGGCGTGATTCACCAACAAGCACCGGTTGCGACAAATCGACTTTTGGAACCTGAGCTTTTACCTGTTTGAGATAGCTCGTTAATCGACGATCCAGTTCAGCCACTTTGTCGGGCATTTGCGAGGCGAGGTTGTTTCGTTCTCCTAAATCCGTGCTGAGATTGTATAGGAAGCGGTTCCCTGATTCGTAGGCCCGGATCAATTTGAAATCTTCGTCGTAGATAGCCGAGGCCGGACCGATGGGATCTCCGTCATAGTGGGGGAAATGTGCAACGAACGTTTCTCCCGGACGCTTGATCAGACCCTTGCCCGTATTCAGCAGAACCTGAGCAAGACTGCCCCCTTCAATCCCGGAGGGTAAGGGGGAGGGGACGCCTGCCAGTTCGGCGATGGTTGGAAACAGGTCCACACCGGATGTGATGGCACTGGCAAAGCTGCCGGCTTTGATACCAGGGCCACGAAAGAGCAGTGGGACTCGCAAACCTCCCTCTTTGATCGATCCTTTGCCGTTGGCCAGGACACCATTGCGGCCTGGCGTGCCGTGATCTGCCGTGTAGAAGACGTATGTGTTTTCCGTAATGTCAAGCTCGTCCAGAGCGTCGAGTACGCGACCGATGTTGATGTCCATATCCAGAGCAACTGCGGCAGCACCGATGAAGCGTTCATCGCGACGGCCGACACGTTGACGCATCCTTTCCATGGTCTCCTGTTTGGCATCGAGTGCACTTCTTCCGCCATATTGAGAAATCTGAAGGAAGAAGGGCTTCCCGGCCTTGACTTGACGGGACATGAAATCAATGCCCTTGGCCGCCGTTTCGTAGGACTGTTTAGGATTTGGGTTTTGAACCCGTTCAGGCCCCGCGTTGCTGTTTGCGCCATCATTCTCGTCAAAACCGTGTTGCCTTGGATTAGCGCGTCCGACGTGCCACTTGCCAAAGTGAGCGGTGGCATATCCGATGGTCTTCAAATGTTCGGCGATGGTGATTTCGGATAATGGCAATTCGGTCGACGTGCGTGGCAGTTGGACCCGTCCCGTCATCGGGTTGGAGTTGATGTAGGTCATGTGCAACTGTGCCGGGCTCTTTCCGGTCAGGTAGGCGGCACGTGAAGGCGTGCAGCGTGGAGATGGAGCATAGAATCGGGAGAAGCGCATGCCATCTTGGGCCAGCCGATCGAGGTTGGGAGTGTAAAAGAAATCACTCTTGGACGCCGGGTTGTCTGGAGCCATTTGGATGGATAGGCTGCTCCAGCCTTGGGCTTCACCTTGTAGGAACACAAAGTTTGGTCTTTCGCTGGCAAGTGTGACCGTAGTGCTCAGAGCAAGGAGTCCGACGTATAGAGTCAGGTGGAAATTATTTGGTTTCATAAGCTTTTCATGCATCCGATATTGAACCTAGTCGAGCAAACGGTTCAGAACCAACACGACTTCCTGGCGAACAGTTACTATTTCGCGCAAGGCCGCCCTGGCTTGCTCCAGTTTCCTGGCATTCGATTCGCGTTCGACTCGATAAGCCTTCAGCAGGCGATTCATTTCACTCTCGGATGCATTGCGCTCCAAGGCGGATTGAAGCTTACCCTGTGGAGAATTGGGGCCAAAGTTCCTTTCCCGTCCGTTACGATTTCGATCACCCTGGTTGCGATCACTTTCTCCTCGGTTCCCTTGCCCGCGATTGGCCTGATCTCGTTCGCGCCTATTTTGACCACTTCGCGTACGGTCACCTTCTCTGCGTTCACGCTCGTCCCTATTGCCCTCCGCCCCATCACGATTACCTTGGCCTCGGTTCCTCTGCGTTCGGTCTCCTGCCCCCTGATCGCGCTGGCGTCCACCCCGTGCCCGGTCGTCGCGGTTGCCCCCACGTCCACCACCTGCATTACGAAGTTCGATCACCTTGGCGATGCGTTCGCTGAGGATGGCCCACTCAGCGTCGTTCTTTACACCCAGAGGCTGTCGCAATCGTTCGGTTTGCCGTTGAATCTCTTCTCTATCGGCGTTTTGAGCCGTTGTGGTAAAGCAAAGACTCATCGTCGTTATGAGAATGGCTGTGAGTATATTATTTTGGATGGTATTCATTTTTTTGAGTTTTTTCGTTTTGTGTTAGGGTTGAATGTTTTCCTAATATGGTTATGTGCTCGCTATGGTCGGAGGGGTTTTTGGTTTCGATTCTTTCCGCGAGGCTTACCTGCTTGTGAATTTTCCCCGACTCCATTAGCCGTGTAGATGACATTCAATGTCGCGCTGTCCAGAATCGAATCCTTGATGGTTGCCAACAGGATTTCGCGCGTCACTTGTTGCGGTGATTGGTCGAATTGCGGAATGGTGGAAAGCGCATAAATGTGCAAGGTGTAAGTTTTAGCGCCGCCGCCTTGGGAGTGTGGCGGGACGTAGGTCTGCCCACGTTTCCAAGTGGCGCCTAGTTTGCCAATGCCCTGGACATTCTTCGGTAAGCTGGTGACCGAAGCCGGGATGTCCCAAAGGGTCCAGTAACATTTTATTTCCGGTCCACGCGCAAGATGATCCATGACGATCGCGAAGCTCTTCGTGCCTGTTGGTGTTCCCGTCCACTCAAGAGGTAAGGTTGCTCCCTCACCATCTCCATTGTATTCCTTCGGCAAAGGTCCGTTTTGCCCTACCACAGGGCTGGTGAGTTTGAATTGACCGGATTGCTTCGGATGGATGATAAACGGAGTAGCATCGGGTGCACCCGATGGGTTTTCCGATCTCGTCCTCCCACGTTCGGCAGGGGGACGCCCCTCTCGGTTCCGTCCTCTACCGGAGCCTCTGGTTTCATCACGACTGAGTTGACCGTCGCCGTTTTTGTCAAGTTTACGGAGTGCGATCGCAGCGTTATTCAATTCCTGGGGCGACAGTTCCCCATCGTTATCAGCGTCGAGTGCCGAGAGTATTCGATTTTCACCACCGTTTTGCCCACGGATGCCACCCTGTCCCTGTCTGCGATTACCCTGTGGGATGCGGTCCTGATTCTGCGCGACTTGTAGAGGTTGTCGCGTGGACTGTTGGGATGATTGTTGGGATTCATTCCTGTTATTTGGTCTGGTGGGTAAGGGACGATCTTCACCACGACGAGGAGGACGTTGGCCGGTTTGATCTCTTCCTTGGCCTTGTCTTCGATCTCCTCTTCTTGTGTTGCGACCTTCGCCATCGCCTCCGTTTCTACCTCCACGCCGTTGACGAGGTTCGAAGGTTTCCGTAGTGACCCTCCCGGAAGTATCCGTAAATTTGAAGGCAACGTTGTCGTTGTCGAGAATCTTATAATTTACAAAACCGTCCCGTCCGTTTTGTGAATATTTGAGGTGGTAACCTGATGCTATATCGCCTGTGAAATCGGTAATCTTAGCTCCGCGTAACGGACGCGTGTAGGGGCGCACTCCCTGAGCGCGTGGCTGCGGATCGACCTGACCGCCAACCTCACGCACTTCGCCACGAAAACCCCCGATGAGGTACGGGTAGGTCTTGGTGGCATGGTAATGATAATGACCGTTCTTGTCGGTGTGGCCACCCATCCAATCCAGCTCGCCGACAGGCGATCCGTTCGGCTCCGTAAAACCGAAAACAGGATAACCGTCCAGTGCAAAGGCCACTGGATTGCCAGGGCCAACCTGGGCTTGCAGATGCGTCGGAGCGATGTGGTAGTGATAGTCATCCGCACGGCCGCAGTGACCACCCCATTTGTCGAGTTCACCAGCAAGCAGGGTGTCCGTACGCCCGTCATTCTTGATAGGATTAAAGATCGGAATGCCATTCACAGCGAGAGCGATGGCGCCGCGGAAGAAATGTTCCTTGGCTGACATGGGCTCTGTTGCCATGCGTGGTTGCAGTGGAATCTGCCAGGCATTGGCGCCCGAGTAGGGCTGTGGAATCGGAACCTGTTGCTGCCACGCGGTAATTCCAACCATCATCTGATGGGCAGGGATGGAATTGGATTCCACATAGAAAAATTCTGAATCGGACCGAGTGGAGACTTTGGGACGAAAAGCGCCATAACTGCGTTCCATCAGACTTAAATAAGGACTGGCATCAGCACTGGTTTCCGCCGCAAGCCCAGCTAGGATGGTTCGTTGAGTCAGCTTGTTGAGTCGCCTGATTTGGTTGACTCTTGAATCCACCCATTCACGACCGGAGGCACTCAATGAATCCAATTCGATCGAGAGAAAATCTCCGCTTGGATTTTGAATGATGACTATGTCTTCACGAGTCGCAACAAAGGTGCCTTCATGCAAAGGTTTTCCTTCTTTGTTTTTCCATATCCGTGTTGTCTCTGAGTAATGAGACATGTCTTCGTGCGGATGTCCGGTTTCATGTGCGACGCTTCCTACAGCGCACATCAACGCTAACGTGGTGCATGTCAATTGGAGTAGTTTTTTCATATTAATGAGTTTGGTTGAGGATTAACGACCGGTGTAGAAATCTGATTTTGGGCCATCGATTGTATATCGGAAAATAACGGTGTTATCGAGTTTGAGACTATGACTCCATATCCATTTCGCACCTTTGAAATCGTGTTCAAAATAGGGCGCTTTTGGACCGATCTCTTCTTCATTGTATTCTTTAGCTTGATCCCATTGACTGTCGTCGAAATCTTCTGAATACCAGTCAGGTGGAATGGGTGTATGAACCACTTGAGGATTAATGGTTGATCCATTGACAGGGCCATGAAAAAAACATTTTGCTTTCCATTCCCGGCTGCTGAGAATGTAGTCGCCTATCTTTAAAATAAACCCTCCGTCGCCAATGTTATTGGTATATTCCATACCCGTTTCATGATCTGCATTATCCTTCGCCATGACCGCAATGGTCATCGGGTATTCGGGCAGGATATCCACCGAGATCACATTATGGGGAATGAATTCAATGGAATCGACCGCAACGAGTTTTTCGTTGATATAGAGAACGAAGCTGTTATCGGCATAAATGTTTGCCTTGATCGTATCGGACATGCTGGGCTTACGTTTGCCGTCCGGCGTCCCACCTCCTCGTTGTTTGTTAGATCTTCTGTTTCTGCTCTTCAGTCTGGGCGTTCTTTCCTGCGCTAATTGGGTATCAGAAATAAAGGTGGTTTGGAAATGTTTTGAATCGAAAGGTTGGGGTTCTTGTGGCTGCAAGGTTGAATGATCACTGATTGGATCCCCCAAAGACAACAGCGGTATCAAATGGATTAACAGTATGTTTCGACTCAGTTTCGCTTTCACAGAAAAAATAGACTCCATCAAAATGAATGGAACCCCACTTGCTGGATTAAAAATTTTTAATCTTCAATGCATTTGACACCTTCACCATTCAAAACGGGCCACCTTTGATGATGACCCGTTTGACGTCTCATGAATTCAGGCGGTTTTTTCCAGATCCGATTGAGTCACAAAACAGAGTGAAGCCAAACTCAATTAAATGAATGGAACCTCTCCTTTTCCATTAATTTATTTTAATCTAATAAAGCTCCTCGACCATTTCGTCTCCTTGTAGCATTGGTCAAAATGAAAGTGCTCATTGTAGAAGATGAAGCTAAAATCGCCTCCTTCGTAAGCAAAGGGCTTAAAGAGGCAGGATTTATTGTCGACTGCGCCAGGAATGGGGATGACGGCTACCATATGGCGACGACCGGCAGTTATGATGCTTTGGTGCTGGATATCATGCTTCCTGGGCTTGATGGCATCAGTATCTTGAAAAAAATCCGATCTGAACGACACTCAATCCCGATCATCCTTCTAACGGCCCGAAGTGAATTAAACGATAAACTGAATGGATTGAATGAAGGGGCTGATGATTATTTAACCAAACCTTTTTACATCGAAGAATTGATTGCTCGACTTCATGTGGTCACCCGACGTTCATCAGGGAATGAACTTAGTATATTAAAAATCGGAGAACTAACCGCCAATCTCATTACCAGGGAAGTTTTCTTCCGTTCCAGGGCCGTTGAATTGACGGATCGAGAATTTACCCTGTTGACCTATCTAATGAGATCACCTGGAAGGGTTTTTACTCGCACACAAATCTGTGAACATGTTTGGAACTACCATTTTGATCCGGGGACGAACATCATTGATGTTTATATCCAGCGTTTAAGAAAGAAATTAGGACTTCGAAGCTCACAAATTATCGAAACCGTAAGAGGAGTGGGTTACCGAATTCATGAAAGACTTGAATCAGCGTGAAAATTCTACAGACCCATTCCTTTCGAATCAAAATTGCCATGCTTGCAGGATTGTTATCTGGGAGCATGTTGATTGGATTTGGTTGGGTGTTTTGGAACCTGAACTACCAGTTTAGTCTCTCCAGTATTGACCGTGAAATTCAGAATTTCGGAAATCCCAATCTAAACCGTCGCCATGGGGCAAATCATTATGACCAGTTTGCAAAAGCGTTGAAACAGATCCTTGGGGAAGATGCTGATAAGATGTTCATTATGATCGTTCGAAATGAACGTGATATGACCATCTACCAGACTCCCAATTGGCCAGATGGCCTAAATCTTGAGATTCCCCAATTGGGAGGGCTTTCAACGCAAAAGTCTACACCCCTTCGAGGTGGAGCTCAGAGTAAAGGACAATCCCTTCCACTCAAAAATCCCCAATTTATCACCATTTCTGATGGCTCAGCAACTTGGCGAGTTGGCGTAATGGGGAATCGATTCAACACACTCGTGCTAGGTCTTAACATCCAGGAATTTCATTCCGGACTGGAAAAAATGAAGAGGTGGTATTTGGGAGCTTTGTTTACTGTGTTGGGATTCACTGCCATTGGAAGCTGGTTGCTGGCCAACCGTGCCTTGCGACCCATAACCGTCTTAACGGAAACATTAGAAGGTATTACGGCAAAAGGATTGAGCCAACGCATATCAACAGGGATACATGCTCATGAATTTCAGCGGCTCATCAGTGTATTCAATGACATGATGTGTCGTTTGGAAAAGAGTTATCTCCAAGCGGTTCGATTCAGTTCAAATGCCTCTCACGAACTCAGAACACCTCTGGCTGTCCTGCAAGGGGAATTAGAACAATTACTGCATAAGGCTTTGCCAGATTCTGAAGGACAACGTATTGCGGGGCTGATGTTGGAGGAAGTTCAGAGAATGAAAACAGTGATTGAAAAATTACTACTACTCTCACGAGCCGATACGGGTGATCTTCGGGTTGAGCGAAGTCGAATTGACTTGAGTCAATCGGTATCCAATTTGGCAGAAGATATCGTCATTCTTGCTCCTCACTTGAAGGTCGAGACCAAAATCACGGAGCATATCGAAGCCTTTGCAGATTCACATTTGTTGCATCAAGTTTTTCAAAACCTGGTTGCCAATGCGATCAAATATAATCGCATAGATGGAATGATTTGCATTTATCTGATCCGTGAAAAAGGAGTCATTGAAATGCGCATTGGTAATACTGGCCCTTGCATCCCTGTAATGGAACAGGATCGAATTTTTGATCGGTTTTACCGAGGTTCTTCCTCAAATGAGATTGGTTTGGATGGCATGGGGTTGGGATTGAGCCTTTGCAGAGAAATCCTACGTGCCCATGGTGGGGACTTGAGTTTAGAGAGATCAGATCATGATAGGACTGTATTCTTAATAAAACTGAAATCCACTGAAAATGACAGTTAACATGTACTTACAGGTCCTTGTAGATCCATTGAAATGCCCAGTTGCTGTAAACACCTGATCATGAAACCGCCAGTTGAAAACCCGGTGGTCGGTTTCCATCCACTGGTCGCAACTACAAAAGGTGAGCTAGATTTGTTGGAAGTATTTGGTGGGCAAATGGTACCGGTGGTCGGACTCGAACCGACATGAGGTTTAACCCTCGCAAGATTTTAAGTCTTGTGCGGCTTAGAATACCCGTTGCCGTTGGTATACTATCGGACAAAAAGAATCCGTTAGCATCGGTATACTATCAGACAAAAAGGCGCCCTATCACGGGGGCCACCTCCCCAAATCGGTGTTGCGTAATCCAGCACCCCTACCCCCTCCTATCATCACTTACGCGGCGCCGACCGTATGCAACGTTGCATTTGTTAATCAGTGCCGGTTTTCAAAATCACCAGAAAATTTTGTGTGGGTATATCAATATAAGACCGGGGGCATAAAGGGGGGTATACCTCTGTTTTTGAGCGTTTTCATTTCCCTATTACAGCTCACTTTTTTCTGACCTTTTCGCCTATCTTGTCGCTCACTACCGACAGTTTGTCTGCCAATTTGTCACCTTTTTGGCCACTTTTTGAGCGCCGTTTATTTGCAGTGTTTTTGCGCAAGAAGTCAGCTACAGATTGCAATAATCTGGCCAAAAGCTGGCCAAAGTCTGCAATCAATTGGCCACTTTTTGGCCACCCGTTTGCAGTCTTGCAAAGAGGTGCCAGGAGGGCGCCCAAACCACCCCCCCTATCAAGTAATCTCTTAAGTAGATATCAGAAGCAGGTTTCCGCGAATGAGCGCGAAGCAAGCGCATGAGCAACACACACAAACGGCGTCACACATACGGATGTAACGGTGTTTGTCTGGGATGAACAACAACCACAACGGAAGTTTCTTTGGTCTATTTTAATAAAAACACAACCGTATACGAACGTTTACACTTGTGTTACTACTAAGAAACTGTCATATTAGAGATATGCAATACATCGCTTACTACCGGGTATCGACCAAACGACAGGGGCAATCAGGTCTAGGGCTTGAGGCGCAGCAATCGGCGGTTGCTCATCACATAGGTTCCACCGGTGGCAAGCTTGTTGGCGAATTCAAAGAGGTTGAGTCGGGCCGTAAAGATGACCGACCACAACTCAAAGAGGCACTGGAGGAGGCAAAGCAAGTGGGCGCCACTGTCATTATCGCAAAGCTAGACCGATTGGGCCGGCGCGCTTCCTACATACTGAGATTGATTGATGAGAGCGGCGTTGAGTTTTACATCTGCGACATGCCCAACGCTGACAAGCTCACAATAACGATTCTGGCGGCGGTTGCGGAACGCGAAGCGGAGAACATAAGCAAGCGAACCAAAGCGGCGTTAGCAGCAAAGAAAGCGCGCGGAGCGAAGCTAGGAAATCCTCGTATTCTTGAAGCTCAAAAGGCATCGCTCAAAGTTAACGAAAAGAAGAACAAGAAGCGTCAAGAAGCGACACGCATGTTTATCATCAGAGAAATCATCCATAAAGGCCGCGTGACAACGCATGCCGGTATTGCTGAGTGTTTGAATGCACGAGGCATCCCAACCGCCAGAGGTGGCCAGTGGCACACGACAACGGTGCGCCGCTTGATACCCAACCCGGTCAAAGAATACGCCGCCTAAACACTTCAATAGATTGCCCATTGGTCAGCGCCAGTGGGCATTTTTGCGTTCTCAGATAGTTGAGAGGCGCCCATCGGTGCCATATCAGAGTCGCGCATGTGCTTAACCGCAACTATCTCATATCAGCGCTGATACACTGGTCATAAGAATTCTTTGCCGTTGTGAGCGGAACCCTGTGCTGCATTAATCAATGATAGCTTTCTTAGTGGGGGGAGGGGACCAAAGTGTTACGCAAGACTGTGATGTTGAAACGGATATGACCGAACAGAAACTTTTGACAAAAGGGGCGCTGGTATATTGAAAGCACTAGTACTTAAGCATGTCTATCACTAGCGATAAAACAACCGCCAAAGACACTGCAAAGAATCCAGAATACTTTATTTTTCTCAATTATTTTCAGCGCGATTGCTAATGCTGTGCAACGTTATTGGCCGTGATTATCGCATTCATATCTCTGAAAGGTGGCGTTGGGAAGTCAACGCTGGCCGTGCATGCCTACGGTTATGCGAAGCGTGAGGGCATGAATGCGTGGCTTGTGGATATGGATGTTCAAGCGTCCGCAAGTCAGTGGCTAGACGCTATCGACTCTGAAGCTAATTGCTATCACCTACCAGACGTCAACGAGGCTGAGAAAGCCATAAAGGCGCGTAGCAGCGATTCTGACGTCGTTATTGTGGACGGCGGCGGTGGTCTTATTGAACCGACTAAAGCCGGGCTTATGCTGGCCGATTTGGTGGTCATACCAACCAAAGCAAGCCGGCTCGATTACGCGGCGACTCTTGAAGTATTGAGGTTGGCGAATCAAGCAAAGGTAGCGCGCGGCAAGAACGCGGCGCGTGTGATTGTAGTGCCGTCAATGATTCAAGCCGGGCAACTGGTGACCAGTCAATTGCTCGATGAGCTTGAGGAATTATCGGTCCCAATAGGACCAGCAATTCACCAGCGCGCATCGTTTGCAAAAGTCGCCGGTGATAATTACGTGTGGAACCAGAAAGACAGTAATGCGACCGCTGAGATTGAAATGCTCATGCAGTCATTAATTGAGGAATAAATATGCCAAAGAAATTCAGTGACGGTTTGGCGCCGGTTGATGCAGCGCCCCAATTAATCAAAGACGATTTGAGCGAAGCCGCTGGCGCCGTTCTAAAGCCACACTTAGCGCGCACTAAGCGCAAACCTATGTGGGTTTATTTAAGCAGTCGTGAGCGCGATGCTGTGGCTCGCAAAGCTATTGAGTCTGGCGAGACGATGAGCGAGTGGATACGCAATGCTGTGCGCAAAGCGGCGAAGTGTTAGGGATGGGGAAGCTTCGCAATTTTTGGATTTATATCTGCGCCGTCTTATTTAAAGGAAGCGCTGGAATTCTTTTGCATGTGGTCGCTGCTTTTCTGATAGGCGCCCTCATTGTTGGTTTTGGAGTTTTGGGAGTATTGCTTTTCAAGAAAACGGAACAGTATTGGTGACCACCACCGGCTCTGAAATCAATGTCCGGTTTCCCTCCTGGCACCCACTCCCAAATAATAGCAAATCGCATATCACCCAACGGAATCAATGTTTTTAAAGAAAAGTGTGATTTCCGGTTTGAATCGGAATCAATTATCTGGTTTTATGTAGGTCAGTTGGTATTGGATACCAGCACTACCGGTTGCGATGCCGTTAATTCGGGACCACAACGGGTAGTATGTCTGAAGCAATTTGGACAAAAAAAAAGAGCGTCTGTGAGGCGGGAACCTCGGTAGACACTCTAGAAAGTAATAGTTGTGGTGACTTATTACGTGAAAAAGCCTAGTTCAGTTTTTTGATTTTTTCAAAGCAAATTCTGATAACAGCTTTCTAACAACTTCTAGAGGTTTCTACCTAATCACTTGCCTAACATGACGTTCCAAACTGAGGAACAGTCATAAAAAATAATTATAAAAACTTATCGGAACTGGATGCAAAGCGCGTCCCGTTGAGTCTTCCCGTCTATCAGAAGATTAAATCAACCAATCATATCTTCCAGAATGACCAGTGGTATTCGCTGCGCTCATTGGCAAAGATATTAGGTTTCAGCGCCACCGGAATTCGTCAGCGCTGCATTGTTGATAGCTGGCCAACGTTGCCCGTTTATTGCGAAGCGGACCGCGTTAGGCGCCCAATGTTTGTTTACGGGGATTACCTATCAAACATACAGAAAGCGGCGCAAGCGGAGGTGGTAGCATGACTCCGTCAGCATATCGTTTGCTGGGAATCATCCAGCACCGGTCAGCGAGTGATTCTGTTGATTGGCTAACGCTGAACATTGTTGAGCTTGCAGCGTCTCTGAAGCTATCTGAGAGGACGCTGAGACGCGCCAAAGCTGAGTTAGATGGTTATGGTCTAGTAAAGTTCAGAACCGTCAGCACAGGCGAAGGTAGAGGTCATAAACTACACGCTTGTCTTCCACACAAGATTGCCGGTAAGCGCGGCGAATTGTTGCACCAATCGAGCAACGGTAAGACACGAATAGCGCGCACTAAAATCGGGGGTAGAGTTATCAACAAGCCAACCCTCAAAAGGCGACCACATGACACTAGCAATACAATAGGTTCACGTAGTGAACATCATGATAAAAAAACTCCCACCGTTAAGCGGAGTTTTGCTAGCAAGCCCTCTGAAAATCAAGTGCGTCTTGCGCATTGGCTAAAGCGTGAGCTGTGGCGCCGCAACTCTTGGGATAACTGCAAAGTGATGAAGTCTGACGCACATGCTTTTGGCTTCGCTTTGAGAGCTATTCAAGCCGGGCATGACGTTGAAGAAATTCATCGTGCGTTTGAGGCGGCACTGAAGACGATGCATGCAACCGCAACGGATGTAGGCTTGTCTTCTGGTCAACCAACCCAAACGTTTTACTGCTTGTCCTCAACGGTTTCATTGGCTCAACGCAAGTTGAGAGATAGAGCCGGCGCCGTCTTCAAACCTCATAGGGAAACCCGTCCAAAGTCTTCCCGTAAACGTAGCCATACTTACCAAATAAAAGACGTCCAGTCGTATCAAATGCCGCCAGAACGGGCGCAAATTAAGCGCCCCAATTCACCGGCAACTTCTCAGGTCAAACGCTTCGCTGACATTATGTCCGCACTCGCTTGAGCCTAATTCAATCCCAAAAAAACAAACGGCCCCAGACGTATCTGGAGCCATTCAAGAGTTCATTTATTACGCATGAATAGTATCAAAAAATATGCCTCTAAGGCAACAACTGTCGCAGACAGAATCATCAAATATATTCTCGCTTATCCACCAGCAATTTCCGGGGATAGCGGTCACAATCGATTGCTTGTTTTGGCAATCAAACTCGTTCACGGGTATTGCTTGAGCGAAGCAGAAGCAACGGAATACTTGCTGCAATATTACAACCCCAGATGTCAACCAGAGTGGACGGAAAAAGAAGTAGCACGAAAAGTAAGTGAGGCTTCAAAAATGTCATCAATCAAGCCGCGCGGTTGGCTACTTAACGGATCGCAAAGCGATCCTGTTAAGCCTACGCGATTGCCAGCAAAGAAAGTTCCAATGCCTAAGAAAGACCCGGTTAAAAGCATTCATAAATTGGTTGGTGAATTCCGATGCACTCAAGAAGATTTGATAAACAAGTCGCCGTGTAAGTTGACCGGAAGAATTCAGAAAGAAGACTTCAAGAAGCAAGCACCGATGCTCTTCTCGCATCTATACAAACGAGATGACTTGATACGTGTTGTGGTTGATTCAAAGCAGAGTGAAAAAGGCAAGTGGCACCCTATTGGATACGGTGGAGTTTTTACCAGTGAGCACTGGCAAAAGACTATCTTATATTCTCCGCTGAAAAGAAGTGACGGCGGTTGTTGGATGGGCATGAACCCGTTGGACGGTGACGGAGTTGCGGATAAAAACGTGACTAGTTGCATGTATGCTTTGATTGAGTCAGACGATATTGAAATCAATCTTCAAGCAACGCTACTTGCAACGTTACCGCTCCCGATTGTCGCAATCATTCACAGCGGTGGTAGGTCATTACAAGCGCTGGTCAAAGTGGCTGCGGAAAGTATCGACCAATACAAGAAAAGCGTTAGCGCGTTGTTTGGGCGCCTCGCTGATTTTGGCGTTGATACAATGAACAAGAACGCTGCGCGCATGTGCCGGTTGCCCGGCGTTTACCGGGGAGACCAACCGCAAAGACTTGTATATCTCAACCCAGAACCCTCAACAGAAAGCATACTGTAATGAGTGATTTAATGAGTGGGATTGAGAAGCTTGATGAGCAAATAGAAGAGGCCGGCATAGCGGAAGTCGAAGTCCAGACGCATTATCCTCCCGATGATTTTGATTGGCCAGACTTACCAAATAAACAAGAGAAACTTGAAGAGTTGCCGCCGGCTCCAATCGATGCGTTGCCGGTTGTTCTGCGCGATATGTGTAGGGAAGCGCAAGACGCTTTTAAGATTCCAATTGAGACCTCGATGCTCAATGCATTGGCGACAGTGGGCGCGTGTGCCAGCAAACATTACAAAGCGAAAATAAAGAAAGGCGTTGAGGCGCGCCCCAACATTTACACGCTTACTTTCCAGACGCCAGGAGAACGGAAATCATCAAACTACACGCCGTTCGTTAAAGCGGTTAAACGGTGGGTTAAGAAAATGCAAGATTGGTGGGAAGACGCCAAAATTGATATCGAAATTCGCGCCGGTAAAATTGAAGCGCTGAAAAGGCAAATCAAAAACGGAAGCACCGATAGTCCAGAGGCCGACACTGCGGAGGTCAAGAGACTTCAGAAAGAGCCAGTAGCATCTAACCCAGATTTCACAGCTAGTGACGGCACGCCCGAAGCGCTTGCGCAAGCGATGAGTGAATGCGGAGAACGTCTCTTTCTATCGTCTTCCGATGCGAAGATGACGCTAGCGATAATACTGGGTAAGTATTCCAGAGACGGCAAAGTCGATGACGGTTTTATACTCAAGTCTTATGACGGCGAACCCTACTCAAGCCTCAGACGAGGCGAGGGAAGAAGCGTAAAAATGGATGACCCGTGCTTGAGCATTGCGCTGACAACTCAGGTCCGCGAGCTTGAAAACATCAAGCACAGACCAGAGCTAATCGAGAGCGGTTTCATGAGCCGGTTCTCATTCTGCTTGCCCGATGCTTTAGCTGGCGCTGTCGATGAAGACGGCGAGCTTGTTCGCAAGTTTGATGACGCTGAAATATCCGAAGCTAAAACCAAAGAAAACAATGCCCAATTAAAAATTGCCACATGCCAATTCCCGGTATCGAATGATATCGGAGCAAACGCGCATTACATCAAAAAATACATCCTGGA
>Ga0257126_1001251_pt1 | contig 18492 bp, 20 predicted proteins | sample SI060_120mmetaG_FD_190151 | JGI IMG/M metagenome (GOLD analysis project Ga0257126, IMG submission 190151) | Marine microbial communities from Saanich Inlet, British Columbia, Canada - SI060_120m | ecosystem: Environmental > Aquatic > Marine > Inlet | place: Canada: British Columbia | collected... | reverse complement strand
AAGATGTGGGAACGGTAGATGGAGTCATAGACTCGAAATCTCGACTATAAGAAGGTTGTTGACTTGATATACTGCCCATATTTGTAGAAGATAATTGTGGCATACTATCACTATTAAAACTACTACTTAAAGGCTTAATAGGCATAGATCCAAATGATACATCGTCTGATGATCCTTTAAAACTTAAAGGCTTAATAGGCATAGATCCAAATGATACATCGTCTGATTGTGATGGCATAGATCCAAATGGTAAATCAGATGGAACGCTATTTGATTTATCAGATGATTGTGATGGCATAGATCCAAATGGTAAATCAGATGGAACGCTACTTGATTGACTATCACTACTTAGTTTAGATTGTGTTAAACCACCGCCTAAAAATGAATTGTTAATCATTTGTTTATATTTATTAAAGTTTAAATTTTTGTTTTTTTTTATATTTTTTTTTTGTGTTTTTATTTTTTTTTTAACTATCTTATTTTGTTTTTTCTTGTATTTTTTTTTAGATTTAGTTTTTTTTGTTGCCATAATATAATATAATAAATATTATAAATTAATTTTTAATAAATATATTATCTAGTCCTGTTAATATTCTATTTAAATCAGATTTAATATAATTCATAATTACTTCTGTTTTGTAAATATTTTCCATGTCTTTATCAATATTTACATCAAAGTTTAAATTTGGATTACTTGTTTTTTTTAATTTAATATATGTATTTACAATTTCTTTTATATTATTTTCCATTATATATATATAATATAAATATAATGGATCTAAAAGTAACTTTAGTAATATTAATATTAATATTGATGTTTTATTTTGGATATATAAATAATGATACTATTATAGTAAAAAAAAATAATTTAAAAATAAAACATTTATATGATGGAGATGTAAATATGGATAATAAAAATTACTACAAATTAAATTTAATTAGAAAAGATACAATGGGTGGAGATTTTAAAGATGAATATTTACATTATTATGATAATGATTTAGAAAAACCTTATACAGCATGGAGTGATGATAAATCATACGGATCTTCTAATTATTACAAAAGAGCATTTAATGGATATAAAATAGGAAGTGAAATACATTATGATAATGCAAATAAGTTATTTATAAATTCTGATAAAGTAAAAAATCCTGTAAAAAGATATCCCAATAACAAGTGTTATATAGATGTCAATGGTGTAAATGTTTGTGATTTTTATGGAACAGATAAAAAAGTACCTTTTTCTTTATTTAATGTAAATGATAACGGTAATTCGGTTTATCAACCAATAGTTAGTGAAGGATTAGATACTGTTGGTGGTGAATTACACAAAACATTAAATTATAAAAATGATAAAGTAAAAAATGGAGCTGCGTTTTATAAAAAAAATAATTTAATTTATGGTGGAAGTGAAAAAAATGAAAACCCAAGAGCAAATGTAAATGAACAAGTTATCATATTTGATTAAATTTTATATTATATTTTTCACACCAATTTATACATATATTATCATTTTTTTTATTATTTATGTATTTTTTTTCTTTTATAGATTTTATTATTAAGTTTATATAATAAATTTGATGAAATGAATAATTTTTATTTAAATAATAAATAAATTCATAAAATTTATCAGGTAGTTTTAAATTTAATCTTTTTTTTTTAAAGTTTAACTTTAATAAATTTATTATTTTTATTCCAGAATTTAAATTGTAATTTATACATATTATATATTTTTCAGAGTTAGATGGTCTACTAGTATGTGGTTTAGATATAACTATTTTATCAAATGATAAATATAATAAATAAATTAAATTTATATTTAAATTGTAAAATAAATCAAATACTTTTATAATAAATATACCTTTATTTTTTAATAACTGTAATCCTGTTAATATTTCACAATAAATTAAATTATAAGAAAGTAATTCTTGGTTATTAAAATTTAAAGAATAATCTATTCCTCCATCACATGTTATTAAGTTTTGAGTATGATTTTTTAAATTTAAAACCATATTATTAATTACATTTATATCTGTTAAATCACCAGAATCATTTAATAAATTTACATTTTTTTTTAAAATTTTTTTATTCCATTGAGGAATTTTTTTTGATGTAGAACATAATGTATTTCCAGTTATATTTGTTGCTAATTTTTTATCTAATAATAATTCTATAAAACCTCCAGGTGCTTCTGCTAAACATAAAACATTTTCATATTTTTTAAATAAGTTATTGTCTATTAATATTTCATTTAATTTAAAATAAGAACGACTAACCGGTATTTTTTTACTTATAGATTTTTTTTTATAATTATATATATTTTCATATGGATTTAATTTATATTTATAATAATTCCAATTGTGTTTATAATCATCTATTTGATTTTTTGTTTTACATAAATAAATACATAAATTTTTATTTTTTTGTGAAATACATAGTTGTTTATTTATATAAGTTATATTTTTATCTATATTATTTGGAAAGCATATACTTTTATTATACATAATAATAAAATAATATAATATAATATATTTAAATATATATTACATTATATTATAATAAAACGATATGAATTTTTTAAAATATAATGATTGGGAAAAATACGATTGCAAATCTATCAATTATGTAAATTATGATTTAAAAAATAAAAATAAAAAAAATGAAAAATCAACTGTACAAGCTATTCATAATGATAAATTATGTTATATAAATATATATAATGGAACAAAACAAATTAAATTAACAACACCACCAATGAAATGTTTGTTTGGTTTAGTAAATAATTATCAAAATAGTTATCAAATAAATTTACAATTTACAAATTACAAAACAAATGATACAATGAATCGATTTTATAAATTTATACAAAATATAGAATTACATCAAATAAAACATATTGGATTAAATGAAGAAAATTTGGAGTTATATTTATCTCAAATACAAAAAAATGAAAAATATGATCCCAATTTAATAGTAAAAGTTCCATTTAGATATAATAAATTTGAGGTAGAATGTAAAAATAATATAGGAGAAAAGGTATATTTAACAAAATTACCTAAATTTCATATGGTTCGGTGTGATATTTACATAGATAAAATTTGGAAATTTAATGATAGTTATGTTTGTAAATGGAAATTAAATAAGTTACAATTACTATAAATAAATATTTATATTTATTAACATGGATATAATAAAGTTATTAAATTTAAATGTATCAGAAATAGTTTTAAGTAAAGCTGAAAAAATAAATAATTATTATTATTCTAGAATATCTTACAATAATAGTCCGTTATATGTTCAAACACCCAAAATTATAAATAATAAAGATTTAGAAAATTTAAAAAGTACATCTCCATTTATAGATGCTATGTTTTCTCATGAAGTATATGATAAATTAGTAGAATTAGATGATCATGTTTTAAATTTTATAAAACAAAATTGGGACAAGTGGACTGGTAAAAAAATACCCGATGAAAAAATGGATAAAATGTATGTTCCTATTACAAAACCCACTAAAGAAAATAAATCTCCAAAATTAAAAATGAAAGTTCCAATGAAACGGGATGAAGTATTATGTAAAGTATTTGATCAAGAAAAAGTAACATTTGATTTAAAAAATTTAAAAAAAGATAAAGATATTATATGTATTTTACATTTTAGAGGAATACGATTTAGTGAAACAAGTTTTTATTGTGATTTTTATATAAATCAAATTAAAGTATTTAATACAAGTATTATAGATTTTTCAATAATAGAAGAATGTTGTATTGATGAAGAAGAAATAGATGAAAAAGATATAATAGATGATTATGAAATAAATAATAAATTAATAGATAATAAAATAAAAGTTTTATTAGATCAAAAAAATGAGGATTTGAGTTTATTAAATACAATAAATGAAAGAATAATAAATATAGATGGAGAAATTATAAAACTAAAAAATAATAAAATATTATAATCTATTTTTTTTATTTATTTTTTTTATATGTTATATATATATATATTATGAATCTAAAATTAAGAGAAATTTTAATGGGTGTTGTATTTTTAGCAGTTGCTTGGTTGCTTTATAGTAATTTTGTTCACAATAAAGGTGTAACTTTTGGAAATACAAATACTTATGCTTATGATACTGAAGGCGATTTAGTTGAGCAATTTGAACATAAAGATAATGGCCATGATAATCATCAAGTTGTATCTTCTGAAAATATGGGTCAAAATGAACAACCTCAACAAATACATACGGAAAATAGAACACCAAGTTCGTGTTTTCCTCAAAAAATTTTAACTGCTGAGGAATTACTACCTAGAGATGATTCTGCTGCAATTAGTGATTTTAGTCAAGATTATCCTATTGGTGAAGGTGTTCAGCGTGGTGTTAATTATTTGTCTGCAGGTTACCAAATAGGTGTAAATACTGTAGGACAAAGTTTAAGAAATGCAAACAGACAAATTAGAGCAGAACCACCTAATCCTCAAGTAAATGTAAGTCCTTGGTTAAATAGTACAATTGGACCTGACTTAGATAGAAGACCATTAGATAATAATTCTTGCAATGCAAATTAAATTTTATATAAAGATATAAATATATAATATAATTATATAACATAAAATATGATAAATAATGAAAATCCATATAATTTTAATAATTTTTTAATAACAAGTGGTGTTGTCATTGATATTTTGAGTCAACATAATATCAATGATTTTAAAATAAAAGATATATCTTTATTTATTAAATCATTTATTCATGAATCATATACAAATTTAAAATGTTATGAAGAATTTAAAAATGATAATAAATGTTTAGATTTACAAAAAGAATCTTATGAAAGATTAGAATTTTTAGGAGATTCATTTATAGGGTGTATAGTAGCAGAATATTTGTATAAAAGATATCATGAAATTTATGGAGTAAATGAAGGATTTATGACAAAATTAAGAACAAGAATAGTAATGGGTAAAACTTTAACTTATTTAAGTTTTAAAATAGGTTTTCATAAATATATTGTAATTTCTAAATGGATTGAAGATAAACATAATGGAAGAAACAATATGACAGATCATAAAATATTATGTGATGTATTTGAAGCATTTTGTGGTGCTATATATTTAAATAGTGATTTTTTTACTTTACAAAAATTTTTAATAAGTGTCATTGAAAAATATATAGATTTTTCTGATTTTATTTTAAATGATATAAATTATAAAGATAAATTAAGTCGTTATATACATAAAACATATAATTATTATCCAAATTATATAGTAAATGAAACAATAATTGACAATATAAAAATGTATAAATGTATAATAAAAAACAATAAAGATGAAATAATAAGTGAATATGTTTCTGAAAATAAAAAGCAAGCAGAACAAAGTTCTGCAAAATTAGCTTTAAAATATTATAATATTTTAAATTAAATATAATATATATTATAAATATGAGTAATATTAAAACATATAATTTAGATCAATATACTTCTGATTTAATTTATTATTTTTTTGATGGTGATATAGATTTATTAACAAAACAGAATGTTGCTGAATTATCAAATAATCCTGAAAATTTTAAAATAATAAAAGATAAAGATAAACGTGAATTATTAAAAATAATAAAATATAGAGATAATAAAAAAATAGACTATAGAATATTATTAAAAGAAAAAAGTAAAACAGATTTTAGTAAATTAAAAATTGTAAAGAAAAAAAAAACAAATAAAATAGACGATAATATTATTGATGAATATATTTTACCTCAAAGAAAAGCTTATATTAAATATATAAATGATGTATTTTATCCTAAATTAATACAAAATATGGAGGATAATTTTAAAATTTATCAAAATTTTGTTAAATATTATTTATCTATAAATTCTCCTTATAGAGGATTACTTGTTTATCATGGATTAGGAACAGGTAAAACTGCTACGTCTATAATAACAGCAGAAGGATTATCAAATAGTATACCTATAACAACTTTATTACCTGCATCATTAGAATCAAATTTTATTTATCAAGTAAAACTTTGGGGCGATCAAATTTATAAAATAGACAAAACAAATTGGAAATTTATAGAATTATCAATTATTAAATCTGATTCGGAACTAAGAACATTTATAAATGATAATTATAATTTAAATGTAGATAAAATACAACAAATATTTAATAGTTTATCACGAACTATTAAAGATCAAACATTACAACCGGGTATATGGTTAAATTCTGAAGATATAAATGAAAAAGATATATTAAAATCTATTACTGGATATTTTATAAAAGATATGAAACAAACAAATATTAAATTAATCAAATTAACTGAAAATGAAATAGAATATATAAATCGTCAAATGTTAAAAATGATAGAATTAAAATATAATTTTATTCATTACAATCCATTACCTTCATTAACTATAAAAGAAAAAGATAGTTATACAGATAATGAAAAAATATCTATAAAATTATTAAAAAATTTAAAATTAAATAAAAAAAAATATATACATTCTCCTTTTGATGATGAAGTTATTATAATAGATGAAGTTCATAATTTAGTAAGAGAAATTTATAATAATAGTGGTGAATCAAGAACATATTATGATTGGATTGTAAATGGTGAAAATTTAAAATTAGTTTTTTTATCTGGAACACCAATTATAAATAGACCCTCTGAAATTGCAATATTAGCAAATATGCTAAAAGGTATTATTAAAGTTTATACATTTTCTATTAATCAAGAATATGATTTAGAAACATTAAATGATAATTTAAAAAATATATTTTATACAAAACATTCACCAATACAACAATTTTATATAAAAATAATAAACGGAAAATTATATATATCTTTTATAAAAAATAAATCTAAATTTTTATCATTGCTAAATGATTCTGATGATGTTATTTATACATATAATAAAAATGATTATACTTTAAAAGAATTTTTTGAGTTTATTTATAAAGGTTTACATAAATTATTTGATTTAAAAAATGTAATACCATCGAGTAAAAATATAAATGATAAACTAAAAGATATATTAAATGGTAAGTCCATTATATTTGATAAAACAAATAATATTAAATTTAATATTCATCAAAAATTATTTGATATTTATAAAAATGATGGAAATATAATTGATTTAACAAATAATGAATCATTTATGGAATATTTTTTTACACCTGATGAAACAAAAATTATACCAGCAAAAAGAATATTACTAAAACGAATGTTAATGGGGCTTATTTCTTATTATCCTATAGATCGTTCAGCTATTAAAGTTATGCCAGAAATAATTAAACCATTATATAATTCAAGTGAATACTCAAGTTATGAAATATCAAGAAATATAAATATAGTAGATTGTACCATGAGTTATAAACAATTTTTAAAATATGAAGAAGTATATAAAGAATCTAAATTAAAATCATTAAAATCTAGTATGTTTGGTAATGATTTAGAAAGTAGTTTTGATTATCATATAAGAATAAGACAAGCATGTAATATGATTTATGAAAATGATGATTTTCGAAAAATTAAATCAAATGAAGAAAATAAATTAGAAATAAACAAACTAAAACAAAAAGAATATAAAATGTTATTAGAAAGTAATGTATTAAAAATTGATAGAGGATTAAAAATATTATCACCTAAATTTTTCGAAATATTAACAAGAGTTAATAAATTCGTAGATGAAACTGGTAAACCTATTGGTAAAATATTATTTTATAGTGAATTTAGATCTGATTCGGGTGGTGAAATATTTGATAAAATATTAGAAGCAAATGGTTATGAAAAATATGATTATACAAAACCACTTACAAAAAGTAAGAAATATACATTTTATACAGGATTAGAAAATAAATTAGAAAGAAAAAAAAATTTAGAAGCGTTTAAAAATAGTGATAATATATATGGTGAACAAATACAAATAATGATTATTTCGGGTGCTGGTGCTGAAGGTATATCTTTAACTGGTATAAGACAAGTTCATATATTAGAACCTTATTGGAATTATGTAAGAATAGATCAAGTTTTTGGAAGAGCTATACGAATGGAATCGCATGAACAATTACCAGAATCTAAACGAAATGTAGAACAATATATATATTTAAGTAAATTTCCAAAAGGAACAACTATTAAAGAAGTATATGATAATATAAAACAATTAAATAATTGGAATATACCTAAAATTGAGGATCAATCTGATATAGTTAATATATTATTTACATCTCATAAAGATTTGTATGATAATATACAAAAAATTATAAAATTAAAAATAGATACTAAAAATAGTACTGCAGATGAAATGTTATTTGAAACAATGAATAAAAAATACAATATATCTCAAGAAATGATTCGTGTAGTCCAAGAAGCTTCTGTCGATTGTATACAAAATACAAGAGATGATATGATATTAAATGAAAATTGTATTAGATTTGATAAAGATTTATTAAATGAAGATGCTTATTTTCCAGGAATAGATGATGAAACTATATATAATGTAGATAAAAAACAAATAGAATCAAAATTTATATGTAATTTAGAAAAAAATATATATATATTATCAGCAAAACAAAATGAAAGAAATGTTTTTGCTTATTATAAAATAAATAGTGAACAAGATATAGATATTCGTTATATTAGAGACAATGGTTTATTACTTGGAATATTAGATATAGATTTACAATTATTTTTTAAATATGTGGATAAAGATTATAGTTTAAATAAATTATTTGGATCTAAATTTTCTGTATTTCAAGAAATATATTTTGTAGATGATAGTTTTTTTATAAATATAAAAGAATGTAATAATTTCCCCACAATAAAACAAATAAATAAATTAATAGGATATAAAATAAAAAATAATGTATCAGAAACATTTTTATTTTATCCAAATGATACACGAAAAATTATTAGATTATATCCATACAATATACTATTACAAAACAATTTTCAATTAAATTTAATTACACCTTATATATATAATAATGGTAAAATTTATCAATCTAATTTAAAATTTGAAAATTAAAATAATTATTTAGAAATAAAATAATATATATAAATTATATGGACTTGATTAAAAAATTGGAAATTTATAAGCCATCTCCTAATAGTACAAAAACACACACTATAATACCTAATAAATTAAATCAAGAATATAAATATGGAGCAACTTATTCAATTCCAGTTAATAATAGTTCAGAAATAATTAAAATGTTATATGAATATTACTTTTTACATAATGGGAAATTATCAATTACTGAAGCATTTCCCGATATTTGTCCATTATATATAGACATAGATATAGATTTTAATACAAAATCTAAAGATCGTCAATATACAAATGAAACTATTAAATTACTTGTCCAATTTATAAATAAAATGATAGATACTTATTTTGATTTAGAAGATAATAAACAATGTTATATACAAGAAAAAGATTTTCCAAAATATGATGATAATGGTTATGTTATAAAAGAAGGATTACATTTATTATATCCAAATGTTATAGGACATCGTGTTGTTTTTAATGAATTTATACGATTATTAAGTGTGTGTGATATTGATTATATTTTTGATACCTGTTTATCTAAACCTATTAATGATTATAGTAAAATTTTTGATACTCAAGTAAAACGTTGGTTTGTTTATGGGTCGACAAAACCAAATGGAAGACCATATAAAGTTACAAAACTATATATTAATAATAGTGAAGTAGAGTTAAATAAATCCGATCGTAAATTTATAGATTTGTTTTATTTAACTAAAAAATTTGAAAAAAATATAAATTATTTGAAAAACATAGATAATATTTTAAATATGGATGAAACTTTAAAACCCAGTAAAAGTTCTCAAGGATTAAATGTATTAAATGATAATTATGAATTAGATAGTGATTTATCAGATGAAGAAATTGAAATTCATAAATCATTAAGTAATAAATTAGGCGAAGCAAAAAAAAATGAAATAAAAAATATTGTTGTACAGTGTATTTCTAAAGAAAGAGCTGAACAATATGATCAGTGGTTAAATATAGGAATGGCTTTAAAAAATACAAGTCGCGGTTTATTAGATATATGGGAAGAATTTAGTTTAAAATACGATAGATATGCAAATGGTTTATCAAAACGAAATCCCAAAGATAAATGGAATACATTTGGTACTCATAATAATGGATTAACTGAAGCTACATTACATTGGATGGCTAAACTTGATAATGAAAAAAAATATCGTGAAATAGTTGAACATTCATTAACAAATTTAATTGATCGTAGTGTTAGAGAAGGAGGAGCACATGATGATGTAGCAAAAGTTGTTTATGAAAATTATAAAAATGAATTTGTTTGTGCAGACATTAAAGGTAATATATGGTATTATTTTAATGGAACTAAATGGAAAAAATGTGTACAAGGATATAAATTACAATTATTATTACCAAAAGAAATTAAATTAATTTATTCAAGATCAGAAAATAGATTTAGAGAAATGCAAAACAAACGATTACAAAATGGAGAAGAAGAATCAGAAGATATTAAAAAATGGGAAAATACAGCTAGAAAAATTTATAATAAATTAAAAGATGTTCCTTTTCAGAAAAATATAATGGAAGCTTGCAAAGGTAAATTTTTCATAGAAGATTTTCAGGAAACTATAGATTCTAATACAAAATTATTATGTTTTGATAATTGTGTTTTTGATTTAGAAAATAAAATATTAAGACCCGGATATCCCGATGATCGGTTGACAGTATCAACTAAATATTCATTACCTGTATTTGATAGTGAATTACCAATGAATGTGAATGAATTATGGAAAAAATTAGAAATAAGAGAAGGATATGATATAGAAGATTGGAATAAATTAAATAAACCTAGTCGTAAGTTTATTAAAAAATTTAGAAGTATTAATGACTTTTTAGAAAAAATATTACCGGATTTAGAAGATATAGAAGAACAACCGGGAGAAATAAGAGGATATACTTTAAAATATTTAGCTTGTCGATTATGTGGACATGTAAATAATCGCTTTTCTATATGGACTGGCTCGGGGGGTAATGGTAAATCTATATTAATAGAATTAGTTAGAAAAACATTTGGCGAATATTGTATGAATTTACCAGTTACTATTTTAACACAAAAACGTAAATCAAGTAATGCTGCTTGTCCAGAAAAAGCAAGAACAAGAGGAGCACGAATATGTTATATGCAAGAACCAGATGAAAATGAAACAATAAACGCTGGAGAAATGAAAGAATTGTCTGGTGGTGATATGATTTTAGCTAGAAATTTATACCAAGACCCATTTGAGTTTAAACCACAATGGGAACTAGTTTTAATGTGTAATGATAAACCTAAAATTGAAGATAAAACGAATGGTGCTTGGAGGCGGGTTGCTGTATCACCATTTAATTCTAGATTTGTTGATCGTGAAGATGACGTAGATGAAAGTCGAAATGTTTATATAGCAGATAAAAAATTACAAGAAAAAGTGAATAATTGGGGAGTTGTATTTATGGGTATTTTATTAAGATTATGGTGTGATGAAAATTGTTTAGATATAGAAGTACCTAAATCAATTCGAGCAGAAACACAAAATTATAAAAATCAAAATGATTATGTTGGCCAATGGTTTAGTGAAAAATGTGTAGAAGACCCGGATGATACAATACCATTTAGAGATTTAGGTTGTAGTTATCAAAATTGGTTAGATTTAGTATATGGTAAAAATATTAGATATGAGCCAACGGCATTTAAAGAAAGATTAGTATCTTGGCAAAAATCTAAATTCGGATTTACTGAAGGATTAAATGGAACTATAGTAAATCCTAAAATAAACATAAAATTAAAAGAAGAAGATTAAATATAATTTGAATTATAATTTAAATATTATTTATATATATTATAATAATATAAATATGATTATTCCTATTAGATGTTTTACATGTGGTGAAATTATGGCTGATAAATGGATTCCATTTATAGAAAGAACAAACGAATTAAGAAATATAGACACAAGTGAAAATAATTTAAATTTAAATATAGAAACGATTGATATACAAAATATGGGGAAAAAAACAATAGAAGGAAAAGTATTGGATGAATTAAAATTACATAAATATTGTTGTAGACGAATGATGTTAACTAATGTTCCATTAATTACTTATATTAATTAGTATTAAATATAACTGCTAGTATTACTCCTGGTATAATTATAAAAAATAATAAACACAGTAAATAAGGAATTACTACTGGAATATTTTTAACGTGTTTTTTATGGTGACTTTTATGGTGACTTTTTTTTGGTTTTTTATGATTATCATATGCTTCTACTAAAGAATATAATGGATATTGATTTTTTACATTTAAATCTAAAGATGGTTGTATGTTATTTATATTTATCATTATAATATTATACTTATATTTTTTTTATATTAAAAAGGGGGTTTATTATTTAATAACGTTGATTCTTTATTTGTATTAAACTCCCCTCCTCCTCCTATAAAACTATTATTTGAATTATTAAGTAATAATTTAAAAATTATACTACTTATTACAAAAATTCCTAAATAATTAATATATTTTTCTTTTTTTATATATGTATTAGAGTTAGTTGTTTTTTTATCATATATCATATATAAAAATACAACAACAACTGAAAATAAACAAGGTTTAATATATTCTTTCATTCTATAATTTATTTTATATTAAATTTATGTCTTTTTAAACTAATTATCAAATAAAGTATATGTTTGATTATTTTCTGATTTTACACCTGTCATAAAACTTAAATCATTATAAAAATTATCTAATGTATTTGTATCATCTTCTTTGTTATCAACAGTTATTATTTTTTGTGGCAAGTTTCCCAATGTATCTTCATTATTAGAAGATACTTCATCTAATTTTATAATTTGATTTATATTTGTGTCTTTTAATTTAGTTTCTGTTTCTTGTTCTGGTTCTGGTTGAGAAAATTTAGTTAACAAATTTGTTTCAGTTGGTACTAATTCTTGTTTTGGTTCAGTTGATACTAAATTTGGTTCAGCTTGAGGAGATTTATTTATTTCAGATTCTGTATTAAATATATTATTATCTATATTTAGTAAATTACTATTTACAGATGTATTAATAGTTTTTATACTATCATTTGTATCATTTACTATATTATTTAGTGTATCATTTGTATTTGTATTTGTATCATTTACTATATTATTTAGTGTATCATTTGTATTTGTATTTGTATCATTTTTTAAATTGTTATCAAATATATTTGGATTATCATATATTTCTTCTTTTACTGGTTCTTTTAATATATCATCATTTACAGAGATATTTTCTGTATTTTTTATAATTTCTCTTTCTGTTGGTTCATCATGGATTGATTTTACATAATTGTATTTGCTATTTAATAATTCTTGCATAACTTTATTTTTTACATCTTTATATTTTTTATAATCATAATCTAAATAATCATCACTATTATTAGTTTCTAAATCATCTAATTCTTCACTATCACTATCGCTTTCATTTATTTTAGATTTATCTTTTGTTAATTGAGATTTTAAAATATCTTTAATAGGTAACGATGAACGAATGGTATATTCGATCGCATCTTTTATTAAAGTTTCTATATTTTTAACATTATCATAATTAGAATTTTCATATATTAATGGATTTTTCCAAAATTCTCTAGCAACATTTATATATGATTTATGAATAAAATTTTCTGTTTTGGGTATAATTAAATTTATTTTTGTTTTTAATATATTTTGATTTATAGTTGTTAAAATTTTAGTATAACTTAAATAAACAGCGGTAATAATATCAGATAAATAATCACATTTTATTTTTTTGATTACAATTTCACTTTCTTTATTTACTTGTTCACTATTCCATTTAGGTATATTTTCTAAATTTTTTCTAAATTCATTTATTTTAGAATCTTTAGAATAATAAGATACTTTAATTTTATTATAAATTTCACTAAAATAATCAAAATAACTATTTAATAATAAATCTGTTAATATTTTTGTATATTCAGTTTTTGTTTGAGATAAATTAGAAATTGTTTCTGTTGCCATAATTAAATATAATACATATATATATTCATAAATTTAAACACTATATGGAAGTATTTTATGAAAAAAATAAATTAGAAGTAGGGTTAGATGAAGCAGGTAGAGGCTGTTTATTTGGACCTGTTTTTACAGCAGGTGTTATTTGGAATGAAACATTTCATGATGATATTAAAGATTCTAAACGATTAACATTAAAAAAAAGAAATAAAATGCAAATATATATTAAAGAAAATTCAGTTTGTTATTCTGTTACAAAAATTGATAATGATATAATTGATAATAAAAATATATTAAATGCTACATTAGATGGGTGGAGACAATGTTTAGATGAAATAACAGAAAAAAAAAATATAGATTTAATACTTGTAGATGGTCCTAATTTTAATGGATATATAAATAAAAATTTAGATATCATTTCTCATATATGTATAAATGGAGGAGACAATAAATATATACCTATTGCTGCCGCAAGTATTTTAGCCAAAACATATAGAGATGATTATATAAATAAATTAGTAGATGAAAATCCGGAATTAAATAAATATGATATTAAAAATAATAAAGGATATGGTACTAAAAAACATTTAGAGGCTATAAAAGAGTATGGAATTACAAAATGGCATAGAAAAAGTTTTGGAATATGTAAAAATTACAACGTATAAATATATATAATTTTATTTTTTTTAAACTTATTTGTTCGTTTAAATTTAAAAATAATAATAATATAAATACTATATTTAATAATGCCTGCTAAATCGTCTTCTAAAAAATCTACAGCACCTAAAAAAGTAAAAGCTACTACTAAAGCAAAAAAAACACCCGTTAAGACTCCTGTCCCCATAGAAACCCCTGCTCCTGTAGAAACCTCTGCTCCTGTAGAAACCTCTGCTCCTGTAGAAACTACCGATGCAGTTGTTCCTGAATTTATGGATTATTCTAGTGATTTGCTAGCTATGAAACTTAAGTTAAAAGACACCATGCTCGTGTGTAAAGAAGCTTTACAACTTGTATCGGAGTTTGAGAAACGTATGAACAAAGACGTAAAGGTTGCTCGTAAACTTTACAATAAGAAATTAGAAAAATCTAAGTCTGCTAATAATTCTAATTCCGGTTTTACTAAGCTTGGGCATGTCTCTACAGAAATGTGTGAGTTTGTGGGAGTACCTCAAGATCATATGATGGCTCGTGTTGATGTAACAAGAGAAATCACTGATTATTGTAAAAAAAATGGATTACAAAAACCAGAAGACAAGCGTATTTTACTACCCGATAGTAAACTACAAAAACTATTAAAACTAGATAGTGATGTAACTCTGACTTTCTTTAATTTACAAAAGTATCTAAAAAATCACTTTAAAAGTGAACCAGGTATGTCTGGATTTTAATTATTTACAAATTCTATAATATATATTGACTCCTTTTTCTGTTTCTCTTAATATTTTACAAATAGAACCAGGAACTAATCTAATTAATTTAGATATAATATCATTTTTAGAAATAACTGGTAATTGGTTTAATTTTACATTGTTTTCTTTTAAAATTTTATCTATTTCTTTATTATTATATATATGAATATGTTTTGGAACATATTTATGTTCTAATACATTATATTGTAATGTATCTATATTTAAAAATGTAGAATTTTTTAAATATTCTTTTGATAATTTATAATCTTTTTCTTTTATTTGTTTTTCTATATCTGGAGAAATATTGTAATTTTTTAATAATTTCATTGTTAAAGAATAATTTAATTTTGTAACTGTATCATTTATGCGATCATTTATAATTAATAATAAACTATCATCATCATTTAAGTATTCAATATTATATAATTCTATAATTTTATCAACAATGCTTTTATTTATTTTTGATATTTTTTTACTTGAATCATTAAAATTGTAGTAAATAATATGTAAATTATGATTATCAATTATAGAACTTTGTAATTTAAAATTAAATGCAAAACCATCACCAAATGTTGATATATTAGTATCTAATGGTTTATATTCATTTAACATAATTTTTAATTCTTTTATAGATAAATTGGGTATACTTGATGTATCATATCCATAATTTTTATAAATATCAATTATAGTTTTTCTAGAATTTAGTATTTTTTGTAAATCCATATATATATATATTATATTATAAGTATATATTTATTTATATAAATTCAAATTTAAAAAAAAATATAATTATAAATGTAAATGTATGAATTAATTTTAAGTAAAACATATTTTACTAATAATATTAAAAATAAAGATTTTAAAATATCTATAGAATATGTAACTAAAAATAAAAAAACGATTAAACAAAAGTATAGATATTCTGATTTACCCAAAACAATAAAAAATATTGTAAAAATAAATAAATCTAAATATGGTAAAAATAAAAACTGGACTACAATAAATTTAAATAATAAATTAATAAAAACAAACACAGATACAGATAAAGATACAAATACAGATACAAATACAGAAAATTTTATAAATAATGATTTAAATAAAAAAGAAAATAAATTAAATAATTCACCCATAAATGATACTTTAGTTAAATTTAAAAATTTAGAAAAAGAAATACTATCATTAAAAATAGATTTAAACAAAAATGACAAATATATTAAATATTTATTAATAGAAAATGAAAGTCATTTAGATTACACAATAAATAACCAAATTGCACATTATAGAGAAAATAAAACTTTTAAAAATTATAATATAAATTCTATAAATTTAGATAATATTAAAAACTTATATAATGGTTTATTATGGAATAATTATAGATTAGGAGATTATATAAGAGGAAAAAGTAAACTAATTGAAAGTAATTTTGGTGGTACTATAGGAAATATTTATAACACTATTACAAATTCATCACATAATTTTAAATTATTATATGTTATATTTAAAAATATAAATTATTTTGAAAAACCTTTAGATAATGTAATTGTAGTTCATTTAAGAATAGGTGACGTTTTAGAAGAAAATACAGATTTAAGAGGAGACTGGGGTCCTATAAACTGTGAACAAATTTTTCATTTAGTAAAAAAATTAAATAAAACAAAAAATATTCATTTTTTATTTGGATCTCATAAACAATTAACTAGCTATGAAAAAAGTATAAAATATTTAAATGATATTAAAAATAAATTTATAGATTATAATATAAAATTTATATTTAGTAAAAATCCAGATTTTGATTTTTACTATATGTGTCATTCTAAATATTTTATAAAAAGTGGTGGAGGATATTCTGAAATTATTTCTAAATATATTACAACTATAGGAAATAATGTTTTAAACGATTCTATGTTTTGTTGCGAAACATTACGAAAAGAAAATAATAATCGTATTTTAAATAAATCCGTAAATAAAAAAGATTATTTAAAAAATATAAATGAAAAAACCGAACAATTAAAACTATATATTGATTTAATAAATAAATATTAATAAACTTCTTGTTCTTCTTCTTCGCTATCGCTTTCATCTATGGTTAACATTTCTTTTAAAATATTTTTATTGTTTACATTAGAATTTAAAAAATATGTAAGTTCATGTAAACATTTAATTTGTAGTTCTAGTTCTACCATAAAAAAATAACCATTTTCTACCATTTTTGTATATACTTCTTTTGTATCTTCATAATTTGATATATTGATATTATTATTTTTTATAAATTTAAATACTTCATGTATAAAATTATGTTTATTTAATATTAAATTTATATTTTCATTCATAAGTATATTATATAATTATAATATCTTTTTAATATAATAAAATGAACATAAATAATTTGTTTGATAAGTTTAATAACATAGATAAATTATCCAAAGATTGCGATAATACATTAAAAAAAATAGAAATAACAAATAATAAAAATATATTTAAAAATACATATTTAGAAAACAAACAAAGTGTTATAGAATTATATAAATTGTTTATGTTTTATGGATTACTAGAATATTTAGAAAATTTAAATGGTTCTATATTTTGACAAGTTTTACATATACAACGATTTGTTTTATCACAATTTATAGATAATTTTAAATCTACACAATTTAAACAATATCCCAAACTATGTTTATTTGTTTCAGTTTTTATTGTACATTCTTTACCAATACATCTTCCAGCTACACCACAATGATAAAATTTAAAACATTCAGAACAATGTATTTTTATTTTATCAGGTGTAAATAATTTTTTACATTTATTACATAATAATAATTCTTCACATAATGGTGTATTAATTACAGGTTTATTATATGGTACTATTTTATTTTTTTTAAATTTTTTGTTTTTTGTTTTTTTTGTTACACACATTTATTTATATATATATAGTGTTATAAATTATTATTAAAATTATATTATATATATATATATATATATATATATATATATATAAAAAAAAAAAAACTTTAATT
>Ga0257126_1001247_pt1 | contig 18527 bp, 29 predicted proteins | sample SI060_120mmetaG_FD_190151 | JGI IMG/M metagenome (GOLD analysis project Ga0257126, IMG submission 190151) | Marine microbial communities from Saanich Inlet, British Columbia, Canada - SI060_120m | ecosystem: Environmental > Aquatic > Marine > Inlet | place: Canada: British Columbia | collected... | reverse complement strand
AAGGAAGGTCATACCGGTAAAAACTTTGTTGTTCAAGCACCAAAGTTTGAGTTTACAAAACCAGTATTTAAAAAATCTATCAATCTTCCAAAGGCATCTACAAATTCTTTTGCCAATGAATATCTTACAAATCGCAAGATAGATCCGGATAAGTTTTATTATGCTGACAAGTTCATGGAGTGGACGAATACGCAGAAAAGAACCTTCGATACTATTAAAAAAGATGAGAGTCGTATTGTAATACCAATGTATGATGAGAACAAAAATCTCATTGGATTTCAGGGTAGAGCACTGGGAAAATCATTCACTAAATATATCACTGTGATGTTGGATGAGGAAGCACCGAAGGTTTATGGAATCGAAAAAATTGACAAAACAATTGCCGTTTATATTACAGAAGGTCCTTTTGACTCAACATTCATTTGCAACTCGATTGCTATGTGCGGAGCTGACGTTGATATTAGTAACTGGGGCATTCGCAATCCTGTTTGGATTTATGATAACGAACCACGCAATCGAGAAATCGTCAATCGAATCAGTAGAACAATCGATAATGGCAACTCCATAGTGATTTGGCCGACGAATATAATACAGAAAGATATCAATGACATGGTTCTCTCTGGACATGATGTTATGTCTGTGGTAGAATTGAATACCTATTCAGGACTAGAAGCAAAAATCAAATTTAACAACTGGAAAAAAATATGACCAACGGAACAAAGGTAACTAAAAGAAATGGAAAAAATGAACCTCTTGATTTAAATAAACTGCATGTGATGGTAGAAGAGGCATGTAAAGATCTTGCCGGTGTATCTGCGAGTCAGGTTGAGATTCAATCTGGCATTCAGTTTTATGATGGTATTACAACGGATGAGATTCAGGAGATTCTAATTCGTTCCGCATCAGACTTAGTAAGTTTGGATAATCCTAACTATCAGTTTGTTGCCGCAAGACTTCTTTTGTTTGCCGTTCGTAAACAACTTTATGGTCGTATGCACGAAACACCAACAGTAAAGGAGCAAGTTGAGCAATGTGTTGCTAAAGAAGTTTATGATGCAGAAATACTTGACCTGTATTCTGATGAAGAATTCGATAAACTTGAGTCCTTTATTGATCATGATAGAGACTATTTGTTTACCTATGCAGGTTTGCGTCAAGTATGTGATAAGTATCTTGTGCAGGACAGGATTGATGGTAAGGTATATGAGACTCCACAGTTCATGTATTTGCTGATTGCCGCAACCATATTTTCTAAATATCCAAAGGGCACGAGACTAGATTACGTTAAAAAATATTACGATGCAATCTCAAGACACAAAATCAACATTCCCACACCTATCATGGCAGGAGTGCGGACTCCACTTCGACAATATGCTAGTTGTGTTCTGGTTGATGTTGATGACACCCTCCTTAGTATCGAGTCTAGTGATGCTGCAATTTTTAGGTATGTTGCTCAAAGGGCGGGAATCGGTATCAACGCAGGCAGAATCCGTGGTATCAACAGTAGAATCAGAGGCGGAGAAGTTATTCATACAGGTGTTGTCCCATTCCTCAAAAAATTTGAGTCAACTGTCAGAAGTTGTACACAAAACGGGATTCGTGGTGGAAGTGCTACTGTCCACTTTCCAATCTGGCACATCGAAATCGAAGACATTCTAGTTCTCAAGAACAATAAGGGAACAGAAGACAACCGAGTGAGGAAACTTGATTACTCTATCCAAATCTCAAAAATCTTTTATGAAAGATTTATCAAAAACGAAGACATCACACTCTTCAGCCCCAACGATGTTCCGGGTCTGTATGATGCTTTCGGGACTCCTTCTTTTGATCATCTCTATCAACGTTATGAATCTGATAGATTCACTCCAAAGAGGACTATCGGGGCACAAGAATTATTTTTCGACCTTCTGAAAGAACGTGCCGAAACTGGTAGAATCTACATTATGAACATTGACCATTGCAATTCTCACTCATCCTTTATGGATAAGATTGAGATGAGCAATCTGTGTCAAGAGATTACTTTGCCCACCAAACCTCTACAACACATTGATGATGAAAATGGTGAAATTGCTCTTTGCATCCTTTCTGCTATTAATGTTGGTAAAATTAGGGATCTTGAGGATCTTGATGTTCTTTGTGATCTTGCTGTCAGGAGTCTTGATGAACTCATTGATTTTCAGGGATATCCCGTCAGAGCAGCAGAGATCGCAACCAGAGCACGTCGTTCGTTAGGTATTGGTTATATTGGTCTGGCACATTACCTTGCCAAGAATGGGCATAGGTATGATGATCCTGAAGCATGGAAGTCTGTTCATGACTTATCCGAAGCATTCCAATACTATCTCATTCAGGCAACTGTCAATCTTGCGAAAGAAAAAGGTGCATGTGAATACAGTCATCGTACTAAGTATGGTAATGGAATTCTTCCAATAGATACATATAAGAATGACGTGGATGAAATAGTTCCAAATGAGCTTCACTATGATTGGGAGAGTCTTAGGGCACAAGTTAATCAATACGGAGTTAGGAACTCAACGTTGTCCGCACAGATGCCTTCGGAGAGCAGTTCCGTTGTGTCAAACGCAACAAATGGAATCGAACCACCTAGAGGTTACTTGTCCATTAAGAAGTCCAAAAAAGGACCTCTTAAGCAGATTGTTCCACAATACGGAACTCTGAAAAACAACTATGATCTTCTTTGGGAAATGCGATCCAATAAAGGATACATTAATATTGTTGCCGTAATGCAAAAATTCTTTGACCAGGCAATCTCTGGCAATTGGAGTTACAATCCGGAACATTATCCTAATAATGAAATTCCAGTGTCTATCATGGCACAGGATCTACTAACTACATACAAGTACGGATGGAAGACATCCTACTATCAAAATACATACGATATCAAGACTGACGAAATGGATGATTCCAATGAGTCACTTGATAGTTTAATTTCTCAAATAGAAACCGAAGAGGAGGAAGACTGTGAGTCTTGTAAGATTTAAGACAAATAAAGAGGAGAGACCAGTGGTCAATTCTATGACCGTGTTCAATGCAGAAGAGGTAGACACTAAAAAACAACCAATGTTCTTTGGAAAACCATTAGGTATTCAGAGATACGATTCTTACAAGTATCCAATTTTTGATAAACTCACAACACAACAACTGGGATATTTCTGGAGACCCGAAGAGGTATCCCTCCAGAAAGACCGTGCGGACTATCAGACATTACGCCCTGAGCAAAAGCACATTTTTACCAGCAATCTTAAGTATCAGATCATGCTGGATTCTGTACAAGGGCGTGGTCCTGGGATGGCTTTTATCCCTTACTGTTCATTACCTGAATTAGAGGCATGTATGGAGGTCTGGGGGTTCATGGAGATGATCCATAGTCGTTCATATACTCACATTATTAAGAATGTTTATTCAGACCCTTCAGATGTGTTTGACCACATTCTGAATGATGAGAGAATTGTTGAACGTGCTATGAGTGTGACAGAAGCATATAATGATTTTATTAATGCCGCACATCATTATGATAGTACTAATGATTGGCAACATGCAATAGAAGGAGTTCCTTATGCACAAGTTTCAAGATATGAACTCAAACGCAAACTCTTTAAAGCAGTTGCGAATGTTAATATCCTTGAAGGTATTCGATTTTACGTATCATTTGCTTGCAGTTTTGCTTTTGGTGAACTCAAACTTATGGAAGGAAGTGCAAAAATCATCTCACTGATTGCCAGAGATGAGAATCAACATCTTGCCATTACTCAGAATATTCTGAAGAAGTGGAGAGAAGGTGATGATCCTGAGATGGCACAAATCTTCAAAGAAGAAGAGCAGTGGTTGATTAATACTTTTGAGAACACTGTAAATCAAGAAAAACTTTGGGCAGAGTATCTGTTCAAGGATGGTTCGATGATTGGTCTCAATGATAAACTGCTTCAGCAGTATGTGGAATGGATTGCCAATCGTAGAATGAAATCAATTGGACTTAAACCAATCTATGACGTACCCGCAAAGAATAACCCACTCCCCTGGACAGAACATTGGATTTCGTCGAAGGGTCTCCAAGTTGCTCCTCAAGAAACAGAAGTTGAATCCTATATCGTCGGAGGAATCAAACAAGATGTTACCGAAGATACATTTGCAGGGTTCTCCTTGTAAAGGAAACTGTAAGTGCAACTGTATAAAAACTGAAGATGCTTTAGAGATGTATAGAGAAGCAGCAAAATCTGATGCTTTTCTATTTGGTGATTATAATGGTTATGAAGCATATATTGAGGACTCCTAAGGGAGTCCTTTTTTTTATAAATATCCTTATAAAGGGTAATTTAGAATTAAGATGAAATCTTTATCGCAGTCTGATTATGGACTAATTCGAAGTTTATATCAGGATGTTTATGCTCCTGATATTGCAGAAAGTATTTTAGATGAATTTACTGATGAAGATCTTGACGATCTTACAGATGAATATATCGAAGAGCAAGTAACAGAATTCTTTGAAGAGTGCTTGGAAGAAGGACTGGATATTGATATTGTAGAGCAAACGATTTGTGAGTCGGTTGATACTGAGTTAGAAATTCTTACTGAGGTTACAAATCCAGCACAAGTTGCTGCAATGAGAATGAGGGATAAAACCTCTGCAGCATCTGGAGAAGGTCAGAAATCAGGCAGAGATGCTGGTTCAATGGCTAGAGCAAAACTTAAAGTATCTAAACAAAAAGTTGGAAGTGCTTCTCCCGAAAAGAAAGCATCAAAACTTTCACAAATTAAAGGTGTAGTCAAGAAAGTAGGTAAGGCAGCAAAAGGTGGTATAGGACTTGCTACAAGAGCAGTAGGAACTGCAGTAAGAGCAGGTAGTGCCGTCAAGAGTGCTGCTAAGAAAGGATATGAGAGAGGAAGGCAAGGATCTGGTGGTGGATCTTCTTATAGTTCTTCTTCTGATAGTGGTTCTGATAGTGGAAGTTCTTCCTCTTCTGATAGTGGAAGTTCTTCATCATCTTCCTCATCAGGAACTGGACCATCTTCTAGTTCTTCTAGTACTGGTGGAGGGTCTTCTGCAGCACCTAGAAAGAGAAAGGATGGTCTTCTGAAGAGAGGACTTAAGAAGGTCGTCAGAGGCATTACAAAAGGAGTTTCTGCTGCTGCTGGTGCAGTTAAGGCAGGTGCCGATTCACTTACAGATAGAGCAAGGAAAGAGGACATGAATTACAACAAAGAACTCGCAACAATCAAAGAACTTTATAGTCAAGTTTGTAACCATCAAAGTGAAGAAGAAATTGAAGAGGATATGAAACCACTTCCTAAAGAGAAGATGGAACGTCAATCTAATAAAGCATATGCTAAAGAAGTTGTTGCTGCCCGCCAAGGCAACGAGAAGGAAACCAATAAGCAGATGCAACGTCGTATTGCGATGACAGACCCTGCTGGACGTAAAGCAGCGCTGAAGAAAGAAGAACTCGAAGCAACCGGTCTCTTTACTGTGAAGGAGATTGAAGCAATTGTAGAATCAGAGAATGTTGATGAAGCAATCACCAGTGAAAAGGGTAAAGCAAAAATGAAATCTATGATTGATGCTCGCACCACTGATTCTGGTAGAGCAAAGCCAGGTAAAGGTCAAAACGTTAAAGACATTAAGCACATTGGTCGTGCTAATGTTGATGGTTATGGTGGAACACCTCCCAATCTAAAGGTTGCCAAGAACCCAGTAAAATCTAACTTCACTGGTCTCAATAGTGGAACCGGCAACAAAGCAGCAAAAAGAGCAGACGCCTTAACAAAGAATGAAGAATTTGTTGATGAAGCAATGAGTTCTTATGATCGCAATCGTAAGAGAGCAGCACAAAGAGCAGCAGATAGAAATGCTGCCAGAGCTGCTGGTAAGACTGGTGTAGTTCCTGGTGTAGGTTATGTAACCCCTAGAAGGGAGAAAGAAACTTATACTGACGAGAAAGGAACTGTCCGTCATAAGTCTGGTGCTAAGAATGAAGAATTTGAGCAACTTGACGAAATCTCCAAGAAACTTGCGAGAAGCTATCTTAATAAGAACATCGAGGATCAAGATAAAACGGATAAGTATGTCTATACCAAAGGTAGAAAGCATGACGATGCGATGAAAGGTATGGACAGATTAGAAAAAAGAGAAAAGGGGGGAGCGAGAGCACAAGGGAAGCTATACAAAGGAACTCCCAATGAGGGCCCTGAAGATAAAAATACCAAAGTACCTGCTACTGGTAAAGATCCTAATTACAACCCCCTTCTCCACTACCCCCAAGACAAAAAAGAAAAGAGCAAAGGTCTCAAGGGATTGGTTAAGAGACTTACTAGAAAAGAAGAACTTGAATCTCTCCACCAGGCATACCTCTCTATGACGAATGAAGGTGAGCAACTTGACGAAATCTCCAAGAAACTTGCGAGAAGTTATGTTGAGAAGGGGATTGATGACCAGCACGCTTTGGATAAAAAGGCTTATGCCAAAGGTACAAGTGAGAAAGATGGTATAAGAGCTCTGGAGAAGATTGACAAAAGAGACAAAGGAATTGGTATGGCTCACGATAAGTTATATAAAGGAACACCCAATGAGATTGAGAGGAATAAAAAGATCAAAGTACCTGCTACTGGTAAAGATCCTGCTCATAACTATCCTCAGGATAAACCCAAAGGTCTCAAGGGATTTGTTAAGAGACTTACTAGGAAAGAAGAACTTGAATTAGATGAGAACCGTCGTGCTGCCCGTGCTGCTGGTGGTTACAAAGATGACTCTAAGAAGCAAACTGATCCTTCCAAGGCAGGTTTCACCGGTATTTCTAATAGTATCGCAGATATCATGAAGCAGAACAAAGAGATTGAAGCACGTAAGAAAAAGTAATATAAAACTCACATAATATTCCAAGGGGGCTTGACAAGTCTCCTTTTTTTATGTAGACTAGGTTTGTCCCCGTTAAAGATAAATAATAGCTCATTGAATTCTATAAGATGAGCTATGAGAATTCTTGGATATACAATAATGAACCTTTTGAGTCTGATGCTATTGGGAACTACTTTGGTTTTGTTTACTGTATTACCAATAAGACCACCGGTAGAAAATACATCGGAAGGAAATACTTATGGTCATTCAGAACTCCACCAGGAAAAAAGAGGAAAGTAAAACAAGAATCTGATTGGAAGAAGTATTATGGTTCTTGTCCTGAGTTAAAGGAAGATATAAAAAAATACGGCAAAGAGTTCTTCAGTAGAGTAATACTAAGTCTTCATGAGAAGAAGGGAGATTGTAACTTTGAGGAGACCAAGCAGTTGTTTCTAAATAATGTGCTATCAGAGGCACTTGACAACGGAGCACCGGCATACTATAATAGCAATATTCTCGGCCGTTACATGCGGAAAGATTATGGAAATTTTGGAAAAGACTCTACAGAAGACCCATGAGTGGGCAGTTGACAGAATGCACATTTTGTGTGACATGAAGACGGATGACGTGCTAAAATCTGCAGAAGATGCTCATGCGATCCAGTCAGAGTTTGCCGAATGGTTAGACCCTAATCTTGAGGATCATGAAATTTACTCACTCGAATATCTTGGAGACAATGATTAAATCACTTTTTGGAATCGGAGTTCTTGCAAGTGTAATTGCAATTCCTTCCCCAGAACCTGAACAAATCAAAGTGACAGAGGAACCAGAACCTGTAGAAGAAATTCTTATTGAAGAAGAAACTTGGAAGTGCCCTAGTTGTACTCCCAATGAACAAGTTGTTCTGGCAGCACTACAAGAGCACACAAAGATCTCTGATCGTAATGCTCTTGCTACAATCATGGGAAATATTCAGCAAGAATCTAGATTCATTGCTAATATTTGTGAAGGTGGTGCTCGTGTTACTTACGAGAACTGCCTGAGAGGTGGTTATGGATTAATTCAGTGGACTTCTATCAATCGTTATAGGGGACTTGGAAACTTTGCAGTAAAGTATGATTGCAATCCAAGTGAATTAGATTGTCAAGTTCGTTGGATGATTAATGAACCTATCTTTCAAAGAGTTCTTCCACAATTTGAAGGTGGTGGACAAACAGTATCCTATTACATGAGACCTGCATATTACTGGTTAGGATGGGGTATTAAAGGTAATAGAGAAATCTATGCATATGACTACACTAAGAAAATGGTATGGGTATGATTTTAAAAGCAATTAAAAAAATAATTCATAAGACAATTCCTGCTCCTAAGTATCTGAAAGATGATTCTTGGTTTGGTCCGGCAGTTTTATCTGCACCTCAAATGTCTATCAAAGAAGCATATGAACATGCAATATATGATAATCAATTATTACCTGAAGAAAATACAGTAGAACCAAAAGATATTCATGAGGTGATTTATAATATTGCTACTTGTAGTGGTAAAACTACTACGCAACTGAATCCGACTGCTGTTGGGGATTGGCAATCTGGAACTGGTTGGGAGCAATTTAGATGATTGATGATTGGCGTTATAGTGAACAGAAGTTGAATCTGCGTGAGTCTGCACTTAAAGTCCTTCTCACTAAATATGGTAGTCAACTAAAAGAATCATTACCACAATACAGTAATCAATCAATGTATGAATGTACTCATGATTGGGTATCTCAAGGTAATGTAAATACTAATGGTATTATTAAATATTTTGAGGTATACTATACATGAAAAAACTTTTACTATCTCTTCTTGGATATGTCGCATTGGCTGGAATAGCATATGCTGGAGATGAAAAAATAACCAGAGGATACAATAGTAATGATTCTTTAGGATGCATGATGTTACGGGAATGCACCGATAATGTTCAAAGAATCTCAAGTATCAAAGATATTCAAGATAGTTATCCCAACTCTGATTATTCTGCTGTTGCTACTGAGTTTAATGAGATGTTGGACTCCCTTGATAAGATCGGAGTTATGGTTTTTCTAGGAGATCAGAAATATTTTCCTATAGGTAATCGTGGGGTCTATCATACTGTAAGTAATAATTTCTTCCTGAATGATGCATTTATGGGTAGACAATCCACATTGATGAGTGTGGTTAGACATGAAGGATGGCACGCTGCACAGGATTGTATGGCAGGAACAATTAATAATTCACTGATTGCTATTATTCTTCCTGAGGATGATGTTCCTTCTATTTGGAGAGAAATTGCAGAAAAAACTTATCCAAAATCTGTTGTTCCATGGGAAGCAGAAGCATCATGGGCAGGTAGAACTGAAAGGATGACTGCCGATGTTCTTGCAGCTTGTGCTGGTGGTAAGATGTGGGAAATATACCCTCCCACGCCTTTGACCCGCGAGTATCTTGTTAAAGAAGGTTACATTACTAAATAATAACATCCTAAACAGATAACCTACCAAGAAGAGTTTTGCGAAATTTCTTGTGTTATAATGGTGAACTCTTTGTTGGATAACCAAATTCAAGTATGGCATCTTTAACTAGAGATATATTAATCAAGACTATCGTTGCTGAAGAAATGAAAATGTGTGATACTCTTGATTATACTAAACATCTACAAAAAACATATCATAAATGGGAGCATGAATCCAGTGATAAATTGTGTCAAAAATTTAATGAAATAGAAAAAGTAAATATTACAGTCGATCTTCTTAAACCATAAATATAAGAAACTCGCTGATTTTTAATGACTGAAGAAGTTAAGAATCGAGAAACAAAAAATAAAAGTATTTTTGGTAAACTTAAAAATTCTGTTGATGATAAAGAAGAACAATTGGAGATATTATCAACTTTTGTTCGACTTGCTATTTTAGTATGGAGTGGTGGAATACTCACACTTGCATATATTAAGTTGCCTGTTGCTTTAGGTATTCCCGAACAGAAACTTGATCCCACTTTTATTGCGAGTGTATTTACTGGAGTTTTAGCAACCTTTGGTGTTCAGGCAGCAAAGAAAGCAGGAGAAAATGGTGGTAATGGTGGTGGAATTAGTAAAGAAGATTTGGAAAAATTAATTGATGCTGCCGCACAAACTGCACCTGCACAAACTATAAGAGTTGAGCAGGGTCCAATTAGAATTGCAAATGGTGAACCACCAATTAAACCTGTGCCAATTGATCCTCCTCAACCTCCCTATTCTTTATAATAAATGAATTTATTATTGCGTCCACTTGATAATGTTACCGATCCTGTTTGGTCAGTGATTATATGTGTAATTCTTGCATTAGCACTTGCACTGGTCATGGTGATAAATATACTTCAGATGGCTTTTGCAGAGTTAAACGATGGGGCAGATGACACCACCGAGCAGGAAGAGCTGCTACAACTTCCGAGTGACGGAGATTAATCGTGTTCTTGATGGTGACACCATAGACGTTACTATCGACCTCGGGTTTGATCTATACAAGAAAGAAAGAGTTAGAGTTGCAGGAGTTGATACACCAGAGAAAAGGACGAAGAACTTAGAGGAGAAAGCTCTGGGACTAGATGCTACTAACTGGATGAAAGAAAAATTAGAAGGTGCAATTGCAGGTGAAGATGAGTTGTCTGTTAGAACTGAATTGGTTGGTGGTATGGGTAAGTACGGTCGACTTCTTGGTTGGTTATATATTGGAGACGCAGAAGTATCATTGAATGAGCAAATGATTACTGAAGGATATGCTCATGCCTATGATGGTGGAACCAAGGATATGAACCTAGAAGCACTTCGTGAAATTAGAAGGGCACATGGTACTTTAGTTGAATGATGAGTACTTTATTTGTTATAGTTTTTATTTCACTACTTACTATCGGAATGTCGATGGTTGGAAACAAAACTGCAATTAAACAGGAAATTCTAAAATGCAAAAATTAATTAACGGAATCGCATTACTCTCAGGAATAGTATCACTTTCTATTGTTGGTGCCGGAGCATACCTTTATGTTAATAAGGATGCAATGATTGAGCAAGTAAAGGAACAAGCAACAGAACAAATTACTAAAGCAATTACTGAAGCACTTCCTGGTATGATTAATTCTGCATTACCTGAAATGCCTAGTATGACTGGTAATGTCCTTCCAGAATCTACACAATCAGTTCCTTCGATGACGGGTGGAGCACTGCCATTCTAATAATTTTGTTAAATACATAATAGTAAATGTGAATTCTTATGTCTGTTTCTAATGCAAAGAGAAGAAAATTGAATGTGAAGAAAAAAACAGATAATGAAAATAGATTTTTTCTTTATGTAATTTTTTATCACTTTTTTACTGGTATTGCTGGAATTTTTAAGAATGATTGATGGAAAATATTCCTAATATTGAAATAAGACCAATATCCATAAGACCGATTAGATCCATGGATATTCCTAAGTATGTAATGTCACCATCACAATCAATACCAACTGCTGCTCCTGTAACAGTTAATCTTGGTGTTCCTATTGTTAATCTTCCTGGATGTGTAGAATCTAATAAAGAGCAAAATCCAAAGAACACTGCTCTTCTTAAAGATGATCCGAATGGAACACTGACATTTTGTGATGCTTCATTGCCATCTTTTAATCCTATAGATTTTAATGCTGAGGATTATCTTCAACCATCACAAGCACCTGTCCCTCCATATAAACCTTCGGAGACAAATTTTACATCTCCTCAGATTGAAGTACCCATTATACCTAAAACTGAAATACCTATAACTAAAACTGAAGAAAAGGAAGTTATTATACAAGAAGAAAATATTAGTATTATAGATTACCTACCATCAACGGATGCAATTATATCAACTACTGTTATTGCTGCTGCTGCGGGAACTAGTGCATTAGTTGCGAGACCATTAGCAAATCTCCTGTTAAAAATTATTAGACCGATTATGAAGAAAATAATTAAAAAAGTTTCTACTAATTTTGGTAAAGAAGAAATTTTATTGAGTGTTGAAGAACGTAGAGAAATTCAAAGAGAAAAAACTGAAGCAGTAAGAGCAATTAGAAAATTAAGGGGACGTTGATATAACACCACCAAGATCTTCTGCTTTCTTTGATACTGGTGTTGGAATAGAATGTCTATGTTGTGGAATTACTCCACCTGGATTAGTGACTATAATGTCAGCACACACTGAATAATATGGACTTTTGGGGTGAAAATAAATTCCTTGTTTCTTAAGTTCCCCACAATTCTTAATTCGTGCGATCTCAAAGTCTAATCTTTTATTTGCAATTAATTGTTGTTGCAATTCTATTTGAGTTGCTGCTGCTTGTTTACATTGTTCTTGTAATTTAGTATCTAATGGTTTGGACCAGGTAGCAGAAAATCCAAGACTTAAACTATAATTATCTTTTTGACCTGTTCTTATCGGTACTTCATATAATATATCTCCTGGATTATCTAAGGATCCATCTTCATCAAGGTCTCTGAAATCATATACTGGATCATTATAAAAATCTTCAAATGGTTTCTGTGCCGATACGGCACCTGTTACATAGGGTGTAAAGTTGAGAGTGGGACCTTGACATTGTATACCTCCACCGTAGGTGTTTGTAATGTAAGGTCCCTGAAGGACTTGTATAGCCTGGTTTGTAACGGAACCTGAAGAGTTAGCAACAGGAGCAGCAGTAGCAGACACACCACCAACAGTTTCAGCATAAGAAGGAGAAGCAAATAATAATGTAATTACTGTGAGAAGATACTTGTAGTTGTTGTAACGCTGTCTAATTCGGTTGTTCTTTGTATGATTGTTTGATTTGAAATTCCAGGACCTTGATAAGTTTCTGTAAATTGAAATGCCTGTCCTGGTGTTGTCACTGTCCAGTTGGGTCTGTTGTTTAAATTTAGATTCGTCCATGATGAAGTCACCCCATCGATGTTGTTAGATGTAGAATTAGTTCCTGGTGTTATACTAGAACCATTCATTTGAACATTGGTTCCAGTTACACTATATTGATATCCTGTATTATAATTTATAGAGTTTATAGTTTCACTTACTTTAGTTTTTGTTTCTGTTGTGGATGTTTGAGAACCTTGTGTAAAATTGGGGACGACCGGAACTGCCCCTGCAGATTGAAGCAGTCCATGTAGAATACCTAAAACTAAACCCAATCCAATTGATTCTTTCATTATCTCACTGTAATTTCAGATACGAATTGTCCTGTTGCACTTGTACCAGCACCACCAGCAGTTAGTGATCCAATAGCACCTGCAGAATCAACAGAACCTGCAAGAGTTCCTGCAACACCACCAGCAGTTGTAGTAACTTGCCCATAAGCAGGTAGAGAACTTACAACACCTGAAGAAACCGTTGAACCGGAGTTAATCACGTTAACGGCATCACCTTGTGTAAATGCCTCTGTGAAGGTAATTGCTGAACCATCAGTTGTCTGTGTATATGTACCGGCATTCATTGTTGCTGCAGAGGTAGCACTTGCAGGTGCTGTAAGACCACCAAGAGTTGCTGAAACATTACTACCACTTACGGAGTATGAACTACCAATTCTTGTTGCTTGTGATGCAGAAGCATCAACAGTTAATTGAACACTTGAAGATAATCTACTTGTAATATCGGCATGTGCTGAAGGTGCCATCAAAAACATCATACCAAAAAACAGCAGTGATTTTTTCATTTTTCGATGCAATTTGCTTGTAATTATTTAGTTATAAATAATGTGAAATAAACTTGATTTGAAATGAACGAACAACAAAATCATCTCACCCAATTAATAGAGCAAAGAACAAAATTAGTTTCTGATCTTGAGGGACTTGGTAATCAATCCACAAGAACAAGAGAACTGATGTTTAAAACTCAAGGTGCTATTGAGTATTTGGAAGCAACCGGAGTCAAATTGCCAGAACCTGAACCAGAAGTAGAAGTGTCTGAGACGGAAGTTGTAGAAGAGGGTTGACGCACAGACGAGAAGGCATTATAATAAACATGTTGAGATTGCTCATAAAAAAGCAGTATCAACCTTTGAGGGAGACACTTTAATAAGTGTTATAAACTCAAAAGAAAACTTAATGGCATTATGTCCTAATTGTCATTGGGAGTATGATCACAATCTGTGATTAGTTTGCCCCGTTAGCTCAGGAGACAGAGCACGAACCTTCTAAGTTTGCGGTCGGGGGTGCGAATCCTCCACGGGGCGTCGTAGATGTATTAATACATCTACTTTACAATCCCCTGTAGCTCAATCAGGCAGAGCACGAAGCTGTTAACTTTGGGGTTACTGGTTCGATTCCAGTCGGGGGAGTTGACAATCATCACCTTTTTGGTATGATTGTCTCATCTTCGGGGTGTAGCGCAGAGGTAGCGCATCGCTTTTGGGAAGCGAGGGTCGCAGGTTCGATCCCTGCCACCCCGATTGGGGAATTATCTCAGTTGGTAGAGAGCCTGCTTTGCAAGTAGGATGTCAACGGTTCGAATCCGTTATTCTCCATTGACAATCATCACCTTCTCTGGTATGATTGTCTCACTTATTTGAATAACTCAGATGGTTAGAGCGCACCGATGATAACGGTGAGGTCTCTGGTTCGAGTCCGGATTCGGGCATTCACGGAGGATTGGCTGAGTGGTCGAAAGCAACAGTTTGCTAAATTGTCGAAGGTGTAAATCTTCCGTTGGTTCGAATCCAACATCCTCCGTCTTGCCTTTGTAGCTCAGTGGTAGAGCAGGGCTTTTGTAAAGCTCAGGTCGCAAGTTCAAATCTTGTCGAAGGCTTTCCACTTTTAACAAGTGGATTGGGTTTATAACTCAGTTGGTAGAGTATCGGGCTTTTAACCTGCAAGTCGTCAGTTCGAGCCTGACTAAACCCACTTGACAAGAACTCAATCTTGTCTTATACTACCTCTTGTGTGGAGGAAGTGTGTCGGGAGAGCAATCTCCCACTCTGCGGAATTAGTTTAGAGGCAAAACTAAAGGTTTCCAACCTTTCGTCACCAGTTCGATTCTGGTATTCCGCTTTCGGGTTATCCGAATACCCGAAAAACAAAATGAGTATATATACTCTGTTACTTAAGTAACAAATTACAACAGAACCAGTCGAGGTTCTTAACATCTGCGGGTAACCATTCCGCAAGTAAAAAAAAACGAGGAAAAAACAAATGTTCAAAACGACTATCGCTGCAGCAGCTGCTGCTGTTGCTCTTGCCCCTGCTGCTGCCCTAGCCGGACCCTATGTCAACGTCGAAGCTAATTCTGGTTGGACTGGTTCTGACTACGGCGGTACTGCCACGGACCTTCACGTAGGTTATGAAGGTGAACTGGGTGAGTCTGCTTCATACTACATTCAAGGTGGAGCTACTGTAGTCTCCCCTGATGGTGCGGAAAGTGACACTGTTCCTTCTGGTAAGGCAGGTCTCGGTCTTGCACTGACCGACGCACTGGGTGCATATGGTGAAGTATCATTCGTTGGTTCAGGTGACTCTGATATCGACCGTGGTTATGGAACTAAGTTGGGTCTGAAGTATTCCTTCTGATATAGACATATAGACATCTAGATGTTCGGGGATCCTGACGAGGATCCCTTTTTTATGATTAAAAAATTGTTATTAAATTTATGAAACTCAAAGCAATTGCAGCAGTTGTTGCTGCCACTCCATTGATGGTGGCATGTGGTTCGGGAGAAAGCACTACATTCAGACTTGACGCAGCAGGTGCTACATTCCCTGCACCATTATATCAAGCATGGCTTCAAACCATGGCAAGTGAAACTGGCAACCAAGTAAACTATCAAGCAGTTGGTAGTGGATCTGGTGTCCGTCAGTATATGGCTGGCACAGTTGATTTCGGTGCCAGTGATGGTGCTGTAAGTGATGAGAAGCAGGACATTCCAATGGTTCACATTCCTATGACTGGTGGTGCTATTGTTCCTGCATACAACTATCCTGGTTGTGAAGTCAAGATGACACAGACACAACTTGCTGATGTATATCTTGGTAAGATTACTAACTGGTCTACCTTTGGATGTGAGAGTAAAACTATCGTTCCTGTATTCCGTTCTGATGGTAGTGGCACCACAAAAGGTTTCACTAACTCACTATCAGCATTCTCTCCTGAATGGAAAGAGAATGTCGGCACAGGTAAGGCAGTAAAGTGGCCTGCTGGTGTTGGTGGTAAAGGTAACTCTGGTGTTGCCGCACAAGTGAAGCAAGTTCCTGGTGCTATTGGTTATCTAAACTATGGTTATGTGAGTAGTGGTAAGTTTCAACAAGTATCCTTACAAAACAAGGAAGGTAACTATGTCAAAGCAAATGCTGAAACATCTGCTGCTGGTTTGAGTATGATTGTACTGGACGACCAACTTCGTGGTGCTGATGCTAACCCTGCTGGTGCCAATGCATACCCTATTGTCTCCCTTACTTGGATTCTAGCGTACCCCGAGTCTAAGACTGGTGTGAAGGAAACTCTTCGTTATATGTTGAGTGAAAAAGCACAATCAATGTCTGATGGTCTTGGTTATGTTCCACTGCCTGAAGACTTGAGACAGAAAGCACTTGCTGCTGTTGACAGTATCGAATAATATAAGTATAGTGGGGGACAACAGTCCCCCTTTTTTATGAAAAAGAAATTCAAAAAGTCGGAACAAAAAATTGCAGACTGCGATAACATCTATGATATGGTTGAGATGCTACAGTGTCGTATTGAGGAAATAGAAAATGAACACACGCAATTGATTCGTAAGATGGGAGAACTAAATAGTCGAGTAGACGACTTTTCTGCAAATGAAAATTAATCTTTGGTACTCTAAGAGTATGAGTCAATGGAGATGGACTCTCTGTGAAGAATTTAAGAATGGTGTTACGAAAGTAGAACAACATGCTGGACAACGTGAGGAACTGCGAGATGCAATGAATGATGTTGCCAATACGGTAGAGTATATGTTAGATGATAAATAACTGAAAACTGAAGACGTATAAAGAATTATACAATGGAAAATATAAAGATTAGGTGTCGTTCCTGTGGAAAGGAATTGGAAGGACACCCAAGTAAGACAGTTTGTTGTGGTTGTCCGAATATGGCAACCATTCGTGGTGATAAGATTTCGGCAGTTGACTTATCAAATGTCGTCATGTTAAACTCTCATTATCCTAAAAATAAAAAGGAAGTTCTTTCATCGGAAGACATCCTATGGCACGAACAAAGAAAGCAACGCAAAGTTCGTAAAATGAATTTTGAGATTCGTTAATATTAGGAAATCAAAATAAGTTGACAGATACAAATTAGTAACTATTATATCTAATATGTATTTCAATCTAAAAAACCATGGACGAGCACACCTACAATAACTGGGTGAAAGTCAAAGAGACTTTTGAGTCATCTGGGAATACCAATAATTTCTTTTATCAGAGAGCATGTGCTATAGTTGGTGGAGCACCAGATCCTATTGATAAAATGATTAAACAAGATAATGGAACATCGAATAGATGAAATAAAATCAGAACATTATGTCACTCAAAAAGAGTGTCAGGAGATGATTAACGATGCTATTCGGAGACACAATAGAAACGCAGGTATTATCAGCATGTGTGTTGGGTGGGTTGTCTTATGTTTATTTGCTGAGGGCCTTCTCAGATTGATTGGAGTTATTCCACCACTATTACCATGGTTACAAATTAAATTGTAGGAGAATTTTATGAAAGTTGGAATGATTGGTTTAGGTCGTACTGGTGAAGGTATGTCCCGTCGTATGATTGAAAAGGGAATTGAAGTTTGGGGTTATAGTAGCACTAACTATGAGAATGCCTGTGGACAATATGAAGCAGGATACATTAGTGGATGTGTAACTTCTTTAGAGTATCTTGTACAAGCAGTTAAATCTGATGGTCTTAGATACACTAGTGCCGGAAAAGTTCCTGGTATCTTTCAAATTACTCTTCCAGAGCAAAAGGCAGAAGACACACTTGATGAGTTACTACCATTACTTGAGGAGGGTGATATTATTATTGATCATAGTACTACAGACATAAGAAAATGTCAGGAACTGGAACTGTACTGTTCTAAGTTAGGTATTTTATATATTTTCTCTGGGGTATATGGAGCACATGTTGCTATTGATGCTTGTTCTAAAATTTTCCAATCACTATCACCAGGAAATATAATATGACTTTAGCAGATGTCTTACTCTGGGGAACAATACCCTTTCTATGTACCACCATTTATTTCGGGCACAGAAAAGGTGAAAATGTCTACTATGAAAGTGACAAATATGACGGAAATGGAACAGCGCATTAAGATGAGGTATGCGTTTGCCATGTCTTCATTTGGTAGAATGTTTACACCAAATAAAATTACATATGAGATGAGATTATTATGTGAAGAGTGGTCTGAAGACATGAATAAAATTCCACCTGCTAAAGATTTATATCAAGTTGATCGTTACTTTTTAGAACTATGGAAAACATGGTCATTACCTTCATAGTATTTTATTCTTTATTCGGTTTATTTCTTTTTATCCTTTCAATTTTACAAGAGTAATGTTACAGTTTGCTAGGTTTTGCGGAACAGTATTAAACAATCCATGGGGTTGTGGATTCTTGGCATGGTGTCTTATCTTCGTCCCTATTATGGGAATGTGGGCAGTCCACAAATACAATTGGCA
>Ga0257126_1001243_pt1 | contig 18545 bp, 15 predicted proteins | sample SI060_120mmetaG_FD_190151 | JGI IMG/M metagenome (GOLD analysis project Ga0257126, IMG submission 190151) | Marine microbial communities from Saanich Inlet, British Columbia, Canada - SI060_120m | ecosystem: Environmental > Aquatic > Marine > Inlet | place: Canada: British Columbia | collected... | reverse complement strand
CTTTATCCTCAATCATAGCATATGAATTATTAAATTCATATTCAGTAGGATAGCGAAATAATAAATTATCAAAAGCAGCATTTACAAAATTGAAAGTATTCATATTTATTTGATCATAAATCGAACTATTTATCATTGTTCTATGCATTTCTTTAATATCTATTAAATTTTCATAAAGCATTGTTTTAGAATTAACTATGTCTTTTAACCTATAGTATTTAATAAGGTTATTATGAGCTTGTATTAAATTTCCAGCTATTGAATCAACTTCATAAAAAAAATAATGAATCCCCATTTCGTTTTGAATATAACCATCAGAAACACCCTCGATTAATCTAACCTTAACCATCTCGTATAATCTATGAAAATATGCTTGCTTGTATGAAGAATCACCAGGAACAAAATTAGTGTCAAATTGCAGCTTATAAATTAAGGAGTCTCTAGATTCTAAAGTAACATCATTATTTCTAAGAAACTGTACATCAGAACTCATTTCATCGTCTAATGGCTCTCTACCAATTAAATCTATATAAAGTCGATTAACATAATTTTCCAACAAAATAGTGGGAATTTCACTGTAAATAGGAGCATTATTATTTGGTATAATAACAACATCTTTTTTACAGGCAGTTATAGTAATTGCTATAAAAACAATATATAATAAAGCCCTACTCAACTATAATCTTTTTGTAGAAATTATTATTTCCAGATTGAATATTTAAAAAGTATATACCTGATTTAAGATAGGCAAGATTCACAGTATGTAAATTTCTAAGGTTATATTTCTCTTTTATAAGTTTACCAGTCACATCATAGATATAAAAACTATAATTACGATTGGTATTATTTTGAAGATTTAAATAATCATTAGTAGGATTTGGATAGATATTAAAGACTTTAGATAAATCAACAATATTTGATACGCAAGAATCAACATCAACAAAGATCTCTCCTTTTCTTTGACATCCATTAGCATCAACAGCTTCAGCAAAATAAGTAATATCTTGTGATGGATAAAAAGTAGCAGGATTTGAAGATTGTGGAGAATTTAACCAAATCGTATTAACAAATGAAGTGTCAAGAACTAAATAAATAGAATCACCTAAGCAAATATTTGGTGGATTTGGAATTGAGTAAATAGTCATTGACATATTCTGCATATTAATGCTAGTGGAGTCAATGCAACCATTTGCATCTGTTACAGAAACGTAATACATACCAGGCACAGCAACAGTGAATAAGTTACCAGTTGACAGAATAGCTCCAGAATCATCCCACCATGAATAAATAAAAGGACTTGCCAAGCTAGCTGAAAATGCTTCTAAAATAACAGGATAATTGCATGGAATAGAATCTCCAACAATATTTACATCACATGCAGACAAAGAACATGGTTGACCAGGAATAAGTGTTGGATCTACTGGGCCAATTATTGTATTACCGTCACATTGTGCCAAACAGTCATTAGAATACACCATACCATTACAAGCACAAACTGGAGCGTAAATCATTGGACATAAACAAAATGGATTAATTAATGTAGAATCAATACACTGAGATTTTACAGTATTTGAAAAACAAAAAATTAAAAAAACCAAGGTGATAATCTTTTTCATAGAATGTATTTTTTGTAAATATATAAAAAGACAAACCTAAATCAAAGAAACTCTAGATTATAACTTATGAAAAACTAACGATTAAATATTACTTCATTATTAGATGTAATTTCAGAAAATTGATAACCTAAACCATCAAAATTAAAAAGATCTTCAACTTTACTTGGTCTTTTCTCAACAATAAACCTTGCAAAAGAACCTCTAGCCTTTTTAGCAAAAAATGAAATCACTTTAGATTTGCCATTTTTGAAATCCTTAAATACTGGTGTTAAGACATTGTCAAAACTATTTAAGTTTATTGCTTTACTGTATTCATTTGAAGCCAAGTTAACTATAACATCTTCTTTGTTACACTCATTTAATAATTGATCCGTTATTTTATTACCCCAAAACTCATACAAGTTTTTGTAACCATTTATCTTTAAATTAGTACCCATTTCCAGCCTGTAAGGCATAATTTCATCTAATGGCTTCAGTAATCCATACAAACCCGAAATAATTCTCAAATTTTCTTGTAAATAATTTAAGTCACTAGCCTCTAATGTTTGAACAGCAAGTTCATTATAAACGGCTCCATCAAACATAAATACGGCTGGTTTTGTGGAGCTAGTTTGAAAGGGATATTCCCAATTATTAAATCTTTGATTATTAAGATTTGCAATATTAGGACTAACATTCATTAATGAAATCAGCTTGTCAGTAGAATAGTCTTTTAACTCATTAACAATAGTTTGTGATTCATTATGAAAAGATATAGAAGTTGAGGTATTTATATCACAAGGATTTTCATTTAATTTCTTAGCAGGAGAAATGATAATTTTCATAATGTAATTGTATTTTTACGCAAATTTATTCATTTTAAATCATGTATCAAATCCTAAAAAAAAATAAATTAATATCATTACACATAATGGTTGTTTTTTTAGGTTTTACAGGCGTATTAGGGAAATTAATTTCTCTTGCAACACCCTATCTTGTTTGGCATAGAATGTTAATTGCATTTATAGCTCTTTTTATTTTTCTTTTAATAAAAAAGCAAATACAATCAATACCCAAAAAAGATATCTTACCACTAATGGGAATTGGTGCTATTGTAGCCTTACATTGGTTCTTCTTTTTTGGTGCTATTAAAGTTTCAAATATTTCTGTTGCTGTTATATGCATGGCAACTGCCTCCTTATTTTCTGCTTTTTTAGAACCTCTTTTTTTTAAAAGAAAACTTTTAAAATATGAGCTTTTATTTGGAGTTATTGTTCTATTTGCTCTATCCTATATGCTGTATGAAAAACCAGAAAATAAGGAAATAAACTATGTACTCGGATATATCTACGGTATAGCAAGTGCATTTTTAGGCACATTATTCACAATGTTTAACGGAAAATATATAAGTAAGTTAGATGCAGCAAAAATAACAATGGTAGAGATGTTTGGAGGAGTTGTTGTTATAAGTCTCTATTTTTTAGCTATTGGTGATTTAAGCGTATTCACAACCCCTTTATCACAAAATGATTTTATTTATCTGATATTATTGGGTACAATATGCACTGCAGGAATTTTTGTTTGGATGACAGAAATTATGAGACACATAACTCCATATGCTTTAATAATGGCGATTAACTTAGAGCCCATTTACAGCATTATAATTGGATTAATTATCTTCAGTGAATCTGAAAAGATGAATTTATCGTTTTATATTGGAAGTACAATAATCTTATTCATTGTGTTTTTGGACGGGTATATTAAAAACAAGAAACAGATTTGAAAGAATCAAAATTGATTCTTAATTTTGTAAAAAAAAATTATTTCATGAAAAAAATACTAATTCTAATCTTTTTAAACCTCTTTTTATTTTCCAATCTCTTTTCCCAATCATATAAAATTGAAGGAGAAGTTCTAGGCCTTGAAGATACAGATGTAATTTTAGCATATTATTTTGGAGGAAAACAATATGCTAAAGATACAACAGAATCAAAAAACGGAAAATTTATTTTTACAGGAGATGAAAAATTAGATGGTGGTATGTACTTGATTGTTCTTCCTGAACAAAAATGGTTTGATATAATTATTTCAGAACAAAAATTTAAATTCAAAACCTCATTAAATAATCTTGTGAGTGATATGCAGTTTACAAATTCAAAGGAAAACACTCCTTTTTACTCATATCTTAATTTTATAAATTCCAAACAAAAAGATATAGCGCCTATTAGAGAGAAATTAAAAACTGCTAATGGTGCTGAAAATAAAGAACTTCAAAAAGAGCAAGAAAAAATTGACAATGAAGTTTTGAAATACAGAGAGAAATTTCTTGCAAATAATAAAAACATATTTTTTAGTAAAATTATTAAAGCAACTATTGACCCAATAATTCCTGATTCACCTAAAGATAAAGATGGAAATATTGATGAAACCTTTCCTTTTAGGTACTATAAAAACCACTTTTGGGATAATGTTGACTTTTCAGATTCTAGAATCTTAAGAACACCATTATTTTTCTCTAAAATGGAGCAATATTTAGATAAAATGACCGCTAAGATTCCTGATTCCTTGATTGTTTCAGCAAATATACTTGTAGAAAAATCAAAGGCAAATGATGAAATATTTAGATATGTAGTATCTCATATCACTTCCAAATATGAAAGATCAAAAATTATGGGAATGGATGCTGTTTTTGTAAATATGGTTGAAAATTATTACATAACTAAAATGTGTCCTTGGGTTGATGAAGAACAATTAAAAAAGATTATCGAAAGAGCAGAGAAAATTTCGCCTAATCTTATTGGGAAAGTTGCTCCAGAGTTTGTCGATGTATATGGAAGGCCTTTTATGAAGGACTTAAATGGTAAAATCCATTCACTCCAATCTGTTGAAGCTGATTACACCTTATTAGTTTTTTATGGACCTACATGCGGTCACTGCAAAACAGAAATACCTAAAATTAAAAACGCACTAGATTCTTTAATTAATTTAAAGTACGATATTAAAACTTTTGCTGTTGCAACAGAGTTTGATGTTGAAGAATGGAAAAAGTTTATTAAAGATCAAAAAACAGAAGATTGGATTAATGTTGCAGATATTAGTCATGATGATGAAGGAAATCCATTAGCAAGTAGTGATTGGAGAGATAAATATGATATATACTCAACTCCAGTTGTATATCTTTTAGATGATAAGAAAAGGATAATTGCTAAAAGGATTAACTATAAACAATTTGCAGAAATTATATCTAGAAAATAGTTAAAGCATTACTTCTGTTGACCCGCCATTTATTGACACAAAATATCTAAGTTGAAATCTAGATAATAAATCATGTACTTCTTTTTTTAACACTCCCTCTCCTATTCCATGAACGATAATTAATTTTTGTGCGTTAGAATTTATTGCATTAATTAATGTATCCTCACATTTTTTAATCTGTACCTGAACTATTTCAAAATTGGTCATAGCCAAAAAATTATTTGAAAGATTTTCAATATGCAAATCAATTTTCACTTCATTCAAATTTTGTCTTAACATCTTTTTAGCTGATTCAGTATCTCCAGAATCTTTAGCACATGTTATATCTCCATATGCCTTAACAGTATCTGTATAATTATCAAACTTTACAATATCTTTAACATTAACAACTGTTAAAAAAAGTGAACTGTCTTCAACTTGGATTTTACGTTCAGAAATTATATTTACTATAGTTCCAAAATCATTAGATTTAAGAAACTTTACCTTATCTCCTATTTTTAAATCATTAGTCATTAGAAATAAATAGAATGTAATTTTAGCTGATTATTACTAAATTCAAATGTAGGAAATGGAATTTTCACAAAGCTAAACACGTGAGTTAATTTTTTGAGAAATTTATTTTTAGTATTTATTTTTGTTAAATCAACATCTAAAGAAAACAAGTATTGTCGATATCTATTGTCTCCTGTTTTATTTTGAGCACTAATCATTCCATCACCACTATATCCAAAAGCAAAATTTAACCATTTTGGAAAACTACTTTTTTCAAGCTCAAAAAAAGAGTTAATATTTACCGACAACCAATAAGTTTGACCATTATAATCTTTTAAACTTCTTTGAAGAATTGTATTTCCAAATAGTTCAGTATTACTATTTGAAATTCCAGATTTTGAATAACTATACTTCAGCATAACTTTCTGTTCCTTCCAATATAATTCCTGAGAGATAGCTAAAAGCGAACCCATAGAATTTGCAAAAACATCACCTAATGAGGCACCCCAGTTAGCAGAAAATCCATCTAAAATTTCAATAGTACTATTAAATAAAAGACCTGATAACCCTCCAAACCAAACAGCCTTTTTGTACTCTAAACCAGCCCATTTATACAATTTTATTCCATTCACCCCACCATAATAAGATGTTGCAGCATGACCAAACTTATCCATTTGTAACCAAGAAGAATTATCATTTACAAAATGAAAATTAGATTTTGGATAATTTTTATACCATAATTCATTGAAACCAACAAGAGCTAATGAAAAAACTGCAACTTCAGAAATCACTAAATGTTTAAGTTTTTTATCTTTAAAAGTATAATCTTCGAAAACAAAAGATTTAGATTCTAAATTAGCTGTGTAAGAAAAAAGTACAACTATTAGAACAAATCTCATTTTAAGACTCAATAACAGCTTTTACAGCATTAAGTATATCAAATGCCTTCTCAGAAGACGAACTTTCAGCATAAGTTCTTAAAACAGGCTCTGTACCTGAGGGGCGAATTAACAACCAAGCTTCATCATCAAAAAAGTATTTAAAACCATCTAGATCTTCAGTTCTTTTTACTTTATAAGAACCAAAACTGGAATATAAATTATTTTTACAATTATCTATAACCTTATTTTTTAACTCATCATTTAAATGTAAATCAACTCTTTCAAATGCAAAAGAACCAACTATTTCATATACCTCTTTCACTAAATCCTCAATTGATTTTCCAGATTTAGCCATAAATTCAAACAAAATTAAACCCATCCAAATTCCATCTCGCTCAGGAATATGACCAGCTGTAGCAATACCACCAGATTCTTCTCCTCCTAGAAGAACTTCCTCTGTAACCATTTTACCAGCAATATGCTTAAATCCAATCATTACAGTATCATGCTCTAAATTATAATGCTCACACATTTTTTTAATTCTATCAGTACATGAAAATGCAGTTACAACTTTTCCTGACATTCCTTTATATTTAACTAAATAATGTATTAGTAATAAAATTGCATGATGTGAATCTATAAAACTACCATCAGAGGAAAATAAACCAATTCTATCCGCATCTCCATCAGTTGCAAAACCACAACTTAAAGAATCATCAGAACTAATTAAATTTGAGAACTCTTTTAAGTTTCTGTATATTGGTTCTGGAGCTACCCCCTTAAAACCTGGATTATCATCACAGTGAAGTAATGTGGCGTTAGGCAATAACCTTTTAATAACATTCATTCCAGCACCATACATTGCATCATATGCAAATTTCATTTTAGAATTATTAATGAGATCTAAATCAAAGTTTGCACTTACATGATCGCAATACATATTTTCTAAGTCTATAATTTTTATTTTACCATTATCTACAAATTCATCAAAACTCAAACTATCTAAATCTAGATGACAAGAGTTTGGAATAAGAGCTTCTACTTCAGAAATATTTTTAGGTAGCAATGGTCCGCCAAAATCACCTTTGAGCTTATATCCATTATAGGTTGGTGGATTATGACTAGCTGTAATTACAATTCCTAAACTTGCTGAGTGCTTTACAACTCCCAAGGAAACCATTGGAGTTGAAACAAATCCCTTTGCAATTTCAACTTTAATGCCGTGGTTTGCTAAAACTTTAGCAACTGTTTGAGCAAACATCTCACCTCCAAATCTACAATCGTGGCCAATTACAACAGACGGACTATCATAATTAACTTTTAACCACTGAGAAACAGCAATTGTTACTCTTGCTACATTATTAACTGTATAGTCTTTTGCAATAAGAGCCCTCCAACCATCAGTTCCAAATTTAATATCAGACATATAAGATTTTTTGTAATTATTGAATGCAAAAATAAGTAATTCTTAAAAATTGATGAATCTCTTGATTAACTATCGAAGAATCTTTTTCTTATTCAACATTCTCTGATATTTTCTTGCATTTACTAAATGTTGTCGATAATTAGTTGCAAAATTATGATAACCAGAAAAATCTTCTTTTGCGCACATAAAAATATACTCATGATCAGAAGCATTCAATACAGCATCAATAGAGTTAATTGAGGGAATACATATAGGTCCTGGAGGAAGACCTTTATACTTGTAAGTATTATAAGGAGAATTAACTTTTTTATCTTTATTCAAAACTCTGTTTATAGTAAAATCCTTTAATGCAAAAATTAAAGTTGGATCTGACTCCAATTTCATGTTTTGATTAATTCTATTTAAATACAAGCCTGCAATCATAGGCCTTTCATCTTTTTTTATATTCTGCTCTTTTTCAACAATAGATGCAAGCGCAGAAACCTCAGCAAATGTCAACTTTATTTTGGAGGCTTTATTTCTTCGTGTTCTATTCCAAAAAGAATTATATTCTTTTAACATTCTTTTACGTAATTTTTCAGCAGAAGTATTCCAATAAAACTCATAGGTATTTGGAATAAAGACGGAGATAATATTATTTGTATTAAAATTATTTTTTTTAAGAAAATTTGGATCAATAAAAGATTTATGAATATCATTTGAATCAGCTTCTAAAAATTCTGAAAGTTTTGATGAAACTTCCCCCAACGTTCTAATGTTATTAAAAGTCACTTTAACAGGAGATTGTTTGCCAGATCGTAGAAGATTAACAAGGTCTTTATTGTTCATATTCTTATCAATAAAATACCTACCTGCTTTAATATTATTGATATAGTTTTTCTTTTCTGAAACCCATTTAAATGAATTAACATCAATAAGAAGATTTTTATTTTCTAATAAAAATACAACATCAGTAAAATTATTATCAGATTCAATATTTATATATTGTTCTTTAATATCATCTCCAAAACTTGTATTAATTTTTAAGATTTTTTGATACAAATCAAAAGCAAAATACGAGACACCAACAAATGCAGATAGGAATACAAGTATAAGAACTCTTTCTAATGTTGATTTATTTTGAGACATTAATTTATTTTATTAAGCATTTGTTTTGCCTTTTTAGCATTTGGATTTAATTTTAATATCACTTCCAAATTTTTTCTTGCCAAAAATAGATTATTCTTTTTAATATATAAAAGAGCTAAATTCTCATAAGCCAACAAATAATCTGGATCTAAATTTATAGCTCTTTTCAAATCCTTCTCAGCCTTATCAAATTTCATTCTAAGAATATTTAAGTATCCATAATTTAAATATATCTCCTTTCTCTCAGGGTTCAAAGATAATAGGTCATCAAGAGTTTTTTCTGCTTCTAAGAGTTTATTGGAATTAATAAAAAAGACAGCTAATTTTAGCTTATAGTCTAAGACAAATGGAGATAATTCTATAGCTTTATTGAAAAGTGTTATCGCTTCATCTACAAGACCATTATTTGAAAAAGCGTCTGCAACTCTTGAATAAGCTAAAGATAATTCTTCTGAAGAATATAAATTTAATCTTACCTTTTCAATTGTTAGATAGTAATTAATTAATGAAAAATAATCTTTTTTCAGATAATAATATTGAACAAAACTGGTGAAAACTTCATTAACATTACTATTATTAAGAAAAACAAATGCACTGTCAAGATATAAAGGATTACTCTCAAAGCTTTCATATCTTTTTAAATATCCTTTCGCTTTAGACAAATTTGTAGGACTATCATTGTTTATAGCAAATAAGCCTAAAAATTCTCTTTGACCACTATCATCATTATAAATACTATCATTGTTTGGAACTGATATCTTATGGTCTGTTATAGTTACATGAGGAATGTCAGATGATGAAGACATTGGCATATGACAGCTAGAGCAATCAGAGGTATTTTCTTTCTCTTCACAAACATCATGACAATCCATACATTTTTTATCAAAATAATTTTTCCCTAATGATTTAACATTTTGATGAGGGTTATGACAACTAACACATGTCATTTCAGAATTTATATAGCAGCTACTTTGTTTTAATCTTTCAACATGAGAAGCCATTATAAAGCTATTATCATCCTTGTATCTTGGAAGATAAACATCAATAAAATGGTTTAAATGCATTCCAGGCTTAAAATCTGTGAAAGAACTATTTTGGTGTAAAATTGCAGTTCCTTGAAGATGACACCTTTGACAAACATCAAACTGTAAATCTCTATCCAATTTTGAAGGATTAACAATAGAATAGTCAATATATTTAGAGGTATCAACTAATATACCTTGACTTTTAAGTGCAACATGTATTTCACCTGGCCCATGACATCTCTCACAATCAATTCCTTGTGGAATAAAATCATATTTATTATTAGACCCCTCAACATGCTGTGGATATGCATTATGACAACTTATACATTCCATATTAATTTCTCTTGCAAATCTTGTATTATTCCCATCTTCATATCCAGGAGGAAGATCTGAAATACTATCTTGAACGTAATAAGTATATGGCAACTGATGTAAGTATCCATTTATTTTAAACAAATGTGAATTTGTATGGTGTCCAGAACCTATTATATAATCTACTTTCTTATCTATCTTATGTACAGTATCATTATATAATATTCTAAATTCTCTTATCCATAAACTATCATTTATCCACAAAGGCATGTAAGATAAATCTTTAATAGAATCGTATATAATTTCAGCACTTTCTGGTAGTGAAGATTTTGTTTTTATTGCAGATGAAAAGGACTTGCCCATACCGGTTTGTATATAAGAATTATATATCTCATAATGACAAGCCTTACATTCATTCATTCCAACATATTTGATAGTATCATGATGATTAAGGTAAGATTTATATTCAACTATATTATCACTAGAACATGAATAAAGAAAAATTAAAACAATCAATGAAATGAATCTCATTTGTCAAGTTTATATAAAGTATCTTTTATTTTTTTGAAATAAAATTTATTAAATAAAGAAACACTAGAATTATTTTTTGGATTAATATTGGCATATAAAGATAGTAAATCCAATTTATCCCATGAGTAAGAAATTAAAAGCTCCAAAGCGTTGGAGCCATAATTATTATTTTGATATTCATTTATAATAATTATCCCAACATATGCACTTCTATTAAAATGATTAAAATCAAAAAGATCAATTAAACCAATTGAAATATTATTTAATGTAATAACAAACCTTTGTTGACCATAAATACTTAAATCAGCACCAGAATTTTTAATATAAGCTTTAAGTATTTTCTTTGAGAGGTAGGTATTATCACTTCCGTATTTTTTGTTAACTGGATTATTTTCAATGGAATATAAAAATTCAAGATCATTATCTTCTAATAATCTTAAAGATATTTGGTGATTTTTTAACATTCAAATTCTCCAATATATACCAAATTAGCTTCACCAGTTAACCAAATATTTCTGTACTCATTTTTAAAGTTATCAAATGAAACAGTTAAAAGACCTCCTCTAGTATTCAATTCAATTATATTCTCATTTATTATTTGCTTGTGAAATAAAGCAATTGCTGAAGCAACAGCGCCAGTTCCACATGAAAGAGTTTCTGATTCTACTCCTCTTTCATAAGTTCTAATTTTAACTGAATCATCTACTTGAATAAAATTAATGTTAATCCCTTTCTTTTTAAATGGATTCGAATTTCTAATATTTGAACCCTCAATATTAATATCAATTTGATCGATATTTTCTAAAAAAGTAACATAATGAGGAGAGCCAGAATCAATAACCAGGTCATCATCATAGTTTTTTACATCATTTATATCAATAAACTTAATAGACACATCAGATTCAGAAATTCTTGCTTGATGAACTCCTGCAGATGTAATAAAATTAATATTTTCTGATGTAATTTCTAATAAATGAGCAAACTTAACTATACATCTAGCACCATTACCACATAAAGAAGATTCAAAACCATCACTATTAAAATAAATCATTCTAAAATCATGATCTTTATCATCTCTTAACAATATCAATCCATCTGCTCCAATACCAAAGCTTCTTTGACACAATGCATTAATTAATGCAGAATCATTAGTATCAAATAATTCATCTCTATCATCGATAATAATAAAATCATTTCCAGTAGCTTGATATTTGTAGAACTCTAGTATCATAATGTAAAAATACAATATAAAATTTAGCGACAAAGACAACTTAATAAATAGAAAAATTTACATTTGCATAACTAAACTAAAACACAAAAATGACTGATAATAATCTTTACAACAACCAATTTAACAATTGGCTTTCAAACGAAAAGACTGCTGTAAATCTTCTAAATTATTCTGGACAGTTAATGTATGATAAAGGAATAGAAATTGTTCTTTTCAGACAAAATATTTTAGACGTTGGAGTAACAGAACTGATGAGGCTATTTTCTTATGCAGAAAATGTTGTAAAAAGAAAAATAGATATTCAAACAGCAACTTATCTTATAAAAGAAATCTTATCCATAGACTTACCTCCATCAAAATTAGACATAGGCTTATTAACCGCTGAATATCTTGAGGATTCATCTAATAATTATACTGATTTTATCAAAGAAAAGTTAAAAAATATAATAAGCTCAAAAAACAACTTCTCACCTAGAGATATTGTTTTATTTGGTTTTGGGAGAATTGGTAGATTAGCAGCAAGAGAGCTAATAAGACAGGCGGGAAAAGGACAACAAATGCGACTTAGAGCAATTGTTGTAAGAAATATTTCTGATGAACAAATTATTAAAAGAGCAAATCTTTTAAGAAATGATTCTGTTCATGGGGCATTTAACGGAGTAGTTGATATTGATCTTAAAAATAGAGTTTTAATCGTTAATGGGCAAACGATTAATATTATTGATGGCTCAAAACCATCTGAAATAGATTATGAGTCATATGATATAAATAATGCTCTCCTTATTGACAATACAGGTGCTTATACATCAAAAGAAGCATTGTCTTGTCATTTAAAATCTAAAGGAGTTAAAAAAGTTCTACTCACCGCACCTGGAACAGAAATTCCAAATATTGTATATGGCATAAATAACAAGAAATTAGATATAGAAAATTTAAATATCTTTTCTGCTGCATCGTGTACGACAAACTGTATAGCTCCAATTTTAAAAATTATTGAAGATAATTTTGGAATAAACAATGGACATTTAGAAACTGTTCATTCTTATACAAATGATCAAAACCTTCTGGACAATATGCATAAAAAGCCAAGAAGAGGAAGATCTGCTGCAATAAATATGGTAATAACTTCTACTGGAGCTGGAAAGGCAGTTACAAAAGTTATTCCATCTCTGGAAGGAAAATTAACTGCAAATGCAGTTCGAGTTCCAACTGCAAATGTTTCTTTAGCTATAATGAGATTAAATATCAATAAAAGTACTTCTATTGAAGATCTAAACAATATTGTAAGAAAAGAAGCCATCAGTGGAAGTCTGGTAAATCAAATTAACTATCAAATTGATCCAGATTTAGTTTCAACTGATATAGTAGGAAACCCCTGTTGTTCTGTCTTTGACAGCAAAGCAACTATTGTAACAAAAAACGGTAAGGATATTGTTATTTATGTTTGGTATGATAATGAGTTTGGATATACCAAACAAGTAATAAGGTTAGCAAAACAAATTTCAAAAGTCCGTAGACTTACCTACTATTAAATAATATGATATCTAGAAAATTAAGAATTAATAATAGAAATTTTTTAAAATATAAATTTTTCAATTCTTTATTTCTAGGCACATCAATTGGAAGTATTTTTACAATCTATACCCCATTAGAACCATCAGTATATTCTATTGGAGGAATAATTTTGGCCGTTGGAATGCTTTTTGTTGCGACACTTTACTCAAAAATTTTGAATATCAATTACTTCTACAAAATTTCATTATTTGTGGAGTTTGTAATCTTAAGTGTTATAATTGCTTTTTTATTATTTTCATTTAACTATCAAATTGCATTACTAGTTTATATTGGTTATCAAGTTACTTTCATGTTTGGTTCCTTTTTAATGAGAGGTGAAACACTAATATTAAAAAAAGATAGAATTTTAACTTTAGTAGATATGGCTAAACAATTTGGGTATTTAGTAGGATTATTATTATCTTTCTTGTTCTACAAAGCAATTGAATATCAATTTCAAATTATTGATAATCAGACTCAAGTATTTTATATTCATTATTTATTATTATTTATTGAATTACTTGTAATAATTTTCCTATTTAGATCATTTAAAAAATTTAAACATTAATAGATTATATAATTAAAGAAACCTATTAAATTAAATAAAAAAAGAGCTCTTAAATAAGAGCTCTTTTTAAATTCAAAACTAATTAACAATTACTTCTTTTCTTCATCTACTTCTTCAAAATCAACATCAGTTACATCATCAGCATTATCTGCTTGAGGTTCAGCTGAGGCACCACCAGCATTTTTAGCTTCTTCTGTAGCTTTATACATCTCTTCTGAAGCAACTTTCCATGCTGCATTAATTTTCTCCATTGCAGAATCAATTGCATTAAGATCCTTGCTAGTATGAGCAGACTTTAGTTCAGTTAAAGCTTCTTCAATAGGAGCTTTCTTATCATCTGATAGTTTTTCACCAAACTCTTTCAATTGTTTTTCCGTTTGGAAAATCATTGCATCAGCACCATTAATTTTATCAATTGATTCTTTTGCTGTTTTATCAGCATCTGCATTTGCTTCGGCTTCTTTTTTCATTTTATCAATTTCTGCATCTGATAATCCTGAAGATGCTTCAATTTTGATATTTTGTTCCTTACCAGTGGCTTTATCTTTAGCAGAAACATTTAAGATTCCATTGGCATCGATATCAAAAGTCACTTCAATTTGAGGCACACCCCTAGGTGCAGGTGGAATATCAGCTAATTGAAATCTACCTATTGATTTATTATCAGCAGCCATTGGTCTTTCACCTTGTAAGACATGAATATCTACAGCAGGTTGATTATCAGCAGCAGTAGAAAATACTTCAGATTTTTTGGTAGGAATAGTGGTATTAGAATCTATTAATCTTGTCATCACCCCTCCCATTGTTTCAATCCCTAAAGATAAAGGAGTTACATCAAGAAGTAGAACATCTTTAACATCACCAGAGAGAACACCTCCTTGAATAGCTGCACCAACAGCAACAACTTCATCTGGGTTTACTCCTTTGGATGGAGCTTTCTTAAAGTGCTTCTCAACAACCGCTTGAATTGAAGGAATTCTTGTAGAACCCCCAACTAAAATTACCTCATCAATATCTGCTGCAGTCATTCCTGCATCTTTTAAAGCACTTTGACAAGGCTTTATTGTATTTTGAATAAGCTTGTCTGCTAATTGCTCAAACTGCGCTCTAGTTAATGTTCTAACTAAATGTTTAGGGCCTGATGCAGTTGCAGTTACATATGGAAGATTGATTTCAGTTTGAGTTGAGCTAGACAGTTCAACTTTTGCCTTCTCAGCAGCTTCTTTTAAACGTTGTAAAGCCATTGGATCTTCTCTTAAATCCATGCTTTCATCTTTTTTAAATTCTTCAGCTAGCCAGTCTATAATAACTTGATCAAAATCATCTCCACCTAAATGGGTATCTCCGTTAGTTGACTTTACCTCAAAAACACCATCACCTAATTCTAAAATTGAAATATCAAAAGTTCCACCCCCAAGGTCAAACACAGCAATTGTTCTGTCTTTATCTGATTTATCTAAGCCATATGCTAATGCCGCTGCAGTAGGCTCATTAATAATTCTTTTAACCGTTAAACCAGCAATTTCACCAGCTTCCTTTGTAGCTTGTCTTTGTGCATCATTAAAGTATGCAGGAACAGTAACAACTGCTTCAGAAACAGATTGTCCTAAATAATCTTCAGCAGTTTTCTTCATTTTTTGTAAAACCATTGCAGAAATCTCTTGCGGAGTATACAATCTATCATCAATTTTTACTCTTGGAGTATTATTATCTCCCTTCACAACCTTGTAAGAAACATTTTTTATTTCTTTACTCATAGAAGAAAAGCTTTCCCCCATAAATCTTTTTATTGAAGAAATTGTTTTTTCTGGATTTGTAATGGCCTGTCTTTTTGCACTATCACCAACTTTTCTTTCACCACCTTCAATAAAAGCAACTATAGAAGGAGTAGTTCTTGCTCCTTCAGCATTTGGAATTACAACTGGCTCATTACCTTCCATTACTGAAACGCATGAATTTGTTGTTCCTAAATCTATACCTATTATTTTACTCATTTTTTTTTATTTTAATTTTTCAAATTTGTTTCAAGAAGTAATAATGCAATAAGTATTCCAAAATAAAAATATTTAAAAGTAACTGACAAAAAAGGAAAATGTTAAAGCTTACAAAAGAGAGTTAGTGACACAATGTCATTTATTCAAAACCTAAATCTAAATCATTAATAATGTAATTAACGGTAGCGTTAGTTAATTCTATACCGTAAATCTCATCATATGTGTATCTAGAAGAAAACAAACCAATACCATTATTAATATTAGAAAAAACCGGTCTTTCTTGAACAATTCCAGAGAAAGGCTTATTGACATTTATAAATGTCTTTAAATCATTTGTTCCAACAGTCATAAGAAGATCGAGATTTAGAAATTGTTTAGCTGTATTATTGGAAAGATTATTAGTTAAAAATAAAAAGAACTGATCACCTTTAATTTTAACGCTCATATTACCACTTGTATATTCAATTAAAGGCTGACTCCAAACAAGATTTTTATTTTCACCCTCTTCTAAATAATTAATAATTAAATCTAGTTGATAAATCTCTCCGTTTGTTGATTTAGTCCATTCAATATTTTTAGTTCTAAACCTCAAACTATCTACCAAATCACCGTTATATAAGCCCCACTCAAAGCTAGAATTTAGAGACTCAAAATTAAAACTGTTGATTATTTCTGTTTGAGAAGAAACTTTGTAGTTAGTATAATTATTAGTTATTTCTAGAACATAAATAGAGTTTGTATTGTAAAATGAAATTGGCTTTGCAAATGCATAAATAATATTATCATCTGTTGAAAAAAGACCATCATCCTTTTCAACTATAGTATCATATAAAGTTACAGAAGCCAAAGTATCATATTGACCAAATCCAATTGATTTAATTCTATAAAGCTTTACATTTAAATCAGATGGGGTATAATTTACTGAGTCAGAAATAGATGCCATTTGAATTGCATCTCCAGCACCTAAATATGCTTTGTTAATTTTAATTAGTTGAATTTCATTATTTGGATCTAATAATCCATAAACAACAGTAACATCATCCCACTCAGCGTTTACATCAAAATCAGTCTCGCAAGAAGAAAAAACTATTAAAAAAAAAGCAAATAAATGATGAAATTTCATAATACAAACTTATTGAATTAAATCTTATGATATACTCAATATTTGTAAATTTGTAAAAAAAATTAGATGCAATTTAAATATATTATTTTTTCGGTACTATTCTCTATGGTATCTATTTCTTGCTTTGGACAGAATAATAACTTCCAATATAACGTTCTAAATATTAATTTTTCTGAAGAGCAAGATGATTTTCCAATTGTAAGAGATAATGACAACTATTTTATTATTGATGAAAATGAATATCTAATTTTAAGAGAAAATAATGAAAGTCAATATGTAATAATATTAGAGGAAAGCTACACTGAAAACTCATTTTTAGAAAGTTCTTTCAAACTGGGCCCATCTGACAATATTAATTCAAGCATAGGCTATATTGTTAGAGCAAATAAAAATTTTACAGAAGCATTGATTATTGAAATCAATAACAATGGAAGATATAGAATAAAACAATTTCAGAACAACAAATACAACTATCTATCTAAGAAAAATAAAAAAGGAAAGTGGATTAAAAATAAATATATTGAGAAAGAAAATATCTATAATACCATTCAAATTATTGACAATAAGAATAAAATAACTTTTAAAATAAATAATTCCATTATTGAAGAATTTGAATCAAATATTACCAAAAAAGGATACTCAGGTATTTTAATCGGACCAGATACAAAATCAAGATTAAAATATTTTTATCTAAAAACTGATAAACAAAAACAAATTCAAAAAGATAAAGTCAAAGAAAAGTCTATAATAGAAACTAAAGAAAGGGTTACATTAAAAAATAAATTCCATTCTAATAAAATTAAAGTCAACAAAGATTCTCTTGAAATTATTAATTTAAGAGAAATGATCAAACAGATTAATACAACAATAGAGTTACAAACTGAACAACTATTAGAAAAAGAATATGATATCACTCAACTTGAAAATTGGATTAAAGAAATTGAGAAAAATGAAGCAGAATCAAATTTATTAATTTCTGATTTAGAATTAAATATTAGAGAAAAAAATAATTCACTAGAAAAAGTAGAGAAAAGAAATGCGAATCTTATAAATAAAGAAGTAGATTTAGAAAAGAAAACAATCAAATTAAGAGAAGAAATTGCAAAATTAAAATCTAACAATAAGAAAATTTCAGATAAAAACCAGCTTCAACTAAAAAATTTAAAATCAAATTCAGATAAAATTAATGTTTTAGAAGAGAATCTTAAAAAAACTAAAAATAGTTCTAAAAAGTCAATAGAAGAAAATAGTAATAGACTAGCATTATTAGAAAATACTTTAAATAAAATTCAAGAGAAAAACGCTGAAATTTTTAAAGAAAAAAATAATTTAAGTGATGAACTTAAATCTTTAAAAAATGAAAGAGAAACCTTAAATAATGAAATCACATTAATAAACAATCAATTCAATGAAATATCAACTAAAAATAA
>Ga0257126_1001241_pt1 | contig 18568 bp, 13 predicted proteins | sample SI060_120mmetaG_FD_190151 | JGI IMG/M metagenome (GOLD analysis project Ga0257126, IMG submission 190151) | Marine microbial communities from Saanich Inlet, British Columbia, Canada - SI060_120m | ecosystem: Environmental > Aquatic > Marine > Inlet | place: Canada: British Columbia | collected... | reverse complement strand
CCTAATCTTATTCTTTCATTATAAATATCTTTATCATTTCCTCTAGAAAAATAAATTCTCTCAAAAGAACAGGCTGTTCTAATAAGCGGTTTTAAAACCTCTTTTTCTGATACTGTTCCATTTTTTTTAATAATTAAAGCATGTCCACGTTTTATTTCCTTAATCTTAGTGTCATCTAAATTAAATGTTGTTTGTATAACTGGACGCTCAGAAGCTACAACAACAACTTCATCATCACAATAATAATATGCAGGTCTAATTGCAGATGGATCTCTTAAAGCAAATGCATCACCATGACCTAAAAGTCCACACATCACATAGCCTCCGTCCCAGTGTTTTGAAGAGTTAGATAAAATTTCTTGAATATTTAATTCCTCCTCAATTTTTAGAGAAATTTCTTTTTTAGTGTAGTCTTCCTTGTGTTTTTGATATATATTCACATTAGCTTCATCCAAAAAATGTCCTATCTTTTCAATAATTGTAATTGTGTCAGATTTCTCTTTTGGGTGTTGTCCTAAATCTGTTAAATGACCAAATAACTCATCAACATTAGTCATGTTAAAATTTCCTGCCAGTGCTAGATTTCTAGTTTTCCAATTATTCTGTCTTAAAAAAGGGTGGCACTGCTCAATACTATTTCCTCCATATGTTCCATAACGTAGGTGTCCTAAAAATAACTCGCCAGTAAAAGGCATATTATTTTTCAACCATTGAATATTATTTAACTTGTCAGGATCACTGTCCTCTAAATCTACAAATCGCTTATTGATATTTTCAAAAAGATCTCGGATCGGATTCTCATTTGTAGATCTCTTTCTACTTATGTACCTCTTTCCAAGGGGAGTATCTAGCTTTACATTTGCTAAGCCAGCCCCATCTTGCCCTCTATTTCTTTGCTTCTCCATTAGGAGGTACATTTTTTTTAAACCATAAAAAGATGTGCCGTACTTCTCTTTATAAAATTCTAAGGGCTTAAGCAGTCTTAGCATAGCTACTCCACATTCGTGCTTTAGAGAATCACTCATATTTTTTAAGTTTTGAGTTGCAAATTTATCAATTAATGTCTTATAATTTCAGATAACCTACTAATTCCTGGATTCGTGTAAACTTTACCATCAATAATAAATGTAGGGATAATTCTTTTTCCATTATTAAGCTTTTGGACAATCTCTCCAGCATCTTCATTTTCAGTTATATCAATATACTCATAATCAATATATTTTTCATCAAGAAAATTCTTAGCGCTTACGCAAGATGGGCACCATAAGGCGCTGTACATTTTTATTTTCATAAAGATTTAAAGATATAAGTTTTGTTTTTTTGAATTATTGTACATAGTTGACAATGTGAAAGATATGTAAATGTATATTCTTCTTCTAAACTAAATCCTAACTTATCAATCTCAAATAACCCAGAACACTCTAAAGCTCCTAATTTTGAAAAACGACTTATTTTAAACAGCGAAGATTCTTTAATAATACAAAACCAAGAGCCTGCGCCTATTCCTGCTAGCCATTGAGAATTACTAGGGATATTTTGAGGGGTTTCTATTGGTTTTAAAATCATGAACGCTCAATACTTTTAAAATATGATTCTAGAATATTGCGTTTTATTTTTTTTACTAAATTATCTCCTACTTTATAAAAAGTAGCATTTGCAATTCCTACGTTTCTTTTAGGAGAGGGGGAAATACAGAAAGGGAGCTTTAATCTTGTGTTTTTTATAAATGTTGGACTAGAGCTTCTCATTACCGAAGCTACAAATCTAGAACAATTTGTTCCGCTAGAAACAAAAGGCCCATAAAGCACTAAACCATTATTTTGGATTTTTTTTGCATATTCATATGCTTTTTGAAATGAAACATCGTTTAATATAGAAGCGTAGAGGGTTCCCTCGCCATGAAAGGCTGTATTTTTTTTTATCTCAAATAAAATATCTTCTATGTTTACAATTTCTTTTGATTTAATCTCTGCAGTAATTTGAATACAGACATCATGATCTGTATCTTTATTTCTTACTCTTCCAAATCCTTTAGGAGTATGATATCTTCCAAAATCAAAATAATGTAATTCTCCAGTTAACCTTTCAACTAATACTGCTGCTGAATGACCAACTCTATATTTACCATTTTTAGCAAAAAATCTATCATACCAAACATCTGTTTTGGCCACCATTCCCTCTGGCCAAGCCAAAGCTATTATAAAGTCATTTTGCATAAAGCTAAAATAAACTCTTTTTTTTAATTACTTATTTTTTTTAGGTCTTGATCATATTGTTGACAAAACACCTCTAATGTTTTAAAAAACTCTAAAATTTCTGATTTTGAGTTTTCTCCATTTATTGTTACAAGTCTAATAAAACACTGCTTACGAAAGTATCCAAAACCTACCATAATTTTGTTTTTTTCATAAAGCTTAGTACAAAGATCTATTGGATCATAATTCTTATAATTAAAGCAGATTGATAGAGATTTTTCAAAACTATATAAAGTGTAATCTTTATTTATTATCGTATAAGATCGGGCATAATCAGCAAGATCAAATTCGTGATTTATAATGTTACAGATTCCTTTAGTACCTATTGATTTCCACATAGTCCAAAACTTAAGAGCGTTATTTCTTCTCCCGCATTCGAAAGAATTATATCCTAAATTGTAATCAATATCGTGTGTTTGATATAAATAAGATGCGTTGTTTTTAAAAGAATCAGATATCATTTTAGATTCTCTAACAACTAAAATTGATGTGCTTAAAGGGACTCCAAGAGTTTTATGAGCATTAAAACAAAAGGAATCAGATTTCTCAACCCCTTTAACAAGATCCTTGTATTTATCTGTGAAGATAACAGAGCCGCCAAAAGCACCGTCAACGTGCAACCATATACTATACTTTTTACATATCCTTGAGATCTCATCTATATTGTCAAATGCACACAATACAGTAGTTCCAGCAGTTGCATTAATATAAAAAGGAATGCAATCATTTGTAATATCTTCTCGAATTTGATTTTCTAAGGAGATGGTGTCAAGCTGGCCAAAACTATTACATTTTATATATCTAACATTATTCTTTCCTAATCCACTAAAAGAGGCATTTTTTGCAACTGAATAATGCGATTCTTCAGATGAGTAGGCGACAAATTTTTGTTTAAATCCTTTATTAATTATATCCTTACTTTTTTGATCTCTTGCGATGATTAATGACATAAAATTACTCATTGAGCCACCAGTAGGAAATGTTCCTCCTGCACTCTTGGGATACTTTATCAATTCGCAGACTTTAGATAATATTTCTTTTTCCACAGCAGCCTGAGGCCCAGATATTTTATATGTAGCCATAGAATTATTAAGCATAACTGCCAATAAATCTCCTAAAACCGCCTTACTATGACGACCCCCAAACAACTGATTAAAAAACATCTTTGATGATGATTTTGGAGTGGATAAAACAAGTTTTTTTAAAGTCTGTTTAAACTCCGTCTGTATTGAAGGTTCGTCAGATAAAGAGAGGTCTATTTTATTATATAAATCTTTAATTTTAATACTTTTAGAAATAGGGGTTGTTTTTTCATCCTCAAGAAAATTATCAACTATTTCATTAAATAATTTTAAGTCCTCTTTAATATTATTAAGCATTAATATTTTATTAATTTAATTATCTACAAAATTAGAAAACATATCTAAAAAAACTGAAGTTATTTCGTATAAAAAAGTTAAAAAAACCTATAAAATCTATATGTAAATATTGTTATCTTTGCATGTAAATACCTTTAATTAAAATTAAGGCTTTTAAAAAATGAAAAAAAAACATATTCTATTTTTACTTTTTTCTGTTTTAATTAACACGCTTTACTCTCAGATTGTCATAAATGAATACTCTGCGGCTAATTATGAAAGTCATCTTGATAATTATGGTGAATATGAGGATTGGATTGAGCTTTATAATACTACAAGTACTGACATAGACCTAAATGGATGGTTTCTTTCTGACAAAACATCTAACACTAATAAATGGCAGTTTATGTCTTCTTACATAATTAGTGCTAATAGTGTTGGTATTATCTATTGCTCTGGAAATGATGAGGTATTAGGAGGGTTTGCGCACACAAACTTTAAAATTACACAAACAACTGGAAATGAAGTTTTCATATTGTCTGACCCTAGCTCAATCATTATTGATTCTATTACAGTCATTCCAAATTTAAAATCTCATTCCAGAGGAAGAGATGTAAATGGAGGGAGCTCTTGGAGTGTTTTCACTTCTCCAACTCCAAATATGAATAATACAGGGGCAATGCTCGATTATGCTCCAGCTCCAGTATTTTCTCAATCACCAGGCTATTATAGTGGTCCGCTTTCTCTTACAATTACTTCATCAGATCCAAATGCAATAATTTATTATACAACTGATGGATTTGTCCCTAGCAGTAATTCTAATTTGTATAGTGGGCCAATTAATATTGCTTCGACCTCTGTTGTTAAGGCAATTGCTTATAGTACAAACTCAAATGTTCCAAATAGCTTTATTGAGTATAATACCTATTTTATAAATGAGACTCATACAATACCTATTTTATCTGTATCCGGAGATAGTGTAGCTGTGCTTATTGAAGATGGGGTAAGAACTTTAGGTGGTTGGAATGGCCCCGCACATGAGCCACAAGGCACAATAGAGTGGTTTGATAAAAACGGGGGTATTATTGATAAGGGTTCTGGTGAGTTTAACAAACATGGTAATGACTCCTGGGCATATGACCAAAGAGGTTTTGACTACGTAATGCGAGATCAGTTTGGTTATAACTACGCACTTCAAGATAAGTTATTTGAAACTAAAAATAGAGATAAGTTTCAAAAAGTAATTGTTAAAGCAGCTGCAAATGACAATTATCCCGCATCATATAGTAATTCAGGAGCGCATATTAGAGATGCGTTTGTACAGCACTTATCACAAATAGCTGATCTTCGCATGGATGAAAGATCTACAACTTCTTGTATCTTATATTTAAACGGAGAATACTGGGGGGTTTATGAAATGAGGGAAAAGGCGGATGATCATGATTTCACCAAGCATTATTATGATCAGGGGAAAAATGATTTGCAGTACTTAAAAACATGGGGGAATACCTGGTCGGAGTATGGTGGAGTACAGGCTCAAACTGATTGGGATAATCTTAAAAACTATATCGCCACTAATCCAATGAGTAATCAAAGTAATTACTTAAATGTTAAAGGTCAATTTAATACGGGAAGTATAATTGATTACTTTCTACTTAATTCATATGTTGTTTGTGCTGACTGGTTAAATTGGAATACGGCCTGGTGGAGAGGTTTAGATACAAATGGAGATAAAAAGAAATGGAGATATGCTCTTTGGGATATGGACAATACTTTTGATCATGGAACAAATTATACTGGTGTTCCTACAATGTCTGTAAATGCAGACCCTTGTGACCCAAGTAGTCTTACAGATCCGGGTGGGCAAGGGCATGTTCCTATTTGGAATGAACTACTAAATAATACTAGTTTTTTTGACGATTATTTAAATCGGTGGCAAGACCTTGCTAATGGATATCTTTCATGTGATTCTATGATATATGTGCTGGATAGTATGATCAATGTTATTGATCCTGAAATGCCAAGGCAAATTGCAAAATGGGGTGGGACATATGTAGAGTGGCAAAATAATGTACAAGACTTAAGAGATTTTATTAATGCTAGATGTAGTATTATGAATGCTGGATTTGGGCCTTGTCATCCTCAACTTTCAGGACCGCATAATTTAACAATTGAGATTATTGGTGTTGGTGAAGTTGAAATGAGTAATGGTAATTTGATAAATCAAACAAATACTGGATGGGTAGATCAAAGATATGGTGGGGTAAGCACTCCTTTTGAAGTTAAAAGTGGAACATTTCAAAATTGGGAGGTAATTCCATCAGGAATATACTCTTATGATCCTCTTCTAGACACTATGAGTCTTGATTTACAAGGTGATGTTACTGTAATTGCTAATTTTATTCCACCACCTCCTCCAGTGGAAACAAGAGATATTACTTTTAAAGTAAATCCTTCTGGAACATCCTCTGCTATAGTTGTTAATGGAACAACCCTAAACTCATTCCCAACAACAATTAACTATGTTCTTGGAGATACGGTAATTATCTCTCCAATTATAGATCCTCTTTATGGTTTTAGCAATTGGACTTGTGATAGTGTAGCTTTAATGCCTCAAAATAATAATCTGACTGATTCATTTTATGTAAATCATCATGACACAATTTATCTAAATCAATATTTGCTTCCCACAATAACAGCTTTTATTTCTGGTAATGATACAATCTGTTCTAATCAGCAACAACTAGCAAATATTAGTGTCGCTTTTACTGGAATTCCTCCTTTCACATTTAATTATTCCATAAATAGTATAGAGCAAACAGAAATCACAACAAGCTCTAATCCATACACAATCTCTACATCAATTGCTGGAGAATATAATCTAGTAAGTTTTTCTGATGCAGTAGAAACTGGAGGGCTTAGCGGTCAGGCGCTAGTGACAATCTCAGAAGCTCCAATAGCTAATTTCCAACCAGAACCTAGCACAACGACTATTTTATATACAACAATTCAAATGATTGATCAATCTTCAGACAATGTTGTTAGTTGGGAATGGATATTTGGAGATAATATTGAAACAAATACTGAGCAAAACCCACTACACACTTATCCCGAAACAGTTTCTCAACACCAAATATTTTTGACTGTTCGAAATAGTTTTGGTTGTATAGATTCTATTTTTAGAATAATTAATATTACTGATGATTATTGGATTTATATACCAAATTCATTTACCCCTAACTCTGATGATGTTAATGATAAGTTTTTTATTAGCCACTATGGGGTTTTAGAGGAAACTTTCACCATTAAAATTTACAATAGATTTAATGAAGTCGTCTATTCAACAAAAAACATAATAGACCTTTCTAAAGAAAATGGATGGGATGGTAGACATCAAACAAAAGGGTTTAATCTTACTTCTGGAACATACATCTACGAACTGTCTTATCAAGACTTAGATGGATGGAAGCACTTTAAAACTGATAAAGTAAATATCATTAGGTAGCCTATGCTTTACTTGTTTCAATATATCATTTCGTTAGAGAGGTTAAAAAACAACATACAGCAAACAATCTTTATTGTTCTTTTTTTTATTCCTAGTCTTGTTATTGGCCAGACGATATATAACCCGCAAATTCTATATGATACCCCTGGAGGTTTATATGAAAAAGATTCTTTAAGAGATATTTATATCAACTTCTATGATCCTAGTTATCATACAATTCTTCAAAACTCTTTTTTCACAAACCCTTCATTTCGAATTCCGGCAAGTATTACTTATTCTCATGATGATGTGACGTATGATAGTGTTGGGGTTCGGTATAAAGGAAACTCAACGTTCTGTATACCAAATGACAATGGTATTCCTAAAGTGCCATATAATATAGATATGAATTATTGGATATCTGGGCAAAAACTATTAGGATATAAAAAAATAAAGCTAGCAAATGCCTGGATGGACGCTACATTCTTAAAAGAATATACGGCTTCTAAAATTTACAAAAAATATCTACCTACACCTGAGGTTAGCCTAGCAAAACTACATGTTCAAGGAGATTATTTAGGCCTTTACGTAAATACAGAGTCTATTAATAAACAATTTGCAAAAAAACATTTTAACGAAAATAATGGAGCTTTAATAAAATGTGATGGTAGCGGCATGTTTTGTGATACCACAGGTACGCCTGTAGGTGGAGAGCCAGGGCTGAATTGGTACGGAACAGGTGATAGTACCGCATACTTTTCTAGCTATAATCTAAAATCAGATTATGGTTGGAATGAGCTTGTAGATCTAATTTACACTCTAAACTTCAATACTAATGAATTAGATTCTATCTTAAATATAGATAGAGTTTTATGGGCTTTTGCTGTAAATACAGTTATTGGTAATTTTGACACTTATAACGGTTATTATGTACATAACTATTATTTTTATCAAACTGAAGACGGCTTATTTCAGATGATTCCATGGGATCTAAGTCAAAGCTTTATTAATGCACTTCTTGGATGGGATATCTTCACACCTCAAGGCCCTTTACACCCACAGCAATTTGACCCATATTACGGAGATGACCCAAGTCTTAATAGGCCTTTAGCTTATATTTTATTAAATAATGGAGATTATAGGAAGCAGTATACTGCTCATCTAAGAACAGTTATCAGTGAATTAGACACTAATTTAATTAGAAGCGATGTGTTAAACATGCAAAGTCTAGCCTACACAGCAGTTGATAGCGACCCCAACAAACTATTTTCTATTTCAGATTATATTACAAATGTTGAGCAAGATATTTCTTTAGGGCTTTGGGGAGGATATGGTTTTGGAGGAATTATGTCGACTCTTAGATACCGAATTCCATTTTTGCAATCTAATAGCGAAATATCACAGGTGCCACCTGATTTATACGGATTAAATATTACTGGCAATATAGTTACTATTAGTGCATCAAATGAAAACTCTGTTGAGTTAATGGCAACACAAAACGAATACAATTCTAAGTTTAAATCTTTTAACATGTATGATGATGGGACTAATGGAGACGCTCAAGCTAACGATGACGTGTATTCATGCTATATGCCTTTTTCATCAGCTCTTGAGGTTAAGTTTTATGTAAAAGCAAAAAACTCTCAATCAATCATGTTATTTCCAGAAAGAGCAGAATATGAATTTTACAAATACTCACCTATTTCAGGCGCAATCGAATCTCCTTTATCAAATGCTAAAGAGCTATTAAACATTACTGATGTATTGGGGAGAAAAGCCGGATTTAGCTATAATAAACCTCTTATATATATTTTTACAGATGGCAGTGTTGAGAAGAAAATAATTGTAAAATAATTAGATTTCCATTCATTGCTTATCTTAAAATCAAAACCTATATTTGCACGAATTGGTAGTAAAAAATATGAGTAAATTTAAAGAATATAGAGAGTTAAGCCTTCCTTTGATACATAAGGATGTTTTACATTACTGGAAAAAAAACAATATTTTTAATCAGAGTATTGAAAATAAAAAAGAATCTAAAAACTTCACTTTTTACGAAGGACCTCCATCTGCAAATGGTATGCCTGGAATTCATCATGTAATTGCGCGAACTATAAAGGATCTTTTTTGTAGGTATAAAACCTTAAAGGGTTTTCAAGTTAATCGAAAGGCGGGCTGGGATACACATGGGTTGCCTGTTGAGCTAGGCGTAGAAAAAGAACTTGGTTTAACTAAAGAGGATATTGGTAATAAGATTTCTATTGAAGACTACAACAAAGCTTGTCGTGTTAATGTTATGAAATACAAGAAATCTTGGGAAAATATAACTGAGGAGATGGGTTATTGGGTTGATATGCAAAATCCATACGTAACATATGATAATAAATATATTGAAAGCGTATGGTGGCTACTTAAACAACTTCATGAAAAAAAATTACTTTACAAAGGACACACGATTCAACCATTTTCTCCTAAAGCAGGTACTGGTCTTAGTACACACGAATTAAATCAGCCAGGGTGTTATAAGAATGTAAAAGACACTTCTGCTGTGGCTCAATTTAAAGTTATTAATGATGAGTTAAGTAATTTTTTATTTTCTAAAACGAAAAATGAGGTTTTTTTTATAGCGTGGACAACCACCCCATGGACACTTCCCTCTAACACAGCTCTCGCTGTAGGTAAAAAAATTACATATTTTCTAGTTGAAACAGTTAATCAATACACTGGGGCCGTAATTTCAATAATTTTAGCAAAAGATCTTTTATCTAATTTCTTTAAAAAAGAAAATGAGAATAAAGAGCGTAAAAATCATATTATAGGCAATAAGAGTCTTCCTTATATTATTATTGACAAATTTAGTGGTGGTAGTCTTATTAATATTAAATACGAACAGCTACTAAAATATGCTCAGCCAGATGATGGTGAGGCTTTTAAGGTTTTAAGTGCCGATTTTGTTACTACAGAAGATGGTACTGGAATTGTTCACTTAGCACCTAGCTTTGGCGCTGATGATAGTAGGGTTGCAAAACAAAATGGTATTGGATCTTTAACTTTAGTGGACGAACAAGGAAGGTTTACTAAAGAGGTTACAGATTTTTATGGTCAATATGTAAAAGAAGAATATTATACTGAAAAAGAGGTCAAGCCAAAACTACCAGCTGATGTTCAGGTGGTTATAAAAATTAAAGAGGAGGGAAATTTATTTAAATCTGAAAAATACGAACATTCTTATCCTCACTGCTGGAGAACAGATAAGCCTATATTATATTACCCTCTTGACAGTTGGTTTGTAAAAACAACGAGTCATAAAAAAAGAATGTTAGAATTAAACAAAACTATTAATTGGAAGCCCGCTTCTACTGGAGATGGTCGGTTTGGAAATTGGCTTGAAAACTTGGTAGACTGGAATTTATCTCGTTCTAGATTTTGGGGCATTCCTCTTCCAATTTGGAGGACTGAAAACGGTGAAGAAGAGGTGTGTATTGGGTCTATAGAAGAGTTAAAAGTAGAAATTAATAAATCGGTAGCTGCTGGATTTATGATGCAAAATCCTCTAGAGAAGTTTGTAGTTGGAGATTTTTCTGAAGAAAACTATAATGTTTTTGATTTACATCGACCATATGTTGATGATATCATACTTGTTTCAAATTCGGGTTTGGCTATGAAAAGAGAGCTAGATTTAATTGATGTTTGGTTTGATTCTGGCTCAATGCCCTACGCTCAGCTTCACTATCCATTTGAAAACAAAGAGCTATTTAAAGAAAGTTTTCCGGCAGATTTTATTGCCGAAGGAGTAGATCAAACTAGGGGGTGGTTTTTTACTCTACACGCTATATCAACTCTTGTTTTTGATTCTGTTGCTTATAAAAATGTAGTTTCAAATGGTTTAGTTTTAGATAAGAGTGGTAATAAGATGTCTAAGCGGCTTGGAAATGCAACAGATCCATTTATTACAATAAATAAGTATGGAGCAGATGCAACAAGATGGTATATGATTAGCAATGCTCAGCCATGGGACAACCTTAAGTTTGATGAAGGAGGGATATTGGAAGTTCAAAGGAAATTCTTTGGCACCCTCTATAATACATATTCGTTCTTTTCACTATATGCAAATATTGATAATTATAAATATGTCTCCGGAGAGTCAAAAATTAATAACCGGGACAAAACAGATAAATGGATTATCTCAGAGCTAAACTCTCTTATAGATGATGTTACAGAAAATTACGAAAGCTATGAGCCAACAAAAGCAGCTAGGCTAATACAGGATTTTGTAGTCAACAAGCTTAGTAACTGGTATATCAGATTAAATAGGCGTAGATTTTGGAAGGGAGAGTATAATCTTGATAAAAAAAATGCATATAGTACTCTTTTTGAATGTCTAGAAATAGTTGCTCTTATCTCATGCCCAATAGCCCCTTTCTTTATGGACAATCTATATCAGGACCTTCACGGCTCTAGTGATTCTATTCATCTTAATGAGTTTCCAAACTCAAATAAAGAGGCGATTGATATACATTTAGAAGATCAAATGCAAATTGCTCAAAAAATATCATCAAGTATTCTATCGCTTAGAAAAAAAGAGAAGGTGAGGGTTCGTCAACCATTAAAGACAGCCCTTATCACTTCATCCAAAGAGATAGTAAGACAAAATATTAATGAAATAAAAAATATAATTTTAAGTGAAACTAATTTAAAAAAATTAGAACTAATTGATGAAGACTCGACATTAGTTTCGAAAAAAGCAAAGCCCAATTTTAAGGTTCTTGGACCTAAATATGGAAAAAAAATTAAAGAAATTTGTCTTGATATTAGCACACTAAACAGTGTTCAAATAAAAAAACTAGAAAAAAACAAAGAGGTGAAGTTAGAAAGTGGTCTATCTGTTTTGCTAGAAGACGTTGATATTATATCTGAAGATATTGAGGGGTACTCTGTTACAAGTAATGATCTTTATAGCGTTGCTTTAGACATTAACATATCAAAAGAACTAAAAGATGAGGGTTTAGCCAGGGAACTAGTAAATAGAATTCAAAATATCAGAAAAGAAAAAAAATTCTTAGTGACAGATAAAATATGTGTCAATATCCAAAAAAACGAGAGCCTAGAAAGTGTAATTAAAAATAATTTGGCATATATTTGTAATGAAACACTTGCAAAAGAACTGATTTTCACATCATCGAATAATGATGGTTATGAAAAAATAGAACTTATAGATAATATTTTTTGTGAAATTTTAATATTTAAGAGCTAGTATGAAAGAAAAAACATCATATACAAAGACAGAACTCAATGAGTTTAGAAAAATTATTTTGGAAAAAATTAAAAGTGCCGAGGAAGATTTGTCAATTCTAAGAGCTTCGTGCGCAAATGATTCAGATAATGGCACAGAAGACACTTCTCCCACTTTTAAAGCTTTTGAAGAGGGCTCTACAACGCTTTCGAAAGAAGAAAATACTAAGCTAGCTGAAAGACAGGCTAAATTTATTTCAAATCTAAACAACGCACTAATTAGAATTGAAAATCATTCCTATGGCGTTTGTCGTATTACTGGTAAATTAATATCAAAAGAAAGACTCACATTAGTTCCTCATGCTACTCTAAGCATAGAGGCCAAAAAAGCTCAATAATCTCGCTTTGAAAAAAGTAATATCAAGCGCATTAATTCTAATTATAATTGATCAGGTTTTAAAACTGTGGATTAAAACTAATATGTTTCTTGGTCAAGAACATAGGGTTTTTGATTGGTTTATAATTCATTTTACAGAAAATAACGGAATGGCTTTTGGCTTAGAACTTGGTGGTGATATTGGTAAATTACTACTAACAATTTTTAGAATAATTGTAGTGGCTTGGGGATTAATATATGTTTATAGATTATCTAAAAAAAACATGCCTAGCGGAGCCCTTGTTTCATTAGGACTAGTTATAGGGGGCGCTATAGGAAATATTATTGACAGCGTCTTTTATGGTTATATTTTTAATGATAGTTATAATAAAATAGCAGAGTTTTTTCCTGCATCAGGAGGGTACTCTTCATTGTTGAAGGGAAAAGTAGTTGATATGTTTTATTTCCCTATTATTAACACACATCTTCCAGAATGGCTTCCTGTTTTTGCAAATAAGCATTTTATTTTTTTTAGGCCTGTTTTTAATATTGCGGATGCAGGAATCTCAGTTGGAATGTTTTTATTGATTGTTTTGTATAGAAAGCGGTTTAGCTAAGCTTTTTATATATTCATAAGCTGCAACTACTGTAACAAGAATCTCAAAACAATAAATTGTATCTTCAATTGGAATATTTAAAATTCTCAAACCTATTATATGTGATTCGTTATAAATAACAATAGCATTATTTGTAAAACTTCCAGTTAGCATTCCGTTAACCAAAAGAAATGGGGCTAAGGACAACAAATACATAAACAGAAAATCTTTCCACCAATATGGCTTCTTTAAATATATTAAAATCATAGTCGCTCCCGAAATGCTAAAGTAAAAACTAGTGTATATTTTATCATAAAAGAATATAGCGAGAATAACAAGCACAATACCACAAAGCAAAGTAAGGTTATACGTTAGTTTTGAAGCAGTAGAGGTTTTAAAGAAATGTTTTGACACTTTATAAATAAATAAACAGGCAAAAGGAATGATGATAAAAAAAAGCCATTCTTCAATTGGAAGATCTGCTAAAAAAAACCCATAAACAAGATTGTGATTAAAGCTCCAAACGCCTAGCTTTGTAAATACAATATCTATTGGAACATGTATTATCATCATTATACAAATAGCTGGAAGTAACGAATTCCAGCTTTTATAAAATTCTATTCTTTTTTCAAAACTTCGTAAAATAGGATAGCTAATTGTTATGGCTAAAACTATAAAATAAAAATATCTACTATTAAATAAGTCCATGTTTAAAATATTGAATTATAAAAAACGATAATTGAGAACCAATAACTGCAAAAGCAATTTTTTGATTAATTTTTGCTTTTGAAAAAACAATTAGAAGCTGAGCAATAATTGCACAAAAGAACCACCCAAAATAATTATGAATAGGAACAGTAATATATTCCCATGACCAAAAATCAAGATTAATTGCAATTGGCTCAATAATATAATCGAGAAATACCATTAAAAGAGAGCTAAGTATTATTAGCCAGATTTTTTTGTCAGTAAAGAAAGAAAGAATTCCAAAAGATGCGAGTGATAAGTTTATCCAATTTACACCCATAATTAATGGAGTGCTAAATAAAGTGAGCCCAAGTGTTTTTCCATATGTATATTCTCCAAAAATAATTCCTGTATTTACTCCTATAACCTCAACAATAAAACCAAAAATAAATAACTGCAAACAAAGGAAAACAAAGCTTCTAGAGTAATTATTATTAACATAGAAAAACAAAGAAAAAATAAGTAAAAGATTAACTGGAGTAAATAAGAGTATTGATGGTTTTAATAATGGAGAAAACAATGCGCAGGATCCAATTATGTTAAAAAAAAACAATAAAAAAACCGCTATATTATACCTATTTTTTTTCATATTCTTCGGATATTAGTTCATCAACTATTTTGGCAGAAGAAAGCACTAGTGGAATACCGCCTCCAGGATGAACGCTACCTCCACAAAAATACAAACCTTTAATGTCTTTTGAAAAATTAGGATGTCTAAAAAAAGCTGATTCCTTTGAGTTAGAAGATGTTCCATATAAAGCGCCTTTAAACGAATGTGTTTCGGATTCAATACTTCTTGGGTCTACTGTATCCTCGAATACAATATGATCTTCAATACTTATTTTTAAGGTGCTATTAATTTTCCTTATTATGTCTTTACGTGCTTTTAGTATTAAATCATCCCAGTCTTGTTTTTTATTATGAGAAACATTTATCATAACAAACCAGTTTTCTGAATTGGGAGGCGCGTCAGATGTCTTTTTCTTTGAAGTAATATTAATATAGACTGTTGGATCGTTAGAAATTGTTTTTCCTTCACTAATATGTTTAAATTCTTCTTGATAATCTCCAGAGAATAATATATTATGTAGCTGTAGTTGATCAAAAACCATATTAATACCCCAATAAAAAATGATAGCAGATGAAGATCTTTCTTCATCTTTTTTATAATTATTTAATTGGTCTTTTGGAAGAAGATTATTATAAACATAATAAATATCGGTATTGCAAACAACAAGCTTAGAAGGAAAAAAATCTTTTCCTACAACAACACCTTCAATCGATTTGTTATTAACTTTAATGCTTTCAACTTTAGAGTTAAAATAAAATTTCACACCAAGCTCTAAGGCTAATTTATATATTGACTTCGGAATAGCACTCATACCTTTTTCAGAAAAAAAAGCTCCTTTTTTAAATTCTAAATTTGAAATACTGTTTAAAACTGCTGGTGCTAAATAAGGGTTTGAGCCATTATATGTAGCGTATCTATTAAAAAGCTGAACAATCTTTGGGTTTGAAAATCTTTTCAAGTTTACCTCATTCATTGTAGAAAATAAGTTTAAAAACGGGATTTTCATTGCAGAATACAAAACCTTTAATGATAAATAGGTTTTTATTTTATGAAGTGATTTTTCAAGAAACAAATAGCTTGTTGCTTTAAAAATAAACTCGTTCTCACTTAAGTAACGTTTTGTTTTAAGTATTGGTGTATTTGTTTTTTTAAGTATTTCCTCAGAAAACTTAATAGGCTCTGAATATGCTTTTATTACTACTCCATCATTATAAAAATATCTACAACTCTCATTTAGTTTAGTGTATTTAAAATAATCTTTTGGGGATTTTCCTGCTAAGACAAACAATTCATCAATCTTTTCAGGCATTGTTAATAATGACGGTCCTTTGTCAAATCGATAGCCATTTGATGAGAACTCTGCCGCCTTACCTCCAGGCGAACTATTGGATTCATAAACACTTACCTTATATCCTTTTAATGCTAATCTAACAGCAATAGCAAGTCCTCCAATTCCCGATCCAATGACTGATACTCTTTTCAACAGACTATTTTGTATAAATTATATAAGATTATTAGTAATCAAATATTCTGCTATTTGGATTGTATTTGTTGCAGCCCCTTTACGAAGGTTGTCCGAAACAATCCACATATTAACAGTTTTTTCTTGAGAAAAATCTTTTCTTATTCTTCCAATAAAAACCTCGTCTTTCCCTTTTGAGTTTATTGGCATTGGGTATGTATTATTCTTTACATCATCTAAAACAATTAAACCTTTATTTGATTCTAGTGTTTTTCTAATGTCATCAAGACTAGCATCTTTAGAAAACTTTATATTAACACTTTCACAATGCCCACCCTCAACAGGAATTCTTACTGCAGTAGCTGTAATCATAATATTCTTATCAAGAATTTTATGTGTTTCATTTACAATCTTCATTTCTTCCTTAGTATAACCATTATCTTCAAAAACATCAATATGAGGAAGTGCGTTTCTATAGATTGGGTGTGGGTAGACCATTTCTCCATAAACACCCCTTTCTTCATTCTCGAGTTGGTCAACTGCTTTTTTACCTGTTCCTGTAACTGATTGGTATGTTGAAACAACGATTCGTTCAATGTTAAATTTTTCATGTAGTGGAGCAACAGCCATTAATAATTGTATGGTAGAGCAATTAGGATTTGATATTATCATGTCGGATTGCATTAATTGCTCTCCATTTATTTCTGGAATAATTAATTTATTATTAGCAGACATTCTCCAATAAGAAGAGTTGTCGATAACCTTACAGCCTTTCTCTGCTAATCTTGGGGCCCAGATTTTTGATATCTCTGAGCCTGCACAAAACAATGCTAAATCTGGTTGGGACAAAATCATCTCTTCCAAACTCATAACTGTAAAAGATTGATTATTAATTCTTATTTTTTTTCCTATTGACTTCTCAGAAGCTACTAAAATTAATTCAGTGTATTTAAATTTTCTTTCTTGTAAGATATTTAATATTTGAACTCCAACCATTCCGGTTGCTCCAATAATTGCTAGTTTCATAGTGCATTCTTTACCTTTCAAAAGTACTATATTTACAAACTATAGCAACAACTTATAAGGGTTTTTAAAATGTCTAAAAAAAACACATTAGCCGAAATAATTAATAATATTCCAAAGAAGCCTGGCGTTTATCATTATTATGACAACAATGATAAAATAATATATATTGGAAAAGCCAAGAACCTAAAAAGTCGAGTCTCTTCATATTTTACAAACAAGCATGATAATTTAAAAACTAAAATTTTAGTAAGCAAAATCGCTAACATTACATGTATAATAGTTGAAACCGAAATTGATGCGCTATTGCTAGAAAATAATCTTATTAAAAAACACCAACCTAGATATAATATTTTATTAAAAGACGACAAAACATATCCTTGGATATGTATTAAAAACGAAGAATTTCCAAAGGTTTTTCAAACAAGAACCGTTTTAAAAGATGGGTCGGAATATTATGGCCCTTACATGTCTACATGTGTAATAAATGTACTGTTAGATTTTTTTTCAGAAATATTTTATGACAATGGATGGACACCATATTCATATTTAAACGGAAATATTAAAAAAGAGTTAAAGCCAAAATACTTAGAAACAATTTCTCAGATTAGACAAATATTAAAAGGCGATCTTAAGATTATAAATTCAAGATTAAAAGAAAAAATGATGGAGTTTTCTAATAATTTAGATTTTGAAAATGCTCAAAAAATAAAAGAAAAACTAAACCTATTAAACAACTACCAATCAAAATCTTCTATTGTGAGCTCAACAATAAGCAATGTTGACGTTTTTAGCATTGTGTCAGAAAAAAATATTGCATTTGTAAATTATCTTAAAATTACAAACGGAGCAATAATACAATCTCATACTGTTGAAGTGAAGAAAAGATTGTCTGAGCAAGATGAAGATATTTTACAATTTGTTATTACTGATCTTAGAAATAGATTTAGTAGCGTTTCTGAAAAAATATACTGTTCTCATAGCATCTTAAGTATTTGGTCAAATACAAAGCTGTCTGTTCCTAAAATAGGTGACAAAAAAAAGCTTATTGACCTTTCTTTAAGAAATGCAAAATACATGCAATTTGAAAAGAAAAAACAAAATATTTTACTAAGTGAAAAAAAACAAAACAATAATAGTGTCTCTCAAATCCAAAAAGATTTGCGACTAAAAAAAAGACCAACTCACATAGAGTGTTTTGACAATTCTAATTTTCAAGGAACAAACCCTGTTGCCGCATGTGTTGTGTTTAAAAACGGGAAGCCAAGCAAAAAAGATTATAGGCTTTTTAATATTAAAACTATTATTGGCCCTGACGATTTTGGGTCAATGGAAGAGGTTGTTTTTAGAAGATATAAGCGATTACTTTTTGAAAAAAAACCTCTTCCTCAATTAATAATTGTTGATGGAGGTAAGGGGCAATTAAGTTCTGCTATAAAAAGTCTAAAGAAGCTTAATCTTTAT